>Ga0315316_10000998_pt1 | contig 19383 bp, 24 predicted proteins | sample M160m3416metaG_FD_203702 | JGI IMG/M metagenome (GOLD analysis project Ga0315316, IMG submission 203702) | Ammonia-oxidizing marine archaeal communities from Monterey Bay, California, United States - M1 60m 3416 | ecosystem: Environmental > Aquatic > Marine > Intertidal zone | place: USA... | reverse complement strand
ACATGACAAAAAACGATACCAAAGTAAAAATAATTTCATTAAAACCATTGCTTGATTCTGATGCTGCTGAAGAAATGGTTGATTCGCGAAAGGTAAAAACATTCCAAACTTTATTGCATAAACCTAAAAAAAGCGAGATACATCTTCATTCGCTTACTTTGCATTTTGAATCAATTCTTCTATTATCTGGCAAGTATTCTGTTGATTTTATTCGTGATGCAGAACATACCTTATCAGTTGACAAAGATGTTCAGGAAGTCATAATATCCGATGAAGTGTTTCCTGTCAAAAAGAAGCATGGGGTTTTAAGTAAATTGGAACCATCATTCAAAAATAAAATAAAAATTGATATGCAAGAACGTGTTATGCTTGAAAACACTGCTGATATTTCATTTGATCATCACGGAAAAGAGATTAATCTTTCTTACAAGGATACCGTGAAGCTATTGGATAAACATCCTAAAAAAACAATCAATGAAGATAAGGAATCTATACGTAGACCTGAAATTACAATTGATGCTGCAAAATCAAAACTCATTTCAAAATTAAAAAAACCTACTGATGCTGGAATAAAATCCTCTGAGGAACTCTTTGATTTTAGAGATATTTTGGAGATTTATGTTCCAATTTATGAAGCACGATTAATTGGGCCTAAGAAAAGAATCAAAATTTTAAGAATTGATGCAGTTAGGAAAAAAATACTCTAATTATTTTACCATTCTCTGAAATTCTGGATCATCATAAAACTTTTCAAAAACTTTTTCCTTTCTTGCCCATAATTTGATGGTCTTCGAATGTTTTATTGCAACTTTTAACAAATCAAACGCCTCATTAACTTCATTTATTGCTGCTTTGCTTCTGGCTTTTGCATAAACTACGTTGATATTTCCTTTATGCTTATCTAATATCTTGTCAAATACTTCAATTGCTTTTTCATGTCTTTCCAACTCTGCTAATTCTATTCCTTTGTGAAATAATGAATCAAGGTGTTGTGGATTTGCTCTATGAACATTTTCAAAACAATTCAATGCAAGTTCATGTTTACCAGTTTTACCTAACACGATTCCTTTGTAAAATCTTGGGTTTGGTTTTTTTGGATCTATTTTAATTGCTTCATCTAATACTTTCAATGCTTCATCATGTTCAAGTTTTTTGTCTAATAGAACTCCTTTGTTATAATATGCTGGCGCATAACTTGTGTCTGCTTTAATCGCTTTTTCATAATATTCCATTGCTCCTTCTGGATCTCCAAGTTCTGCCATTGCAATACCTCGATTATTCAATGCTGGCGCATCATTTGGGTTCCTTTGTATTATCATGTCAAAACATGTTATTGCATCGGCATATTTTTTTAATTGATTTAATGCTAAACCTTGATTATACCATGCGTTAACATTATCTGGGTCGATTTTTGTGACTTTTTTAAATAATGAAACCGCAGCTTTTGGTTGATTTTTTTCTAGAAATGTCATTGCTTGATACATCAAGTCTTCTGGGTCTTCTTTTTTTCCAAATAACCCCATATTTTTTTATATATTATTCCTGTTTATAACAACTACATTGTTTTGATTTATGACGTACACATCCCACTAGTTTATGGTCTTTACATCCACAAATTATACATTTTTTCATCTTTTCATCTGTAATTTCGATTGACTACTAATCAATGAATCGCATACTGAATCTGTAATATTTATCAATTCCTTATTATAATTTTGAGAAAAATAACTGTAAAACTAAACGAAAAAGATTATTTCGATTTTTTACTTGAAAGTAATGAACATGAAAATACTGTTGAAGAACAGATTACTGAAATTATACAATATTATGTTCTAATTAGACGAAGACGCGTAACACTAAACCTCATTCCGAAAGAAACTTTAGATTCACACATCTAATCATTTACATTTTTTCCTGTGTTTTCTCAAGTCTTCTGGGTCTCTGAATTCTTCTCCACAATTACGACACTTGACGTCTATTTTCCTTCCATGTGCAATCTTTTCATGTCTTTTCAATCTCTCTGCATCGTGCAAATCTGATCCACATTTCTTACATTTTGTATCACTTTCTTCTGTTTTGGCAAAAAGTTTCATCGTACAGTATAGTGCTTAGATCTTAAAATGATTTTCCTTTTTTTCCTTAGGGGAATAATGATATTGTTTATTTTATCTTCATTTTAAAATAAAATAATGGACCTAAATAGGATAGTAAAAATTGGGTTACTGTCTGGAATTACAATTATTGTACTTATTGCAGTAACAAACATGTTATTTCCCTCAAATGCAATAAATTTACATGAACAAGCATGTATGAGTCTAGCAAATCAAATGATTGAAAATATGGAAGAATCTAATTTTGATACAGAAAAATTTGCAAAAATCAATGATTTATTATTTTCACGAATGACTAATGAACAATGTACTAACACTGAAGGTTGGAAAAAAATTGTTAGCTATAGTCCTGAAAATTAATTTTTTCTAAATTTCTCTGGCATCATTTCTAAAATTACTTTGTGTGATGGTTGTCTTTCTAATTTCTGGCAAATATTATACACACAATCTCCTATGAGCGTCGAATCTGCATTTTTAACTTTAAATTTCTCAAAAATTTCATCATCTGACATATTTTGCATTTGAGCTTCAATGTTAAATGCAATTTCTAATACAACTGACTTCAATTTTGATTCATAATCTTGTTGTAAAATCTGAATTTCATCTTTTATCTCATGTATTTTTTCTTTGTTGGCGGTCTCTTTTTTTTCCAATTCTAATTTTCTTAACTTTTTGACAGTTTTTCCACTATGATAATCAAAAGTAATAATTAACTCTCTTATCATACTGACTACTTTGGGAGTTTAGGATATAAGGTATATGAAATAATAACTACCATGCAAGTAAATGAAATTTTTAAATCAATTCAAGGTGAGGGTCCAAATTTTGGCAAGCCTGCAATTTTTCTAAGAACATCCCAGTGTAATTTGAAATGTACTTGGTGTGATACAAAATACACGTGGGATTGGAAAAATTATGATTTTAGTAAAGAAGTTAAGGAAATGACAATTGATGAAGTTAAAGCCAGCATATTGGATCTTGAAATAAAACATCTTGTAATTACTGGTGGTGAACCATTACTGCAGCAAGATGATCTGGCGGATTTACTATCTTTTCTAAAACCTAATTTCTATGTGGAGGTTGAAACTAATTGTACTATTTTACCAAACAAAATGTTGACCGATCTAATTGATCAATGGAACGTATCTCCAAAAACTAAAAACTCTGGAAATCCATTAGAGCTTTATGAAAATAATGAATGTTATTACTTCTTTGCAAACCAAGAAAATGCTTTTTTCAAATATGTTGTAGAAGATGAAACTGATATTCCAGAAATCAAAAAATTTGTAACAAAGTACAAAATTCCTGAAAAACGAGTACAATTGATGACTCAGGCATCCACAAAAGAAGAAATTAGTATACGTGAAAAATCAATTTCAAAATTAGCGAAATCACATAATTTTGCGTTTTCCCCAAGACTGCATGTTGCAATGTGGGGCTCACAACGTGGAAAATGATTATAACCCGAGGAAATTAGGATTTTGAACATGGCAAAAATAAAATCAGGTGATCTTGTTATGTTTTTTTACAATGATTCTAAAAAATGGCTACTAAAAATTTCTAAAAAAGAACAATTTCATTCACATATTGGAGTTATCAAACACGCTGATGCGATAGGAAAAGAATTTGGAAGTCGCTTAGTAACAAATAAAGACAAATACGTTTACTTGTTAAAACCTACAATTCATGATCATGTAATGAAAATGCAGCATAGTACTCAAATTGTTTACCCAAAAGATTTTGGCTACATTGCAGCACGAATGGGTATACAATCTGGTCAAAAAATAGTTGAAATAGGAACTGGAAGTGGCTCATTAACTACTTTTCTTGCTAGCATTGTAAATCCTCGTGGGCATGTATACACATTTGATGTTGAACCAAAATTTATGGAAATTGCAGAAAAGAATATCAAAAAAGCTGGAATGTCAAAATATGTCACCATGCATGAAATGAATCTGAAAAAATCTAAAAAAATGCCTCTAAAAGATATGGATTTAGCAATAATTGATCTTGGTGATCCTTGGGAAGTATTACCACAAGTTAGAAAAATGCTCAAAAGCAGCGGAAGTGTTGTTGCAATTTGCCCTACAATGAATCAACTTGAAAAATTATCTGCAGCATTTGTAGAAAATGAGTTTACTGATATAGAATGTACTGAACACATACTTCGTCGTATTGAAGCTCGAGAAGGAAAAACTAGACATTCATACCAGGGAATTGGTCATACTACATATCTTGCTATAGCAAGAAAAGTCCACTTTAATAAGAAAAGAGTAAAGAAAAAGTGATTAACTTGAATTCAACTCCTCTAACTAAAGAAATAGTAGAAAATTTTATTCCTTCGCGTGAAAATAATTCTAGGAAAGGTGATAATGGCAAAGTCCTGATAGTTGGTGGAAGTTACATCTATCATGGCGCACCTGCACTTTCATCACTTGCTGCATTGCGTTCTGGAAGTGATCTTGTATACACATGTGTTCCAAAAATTAATGCATTTTCGACACGTTCGATTTCAGCTGATTTGATAATTATCCCGATGGCTGATTCTAAACTTACTCGTGGAACTGTTAACAAAATGTTAGGACAAGTTCCTGTTGATATTGATTCAACCGCTATTGGAATGGGACTTGCAATACAAGATATTGAGGCAATAAAATTACTTGTGAAATCATTGCTAGATAGAAATGTACGTATTTCATTAGATGCCAATTCTCTGATAAAAGAAATACTTCCAATTATTGAAGGCCAAAATGTAGTTGTCACACCTCATCCAGGTGAATTCAAAAGAATTTTTGGTGAATCTGTTGAAAATGAAATAGATTCTAGAATTTCTATATGTAAAAAGTTTGCAAAAAAACATTCAATTACAATATTATTAAAAGGAACTGAAGACATAATTACAAATGGTGATGTTACTTACACAAATTATACATCAACTCCATGTATGACTGTTGGTGGTACTGGTGATGTCTTATCTGGACTAACTGCTGGATTTTTATCTAGAAATAAAAATATAATTGAATCTACAAGTGCTGCCACTTTTGTTAATGGTGCTGCAGGCGAAATACTTCAAAAAGAATTTGGTAATCATATACTTGCAAGTGATCTTATTTCTATATTACCTAGAATACTAAAATCATTTAAGAATTAAAAAAATGAACTGTGAAAAGGCATTAAAATTTATAGACCAAAACAAAGATTCCCTCCTCAAAGATCTTCAAACATTAATTCATCAACCAAGTATCTCTGCAAAAAATGAAGGAATTGAAGAATGTAGTGTTCTTGTATCTAAAATTTTAAAAAAATCTGGTATAAAATCTGAAATTTTGAGGTTAGGGAAAAACGTTGCACCTCTTGTATATGGTGAAGTAAGATCAAAAAATAATCCCAATAATACTCTATTATTTTATAATCATTATGATGTACAGCCTGTAGAACCATTAGAATTATGGGATGATCCTCCTTTCAGTGGTAAAATAATTGGAAATAAAATTTTTGGTCGTGGTGCATCCGACGACAAAGGTGAATTAATTACTAGAATCAAAGCTGTTGAATCCTATCTGAAAACATATGGTGATGTTCCATGTAACATAAAATTTGTAATTGAAGGTGAAGAAGAAAATGGAAGTGAAAACATTGAACGTTATTTGAAAAAATACAAAAAGAAATTTTCATGTAATGGCGTTATATGGGAATTTGGTTATGTTGATCAAAAAAATCGACCAATTATAGGACTTGGAATGAAAGGTTTACTATATGTAGAACTAGCTGTAATGGAATCCGTAAGAGATGTTCATTCTAGTTTTGCAGTAATTATCAAAAATCCTGCATGGCGACTAATTCAAGCTTTGAATACAATGCGTGATAAAAATGGGAAAATACTGATCAAAGGTTGGTATGATGATATTCAACCATTATCCAAAAATGATATAAAATTAATAAAAAAAGAACCATTTGATGCAGATGGATTCAAAAAAGAATATGGTGTAAAAAGTTTTGTTGGTAACAAAAATGCTCTTGATGCAAAGAAAGCTTTGGTATCTGGTGTTACATGTAACATTGCGGGTATAGAATCGGGTTACACTGGAGATGGTGCAAAGACAGTTCTTCCCGGAAGTGCAAAAGTGAAAATTGACTTTAGATTAGTCCCAAAGATGGATCCAAAAAAATTAATAAAATTATTACAAAGACATCTACGTGTTAACGGTTTCAGTGATATATCGATCAACGTTTTGAACGCAGAAGCAGCTGCAAGAACAAATCCAAATGAAAAAATTGTTAATACTGTTTGTGAAAGCACAAAAAAAATTTTTGGCGACTACGTTTTGAACATTTCTAACGCAGGAACTGGACCGATGCACGCATTTATGCACATCTTATCTGTACCTTGTATTTCTATTGGTGCATCCTACATTTTTTGTAGAATGCATTCACCTAATGAGTTTGCAAAAATCGATCTACTACACAAAACAACTAAGAACATTTGTTTACTCTTGAAAAACTTTTCACGATCAAAATTGACAAAATCTACTTGAATAAATTACACAATGTGTGTGAAAACAAGTAACTTGTATAGTATAACACTGAAAAGATCTGGCAGAATGTTATGGCTATGTCTAAAGCTAAGAGAAGCGCAGCAGCTAAAAAAGCAGCACGCACTCGCAAAAGAAGAGCAACAGCCGCAGCCGCAGCAGCATCTAAGAAGAAAGCTTCTGCAGCACGCAAACGTAAAAGAAGCGCAGCAAAAGGCGGCGCTAAACGTAAGGCAGCCCCAAAACGTAAGGCAGCCCCAAAACGTAAGGCAGCCCCAAAACGTAAGGCAGCAAAACGTAAAGCTCCAAAACGTAAGGCAGCAAAACGTAAAGCACCAGCAAAGAAAAAAGGTGGTGCAAAACGTAAGGCAGCTCCAAAACGTAAGGCAGCAAAACGTAAAGCTCCAAAACGTAAGGCAGCCCCAAAACGTAAGGCAGCAAAGCGGAAAGCAGCTCCAAAACGACGTCGTCGTTAAACTGATCGAAAATATGTCAGTAACGTGACCGCGGTAACACGCTGATGCGTTCTCGGCAATTAAGATCTACCGTTTTTTAGATGCACCCTAACTCTGGGTATTCACAAATTTTTACTAATGCTTTTATTGTCTATTTTCAGAGTCATATCATGAGTTACATGCCAGGCGCAACCGCTGTAGGTATTACATTTGATCAAGGTGTAGTTTTTGCAAGTGAAAAGAGAATTGCATACGGAAACTTTCTAGTTAGTAAATCGACAAAGAAAACTTTCCCAATAACTCCTAAAGTTGGAGCAACTTGTGCAGGGTTGGTGGCTGACATGCAGCTATTATCATTACAAATTTCCGCTTTAGCGAAAATTAGAAAAATGGATTTGAAACGTGATGTTCCGCCAAATACAATTGCAAAAATGATGTCAAACATGATGTATGAACGAAGATACTTTCCGCTGTTAACTCAAGTAATTGTCGGCGGCATGACTACGGACAAACCTGTAATCTATACTCTAGATCCTCTTGGTTCTGTTTTACCTGATGAATATGCAGCAGTTGGTACTGGTGCTGAAATGGCATTGGGCGTATTGGATCCTCAATTTAAAGAGAATATGACTGAAAAAGATGCTGTAGATTTAGCTGTGAAAGCAGTTCGTTCTGCAACCATGAGAGATTCATTTAGTGGTGATGGAATTGATGTCTTAGTTGTTAACAAAGATGGAATCAATGAATTCACTGAAGATGTGAAATAATCTATATTGTTTTAGAAATTTCCCACGCTTTATCTGAGATATAATGTAAATTTTTTAAAACTTCGCCTTTTTGCATATTCTCTAACTCCGAACTATCTACTTCTGATTTTCCAACTGCTAAAAACTTATTTTGTGATTCTTCGGAAATACACACTATATCATTTTTTGAAAATTCTGTAAATTTTTTAATTCCTGGTCTCATGAGATTTGCACCTTTACACATGAATTTCACTGCACCCATATCTACCTGAACATATGGAAATTTCTCTAATGTTGAAATTTCACTAAGAAATGGCAGGTGTTCATCTCTAATCTTCAAAATCTTAATTCCATTCCCGGTGATTAATTGTGTCTCATCATCAATCTCATATACTTTTAGATTTTTTACTTTAGGTATATCTATTTTCCATTTTTCGGAGATAATTTTTAGTAATTGTGTTGTCTCACTTTTTGAAATTAGATTTGTTTTCAAGATTTAGTAATCTCTTTTCTAATGTCTATTAAATCACGTAATATTGCACTTGCAGTTTCAATTCCTCCTGCACCTCTTCCAATTATTGTTTGAGTGCCTGAATGTTCTGATGTGAATGATATTGCGTTTAGTGTTCCATTTACGCACAATGGATCATTAATTTTTATTTCTACAGGTGATACTGTTAGCTCTTTTTCACAAGATGCAATTAATTTCACTGCAGACTCGTTTTTCTGTGCATTTTTTATATCATTTGTGTTAACTTCACGAATTCCTTTCTTCATTATATCTGGCATCGTTACTTTCATACCCATTATCCAATTTGCTAGAATGACAAGTTTAGCCGCTGCATCTAATCCATCCAGATCAAGTGATTCGTCAGCTTCAACATATCCTTTAATTTTAGCATCTTTTAATGCGTCATCAAATGACATTCCCTCTGCCATGTTTGTTAGTATGTAATTTGTTGTACCATTAAGAATTCCTTGAAATGATAATATTCTTTCTCCTCTTAAACTATTTTTTGCATAATCTAAAATTGGTGTTCCTCCACCAACTGTACCGCTAAATTTTAACATAACTTGATTGTATGTTGCCAATTCCATTAATGATGGAAATGCAAGTGCTAACGGTCCCTTGTTTACTGATATAACATGCATTTTTCTTTTCATTGCAGAAATGATATGACTCATTCCAGGTTCTGCGTCTTTGTAGTTGCTTGCTGTAGTTTCAATTAAAACATCTGCATCTATATTTTCAATGATTGCATTACCTGTAATTTGTTTAATTGATTTGTCATATCCTCTTACTGTACCTAATTGTTTTTTGATTTTATTTAATTTTTTTAAATCCAATCCTGTTTCATCATATGCACATCCTTTACTGTCAAAAACACCAACAATTCTTGGTTTTAACCCAAATTTTGAATAAAGATCATGTGTACGTGATTCCAAAAGCTCTGAAAAACTTTGTGCCACTACCCCAAATCCACATAGTATTATTCTCATAGTATCGTAAAATCTAGTCGATTATTTAATTTGACTTGTCTAATTTGAGAGATAATGAGTTGATACAGTATCTAAGTTTTGACGGTGCAGGACCGTCATCAAAAACATGTCCTAAATGTGAACCACATTTTTTACAATTAACTTCAACTCTAACCATGCCAAATGTTCTATCTTCGATGTATTCTATACGTCCATCATCTTCTGGTTTAAAAAAACTTGGCCATCCTGTACCTGAATCAAATTTTGTATCTGATGAAAATAATTCAATTCCACAACCTCTACATTTGTAAACGCCGTCATCTTTACAATCCCAATACATTCCAGTAAATGCGCGTTCAGTACCTTTTAATCTACAAACTTCATACTCATCAGAATTTAATTCTTCTTTCCATTCTGCATCTGTTTTAAAATTTGTTTCACTCATTTTTTATTTCTTTTTTCCTCTGTTCTTTTTTCTGATTCAAATCTTTCTAATTCATATTTATTCATATCCACAAATTTCATTATATTACTTAGAATAGGATGTTTTTTATTAATTGCTTGATACATTTTTTGTGCTACGATTCTGTAATCTTGATGTCCTTGTGGAACTGTACGTAATTCAATCATATGCACCGCTTCCCTCATATTCATTTTCATCATGTATGGATAATTGAATGCAAAATTTACAACATACTGTGCTTCTTCTGGATAATTTTTCTGAATTTTTCTAAATACTTTCTCAGTATTACTCATACATTCTTTGAATTCTTTTTGCATTCCAAGGTCTTTCATCTCTTGTGGCATATCAAATCCATGGAGTGTTGTAAGCAATTGTCTTTCTAATGTTAGTGCTCTATGCCTATGAAAATCTCTGAACATTCCAAAATTTGTGACTAAATCAAATGTATATTCTGCCATTTCAAATGCACGAGATGGTCTATGTCTTCTATTTTTTCGTAAATTTGTCATTTCTAAAATAATCTTCTTTTTTCTATTTGTTGGAATTTTTTTTACTTGTTGTAAAATCTTATCAAATAATATTCCTGGAGATTGCTCATAAATTATTGCGGATATGACGCTATTGATTACTTTAATTTCATTTTCACTTTCTACCAGTTTAACTGATTTCCCTTTAATTGGCGTGCCTGAAATTGATGTTTTTACAATATTTTGTCCAGATTTTTTTATACTATTCAAATAACTCTGCAACATCTTTCCATACTTATCATTTGATCTTCTGACAAATGATTTGATTGTAGTATCAAGCTCCTTTTTAATTTGATGTGCCAAATCATTTTCTTCTTTTAATTTAGATGCAAATAATATTGATAACAGATATTCCAATGCTCTTCCATTTCCCGTAATTCCTACATTTGTTAATGTTGATGCAGGAAGTAAACTTCTCAACGCATCTAGTGCTTTTGCTTTAGTTGCAGCATTGTATATTCTAATTGAAGATTTTATTACCAAATCGTCATTTATTGCATTAAATTTTTTCTCTTTCCCATCTTTGTCTTTAAACTTATAATTATCGATTGAATCTCTTTCTCTAATTAATTTTAACATTGGATCAATGTTTTTTGAATATATATCAAAATCTAAATTACATGCATCAACATATTCGTCAGCAAATTTAGTTTTCATTATTGTTGGCTCATAAAGGAATTTGTATTTCCCTTTAATTTTTTTATCCCATGATACATATCTTGATGATTTTTCTAAATATGAAAAACCGATTCTTCTATCTTCAATCTTTTTAACTGCTATATTTGAGAGTCCCTCTACTGCAACTTGCCCAATTCCCAATTCTGCAACTGAGTCATCCCCGTATTCCAACAAAACTCTATCATAGAATTCTTCTCCGCGATTTTTATTTTTTAAAAATTCATCTAAAAAAATTTTTCTCATACTCTTATCCGTTCTGCTATATCGTGACATCAATGCACCACGATCAACTTGTCTAGGTGTAATTACGGCAAAGACATTCTTATCTGAATTTGAAAAATGTTTTTCTAAAATTTTTCTTTCATTCTTAGAAAATTCAGACAATAATATTATTTTTCATGATTGGTTTTATCTTTATCTTTTACCAATTTGAATTAGATCGGGGGATTTGGTTGGAAGCTCGGTTCCTGTCTGTTGACCTTTTGCTTGCCATCTTGCTAAAACTTCGCGGAATGCTTTTTCCATTTCTTCATCTTCGATATACATTAAAGTTGTAACCCATCTTCCTTTGACCCCTTTCTCATTTCCTACCGGCCCTCCAAGCGATTTCATCCAAAATTTTGACGGAAGTATTTTCAATGCATCATTATCTGGATCATTTTTCAATTTTTCCCAATATTCTGATACAAATTTCATAACTTGTTCTAATTCTATTTTATCAATCATACTCTTTTTCTGTTAAATTGTAATAATAAAATTACTCTTAGTCGTGAATTTTTGATTTAGTTAATTTCTTTGTACTAAAATTGTCAACCTTGTTAACACTTGGTTGGTTATACCGATCTGTCAATTTTGTATCATGAGTAACTGCGAAGTTGAAATTATTGGAAAGCACGTAAAAGACATGTACGGTGCACCAATGGGCAAAATTTTAGGTACCTGCACTGATGTTGATGGTTCTATACAGACAGTCGGCATCAATTGTGGGTCTGAAGGCTTAAAACAAATTGCTTTTGATCAACTCGTAGTTCAATCTGAAGTCGTAATTTTCATTCCAAAGTGGAGATTGGATTCGCAACGTTTGCTCAAACAGAAAGAACTTGTAATCCGACGTCTTAACGCATTGATGGAAATTGTCTCTGACAACGACAGTATGAAATCTGATGCAGAAATAATTCATGAAAAGTACAACGCTAAATTAATGACACTTCAACGTACTGAATTTGAAATTAGTTCTGAATTAGATAATCGAGTCATCGAAATTGAAGAACAGGAAAAATCTGTTAAAGTTCTTTTGTTTGATGCAAAAGTTCAACTCAAAAGTAACGAAATTTCTCAGGAGACCTTCGATCATGTTCAAAAAGAAACAGACGAAATGCTTCAGCACATGAAACATGAGAAAGATGAGATTAGTAAAGTTAAATCCAGACTATCTAATCTCTCACTCGAAGATATGATTCCACAGGTATCACCATCAGCGATGCCAGGAACTTATCTACCAGATCCTTCTGAAGGTGAGTCAACTGAGACTCGTTTACCAGAACCACCTAGTAATGAGTCCTCATCCTCAAAGTTACCTGAAACACAAATGATGACAATCCCTCCACAAGTTAAATCCTCAGAAGAACCAGAATCTGATTGGATTAAACGAATGAATTCTCAATAACCATTCAAAATTCTTAAAACATTCATAATTCAATTATATGTAATTGCATTCTGAAGAATTTAATATTGGATTAGGAAATAATAATTCTTCAATTAGATCATCTGCAAAAAATGACTACATTTCGTTTTGGAATGACTGTGCAAAATCTCTATCTTGGTTTGAATCTTGGACTAAAACTTTACAATGGAATCCTCCTTTCGCTAGGTGGTTTGTTGGCGGAAAAATCAATGCATCGTATAACACATTAGACATACATCAGGAATCTAAACCTGAGAAACCCGCAATTTTATGGGAAGGTGAAGATGGGACTGATAGAAAAATCACGTATAAGGAAATGTTTGTTAAAGTCAAAAAACTTGCAAATGTTCTAAAATCGCTAGGTGTAAAAAAAGGTGATCGAGTCACGATCTACCTTCCTATGATTCCTGAATTGCCAATATCGATGCTTGCATGTGCTCGAATTGGTGCAATTCATACTGTTGTATTTTCGGGATTCAGTTCAAAATCTCTTTCCGACAGAGTTGAAGACTCTCAATCAAAAATCATCATCACAGCTGATGGGGGGTATCGAAAAGGGATGATAATTAATCTTAAAGAAATAGTTGATGATGAAGCCTCGTCTGTGCAATCTGTCAAAAATGTGATTGTCTATCAAAGAACTGGTCAGGAAATACGGCTGAATGAAAAAGATTTACTTTGGCATGATGTAATGCAGAATTCCTCTCAAGAATGTGATGCAGAAATACTAGATAGTAATGATTCGTTATACATTTTGTATACTTCTGGCACCACCGGAAAACCCAAAGGTGTCTTACATGGAATTGGTGGTTATCTAACTCACCTTCATTCAACGTACAAATGGGCATTTGACATCAAAGATGACGATGTTTATTTTTGTACCGCCGACATTGGATGGGTTACCGGTCATAGTTACGTAGTTTATGGCCCTCTACTACATGGCGCAACACAGGTAATGTATGAAGGCGCACCTGATTATCCTGATTCATCTAGAATGTGGAACATAATTCAAAAATATGGTGTAACAATTTTCTACACAACACCAACTGCTCTTCGTATGCTAATGAAATTTGGTGATGATATGCCTAACTCATTTGATCTTTCAACTCTACGTTTACTTGGAACTGTTGGTGAACCAATAAATCCTGAAGTGTGGAAATGGTATTTTAATATAATTGGAAAAAAGAAATGTCCAATAATAGATACATGGTGGCAAACTGAAACTGGTGGAATGTTAATCAGTCCTTTACCTGGCATTGAAACAATTCCTTTAAAACCTGGTTCTGCAACATTACCTATTCCTGGATTAAATATTGAAGTTGTTGATGAAGATGGAAATGAAGTTAAATCAGAAACAAAAGGTTCACTGATAATTAAAAACCCTTGGCCTGGAATGCTTCTTGGATTGTGGAACGATAATGAAAAATACAAAGATGTCTATTGGTCAAAATTTGAATCACTTTATTATCCTGGGGATTATGCCATCAAAGATTCTGATGGATACTTGTGGTTGCTTGGTCGTTCTGATGATGTACTAAAAGTTGCAGGTCATAGAATTGGAACCGCGGAATTAGAAAGTAGTATTGTTTCACATCGTGATGTTGCTGAATCTGCAGTATGCGGAATACCTGATGATGTAAAAGGTGAATCTATTATCGCTTTTGTTATGTTGAAAGAAAATATTGGCACTACTGAAGATGAACTTCGTTCTGAACTACGTGAAACAATTCGTACACAAATTGGTCCAATTGCAACTCCAAGTCAATTTTACATTGTTAACAAATTACCTAAAACTAGAAGTGGAAAAATTATGCGTCGATTATTGAAAGCAATTGCAAAAAACGAAAAAATTGGAGATGTTAGTACTCTTGAAGATGGTACAGCTGTAAGTGAGATTCAATCTGTATTTCAAGAACTACAAAAAAATATTCAAGATCAAAAAAATAACTAGTAATCATCTAGTGTTGTTTCTTCATCTTCATCTTCATCTAATGCTACGTTAGTCTGAAATGCTGCCCAAATAGTTGCAACTGCTTCTGATGTAACTTGTATTCCTTGTTCTTTACAAAACTTGATGAAGTTTCTACATTCTCCATAAACATCTACATCTTCTTCAAAACTCATAATCATTTGACCATTTTTACATTAGTTAATCTTTTTCATCATTTGCATCTTGATCTATGGACTCTGCATCTTTACTCATTTGTGGGATTACATCTCGAAGGTTTTCCATTGCACTTTTTATCTTCAAAACTGTAACTGATGCATCTGTTTTTTCTTGATCATAATTATGACAAAATTTATCAATTCTTTCTAAAATTCCTTCTAAACGTTTGATATTCAATAATAAATCATGTTTTACTTGTTCATTCTCTGTCATACATTTTCTTAGATATGGTTTGATTTAATATAGTTTAGAATTGGCCGTTCAGCAAGTCCATCAACACGAGATGGAATTGTTTGGTATTCAGTATATTCCCAACCCTGACCAATTATTCAATTTAAAATTTGTTATAATTAAAAGAATTGATCTAAAGTCTGGCTTTTCTTCTCAAGACTTTTCTTTAATCTGTTCATCGAGGTTTCTACTCTGTCTTTTGAAAAATCACGTTCTTCTGACAGATATTTTATAACTCCTTCGAAGTTAGTTTCGCTAAATTCAATTTTATCTATCTTAGCTACATTTGGCTCAAGAAAAATTTTCCTTATTTGTTCAAATGGTATTTGCTCCAACTGTTCTTGAATTTGTGGAATATCTTCTAGTCTTTTGTGTTGTTTAATCATTTTGATAGCTGTTTTTGGTCCTACTCTTTCAAATCCATCTGGATTAAAATCTGTCCCAATCAATATTCCCGTATCCACCAATTCTTCTCTAGTTAATCCCATGTTTTCCAAATTTTTCTGAAACTCAATCATCTCGGGTAAAACCTCGATGTAGGAATTTCTGTTTGGCAACTTTCTTCTTCCACTGTTTGTAAAATTTCTCACTAGTCTTTTTGCGCCAAATAAAATTGAATCAAAATCTTGACTTGCTGATGCAAATGCTTGTCCTGTAATTGTAAGATTTGCGGCTGTTGCTTCTCCTTCTGAGGGTGCCTGTATATGTGGTATCCCGAATAAATCTAATAATTTTTTTGAATCTTCTACCATTCCATCTCTCATTGATGTGGTTTGCTGTGCATATTTTCTTGCATCTTCCATGTTACCTGCAGTGATTGCTTTTTCATATTTCACCGTAGCCTCTTTTTTGATTTGTCTTCTTTTTTCAATTTCGGCTGATTTTAGTGAAGGTGGCTTGCCATCAAATACGTAAACTGGCTTAATCCCCATTGTAAGAAAATTTATGTTTCTAAACAGTAATCCTGTGATATGACTTGTTACCTTTCCATGTGTGTCTGTTAAATGAAGTCCCTCGGGTCCTCTGATTATTGCTAAAAATTGATAGATTGCATTGTATGCATCAATTGCTACAATTTTGTTTGTAAATGATTCGAGTTGCGTCTTCTCTCTGACTAGTAATGGCTTTAGATCTAATCCCATAGTGATATTCAGTATTCGCTGCTTTTTTTATTTACTGATTCGATTTTATACTAGAAATTCTTACTTTTGATGTCGAGATAGCCAAGCTTGGTCCAAGGCGGACGCCTCGAAATCTCAAAACAGGATAGCGTCTGTGCTCTGCACACGGGGGTTCAAATCCCTCTCTCGGCGCTTATTTTTCCTAAAAATTGATATTTTCCTTTAATTGTAAAATATTATGAGTGTTAAACAAGATGCTTTAGATGAATTAGTAATAGAGCAGGAATTGATGCTAACGGATATGATAAAAAATTGGCATGAAATTAAAACTCGTCTTACCAACATCGACCAAAATAATCCTATGAATGAAATGTTTGACAAAATGATTCAAGATTTAACAAAAATGCAAAATCACACAAAGAATTATCGTACATTATTGGAGAAAATGAAGCAAATTTCTGATGAGTTCAATAAGGAAACAAAAGAATGGCATGAAAAATATGATAAATCTGGAGCCACTGATGATTCCGGCACTACTTATCTAAGTTAAAGGCCCTAACGCCTCTTTTTTAAATACCTTTGAAATTATTCTTCATATGACAATATCATTAAACAAAATTTTAGTTCCACTTGATAATTCAAAAAATTCCTTTAGAGGTCTATCGTCTGCAATCTATTTTGCAAAAATGTGTGATGCAAAAATTATTGCTTTACATTCAGTTTATGCTCCTCCGAAAGGTGATTTTGATACCTCTGGACGCTTTAACAAAGATCATAAAAAACAACTAGATTCAATGATGGATATTGCAGAAAATCAATGTAAAAAAGCTAGAGTTGGATTTGAAAAAAAATTTGTATATGGAAATCCTGGATATGAAATTGCAAAATTTGCAAATTCTACACGAAACAAAATCGATATGGTCGTAATTGGTTCTAGAGGAAGAAGTTCTGCAAAAGAAATATTCTTTGGAAGTACATCCCAGTTTGTTCTCCACAAATCTAAACCATCTGTATTAATCATAAAATAGCCCACTAGTAAAAAAGAGAGGAAAAAAAGGTCCATCTCATTTTTGCCAAAAAACGGCACTTTCACTAATGGGATTGTATTACAACAAAATGATTATTAAATATTGTTCAGAAACTATCTTATTTTTTTATAACTAAAATATTGTATATTTTTTGAATTATGAATAATCTGTATTGTAGACTGGTCTTGCTCCGTTTGGTACTTCTGCAGCAGCTGATTCTTTGATAGATTCCCCTCTTGCTTGATAAACTCTGACTTTATGGAATACGTTATGAGATGAAAATATTGCCAATCCTGCAATTGCAACTCCTATAAAATTTCTTAATGTTACATCGATACTTGGCTCTGCCCCTATTACAGAAATTTGAAATACCACGTAAAAGTTGTCAAACAACCAAAACGCCATAGTCACCCATGATAATAGTCCTCCAATAAGATACCCTAATCTTGCTTTCTGCCTTACAAATAAAATTGCAAAAATAATTGCAACATACCATATAGCTGAACCAAATAACCATGAAATTTCCCAGACATCTGTTCGGTCATCCATCCAATAGTATGTAGAACCAATGATTGCCATGGCACAAAGTGAAACCAAAAGTAATTTTTGATTAATCTTGTATGATGTCTTTTCTTCAGGTGTTTTCTCGATTGGCTTGAATGCTATTGCTTCATCTCTAGCTTCTGCGATTGACTCTGTCATATGTTTAAGCTTTACAGGAACTAATTCTTCTATTGTCTTGTCTTTCACATACGAGTCATGGACTAAACTATCTACTAATGGTCTAGCTAGTGATGCCTTTACTGGAGTTACTAGATCAATCCAGTATGATGATAATCTTGGAGTCAAAAATGGAATTTGTATAATATTGAGATTTCTATTAATTATTGATGAATACAGTCTCATCATCTGCTCATATGTCATCTTATCAGGTCCGCCTATCTCAAATGTTTTTCCGGCAGTGATTGGATTTTTCATCACTCCTATTAAATAATCTACAACATTATCTACCGCGATTGGTTGTGTTGTTGATTTAACCCATCTTGGACATACCATTAGGGGCAATCTCTCTACAAGGTATCTTAACATTGCATAGGAACCGCCTTCTGCACCTACTATCACTGATGCTCTTAATTCTGTCACCGGAATATTTCCTGAAGCTAAAATTTTACCAACTTCGTGTCTACTTTTCATATGTTTTGATAATTCTAAACTCTCGTTAACTAGACCTCCTAGGTAGATTATTCTCTTAACCCCTGCATTTTCTGCTGCTTTAAGAAAATTTTGTGCCTGTAATTTTTCTCTATCTGCAAATTTTTCCCACTCTTTTTTTGAACCCTCCATTGAATGTAGGAGATAAAATGCAGTCTCTATTCCTTTTATTGCTTTAGTCAATGAATCCATATCGAAAGCATCTGCTGCAACAAATCTGACATTCTCTGCATCTGCATATTTTGATCTTGACATTGCAGTAACTTTGTAACCTGTTGTTGCTAGTCTTTTAAGGAGCTTTTTCCCAATGAAGCCTGTTGCACCTGTGACTAAAATTGAATAATCCTTAGAGGCGGAATTTTTTTTTAATGCCTCCATTTTCTGTAAATTACTTGAATTTGCTTGTTGACTCGATTTCATTTCTTATCCAATTTACGTAATTCTTTAAGGTCTACAATCTCTATATCTTTACTTAATGTAAAAAGTGAGGATAATTTTGGTTTTGCATCTTTACCAATCTTCAAAACTAGTTTATTTTTATGTAATACCTCTAATGTGACATTTTCTTTTTTCAGAACTTTGCCCATATGTTTGGCTTCAGTCAATTGTTTTATTAGACTCATTTTTCCTGGAATTTTTGTAGGTAAATGGGTGATATTTAGTCGTCTAATGTCCCCTTTGGAGGAAAATTCTATGACTGTATTATCACCATCACTAATGGTTAAATCTCCGTTTTGGAGGTAAAGTAAAAAATTGGCAGGTAGGTCGCTTTTCATATTTCAGTTTCCCATCCTGTTTATTTTGTTGTTATTGTCAAGCCACCCGATAGCACGACGGTTCCAGTTGAAACTTTTTTACCATTTCTATCTACCATTCCGCTAAGTTCTAACTTATCGAATTTGTATGAAATGGCTGCGTGCTTTGCAGTTAGTTTATCAAAAACTTCTGC
>Ga0315316_10000997_pt1 | contig 19387 bp, 26 predicted proteins | sample M160m3416metaG_FD_203702 | JGI IMG/M metagenome (GOLD analysis project Ga0315316, IMG submission 203702) | Ammonia-oxidizing marine archaeal communities from Monterey Bay, California, United States - M1 60m 3416 | ecosystem: Environmental > Aquatic > Marine > Intertidal zone | place: USA... | reverse complement strand
GCTTTAGATCAAGTAACTGCTAGTGGCACAAGGTCTAAAGAAGAAATAGCATCTAAAATGTTAGAGTATAATAAAGCAGGTGGAAAACAACTATCAGGTTTAGTTAAGCGCAGAAAAGATGAGCGTGATGTATTTATAGGTGAAGCTATATTAGGTGGTGGAGATTAATGGGTAAGCTTGTAGAAAATAATAGTCCGTGGGTTAATTTAAAACCAGAAGATGTAAGTCCTCCTGATAAAAAAACATATGGACAAAAAACCAATTATGCTTTTAAAACGCATTCTGATCTTAGGCGTGATCCAAAGTTTCAACAAGAGTCTGAAAAACTTCTTAGCTATTTAGCAGAACAACAAGGGGCAGCAGAAGCTTTAACAGGAGGCTTAGTATCTAGTGATATTTTTGAAACTCTTAGAGATGAAGAAGGTCGTTTGCTTACAGTAGCAGATAGGGCTAGAGTTTTAAGAGATGCTCCAGAAGATATAAAACAAACCTATAGTTATTTAAGAAATGAGTTTGAAAACTCTAAACCCGGAAGTTATGGAGAAGTAGGTAAAGCAGTTTTTGATAGGGCAGTAGATTTATTTACTGACCCCGTTAATTTAGCTTTTGCTTTTCTAGCTCCGGCTGTGGGTGGTGCTGCAACAAAAGCATCTACTACTGCTTTGTCTAAAACACTAACAAGTGGTGCAGGTAAAGAAAGTGTTAGGAGAACATTAAATAATATTTCTGCTGCTAACGTAGGTAAAGCTACAGCTTTTGAGGGTGCAGCATGGTCAGGTATAGAAAATGCAAACAGGCAAGATATAAATATAACTACAGGAATACAAGATTCTTTTAGCAAAGGTGACTTTGGTATAACAACAGCCGCAGGTGGTATATTAGGTGGAGCTTTAGGATATGGAGCTACTAGGATGTTTTCTAGAAGCAGCCCTAGTGTTGCAGAAACGCCGCCCTCTATTACTAAACCTACCTCACTAGCTGATACAGTAGCTCCTACAGAAAAATTAAACTTGAGTAATATAGATACTTCAAAGCCTCTTAAAATTAATTATAATAGATTAGAAAATATAGATGGTACACCTACTGTTGTTACAAAAGAAACTCAAATTATTTTTGGGCCAGTGCCAGATAGTACAGCAAATGCTACAACTAGAAGAGTTGGTGAAGATACTATTTCTGATATAAAAGCTGTATATGTAAATGATAAAGAAATAAGAAAAAGTTTTTCTAATAAAATTAAACCTTGGACAGTATCTAAAGAAATAGATGGTATAGCTATAAAGCCATTAAAAGCTGATGATATTCAAACAGAAGATGAATGGCTTGCATTTAATATCTTCCATGAATTAGATCATGTTGTTAATCCTAGACCTCAAGTAATGAGTAAAGCTCTTTTTGAAAATAGAGCTAATGAAAGAGCTTTAGAACAATTAAAGAGTGCAAGAGAAACTAATGTTCTTCCAGAAATACTTACAGATGCACTTAAACAAAAAGTATCTAATACTGTTTCTGGATTTTTTGGCAATGTTAAATTAACAGTTGATAGAACAGGTAAAGAATATTTTGATAGAAATCTTAATCCAGAAGTAGAAACAAATTTATTAAATAGATTAGGAAGAAAATTAAATAATAAATATGATGATACTAGGGTAGCTAATATTGTTTTAGGAATAAAAGATACTATTTTTAAAAGACTAACGCCTCAACAAATAGATAGGGGTTTAGATATTGCTACTAGATCAAGAGAAATAGAAGTTAATAATATTAATCCAGAAGTATTAGATACGTTTAATCAATATGGTTTATCTAATAATGAAATTCAATTAGCTATAAAAGAAGTAAGAAATACTTATATAAAAGAAGGAGAAAAATCTGTAACTAAAGTTTTAGATTCTGGACAAGAAATTAAAGAAACTAAAATAAGAGATTTAACTGATAAAGATGTTGCTGAACTTTCTGGAAAATTAGCAGGTGATATGGGTGGTGGTCAAAGAACTTCAGATGTTTTAGCAGATGCAATAGCAGAAGCAAATGCAACTAGAGGTATAAGTACTAGTGCTAAAGAAAGTTCTATATTAAGTACAGCTTTAAATAAAGCTTCTAGATTAAATGCTAAATATGGTACAGGTAAAGTTGCGGGTATTCTTGATCCTTATGTAAACTTTGGGCCTAATGTAATAGGTTCCTTTCAACAAAAAATTACATCTTCTCTTTCTAATTCATGGAAAAGAGGAGAAGCAGTTATACGAGATACAAATGATTATGGAACTGTTTTTGATAGAGAGTTTGGAAGACTAGCTGCTCCTTTTAAAGATATATATGAACCTGTTTTACTTTTAGCTAAAGGCAGCTACAAAGAAGAAGTAGACCTTTTATTATCTAATGCAATTAGAACTGGAGATATGCGTGGTTTATCTAAAGCAACTCAACATCTAAGTAAAGATGCTCGCAAAGGATTAGTAAACATAGTAGATTTTTCTAGAAAACAATTAAAAGAATTAGGTGATGAACTACAAGGCAGAGGTTTTGTAAATAATTTAATAGATAATTATTTACCTAGACTTTGGAAGCGTTCAGAAATTGAAGCAGATAAAGATAATTTTATTAATCTTTTAGAAAAAAATGTTTCTTTCCCCGGTAATACAAGAGAAGGTGCTGAAGAGTTATATGAAGAATTATTAAACATAAAGTATCAATTAGGTAATGATTCAGGTACAGGCATGAATAGTTTTTTTGCTAGAAGACAATTAGATTTAAAAGACGAAACTGCTTTTGCTAAATATTTAGACAATGATTTAAATAATGTAATGGTTAGTTATCATAGATCAGCCGCTAAAAGTTTTGCTAAAGATAGTGTTTTAAATGCAAGAAATATAGAAGAATTTAGAAGTACATGGATTCCTGCTATGCAAAAAGAAATGCAGGAAAACGGAGCAAGTGGAGATATTATTCAAAAAGCTGCTAGAGATATGGAAGCTGCTTATCAAAATATTACTGGCGAAGGTTTAGATAGATTTGGAGAAACAACTCAAAAAATTGCAGACAGTTATATGTTAGCAAATAGAATGGCTTTGTTACCGCTATCAACCTTATCAAGTCTTACAGAAATATTTATAAATGTTTCAAAGGCCGGGCCAAGTACTGCTTTTGCAGCTTATAGAGATGCTATATTTAATGGCTCTAAAAAAATGTACGATGACTCATTAAATGGTTTAGAAAAATCTTTTAACATGACTAGAAAAGAAGCTATGGAAGAGCTTAACTATATAGGCATTGCATTAGATCAAGCTTTTGCTGACTATGCTGACAGACTAGGAGGCGATGCTTTAGCTAGTCCCACTATGAGAAAGATTAGTAATAAGTTTTTTAGATTTACATTACTAGATCAATGGACAAGAGGAGTTCAAACAGCTTCATACATAACAGGCAAAAGATTAATAGCAGAAAACTTAGAAAGTATTGCAGCGCATATGCCTCTAATAAAAGCCGGAAAAACTTCTAGGAGAGTAGAAAAACAAATAGCAGAGTTATCTGATCTTGGTATAGATTATAATGAAGGAGTAGATTGGATAAGAAAAGGAGCAAGTGTAGATGATAGATTTTATTCTAAACTAAAAGAAAGCGCAGGTGTATATACTAATGAAGTTATTTTAAATCCTAGCGCACAATCAGGCATAAAACCTATGTATATGTCTAATCCTAAGACAGCTATACTAGGTCAGCTTCTCGGCTACCCTGCTGCATTTACAAATACTATATTAAAAAATGTAGTAAGAGAAGTAGCAAGAAATCCTGAAACTATACTAACTCAACATTTACCTGCTGCTGCAATGATGACAGGCGTAGGTGTATTAACTAATGCTATTAGAACACAAGGAGAGTCTTTAGACGAAGACCCTGAGCAAGTTATAGGTTCTGCAATAGCTAGATGGGGCGGCAATGGATTACCCGCAGATATGTTTATGAGAGGTAGAACTGCTGCACAAATTTATCAAAGCCCAACAGCTTACGTTACTGGACTAGGCCCATTATGGGGCGACACTTACAAACTTATAACAAGTGGAGATATATTTTCTATTTTAGGACAAAAGGTTCCGGGGTATGGGGCTTTTAATGCAGTCTTTGGAGCCTCTGAAGTTACTGAAGATTTCCCTGCTGACTACAGACAATTCCTTAGAGATATAGATAGCGGCTTTCAAGACGTTTCTGTTCCTGAAAAAGAATCTACAGCTAGAAGAGACTTTAGAAAAGGCGGTGAAGTTTATAATGTAATGCAAGTCCCAATAGAACCTGATGAACGTATGGATAAAATGACAGGCTTACCCTATGACATACAAGCCGGAGAAGCTTTTATAGATGAAGAAGATCGTCTATTTAAAAATGAAGGTGGCTTAATAAAAAATATTATAAGAAAAGGGGCTGAAAAATTAGGCTTTGATGATGACAGACAAGTAAAAATTACTGCTGATTCTGTTGATCTAACTAATCAAATTGTTCCTAGTAATAAACAAGTAGGAGTAAAAAGAGTTATTCCTCTTAATGAACTTGTAGCAGGGCCACCTGAAAAAAATCAATCTAATCCTTATACTGATGCACCAAGTAGGAAAGTAGTAAAAGAATATAAAATGACTACTGATCAATTAAGAAATTCAAAAACAAATAGAGAGCAATTTAAAATTGATGGTGATGAAGAAGTATTTGATGTAGTTAATCATGCACTATTTGGATATGAATCAGGGGATAATATTTATAGTGCAGTTGGTGGTCAAATTAAAGAAGTTTTACAGGGTATACAAAGAACAATAGATGCTCCGTTAGAAGATAAAACTACAGCATATAAAACAGAATTAAAAGATGCTTGGAATAATCAATGGGGTATAAATCAAAGACGTAAGAATTTAAGCAGGATTGAATTTGATATGAGTCTTGCTCAAACTTTAGCAAGAAGCAAACAAAAAATGCAACGTGGTGAGAAATTAATAGTAGGAGAAGATTTAATAATTAATTCTGATGATGCTTATTTTCCAAGTTTAAGTGTCTTCCAATAAGAGGTATTTAATATGAAATATTTACTACTAACTGGAGCAATATTATTTAGCTCAATGGCTTATGGAAGCCCTACTTATGTAGATGATGTTGCTAAAATAATAAATAACAACTGCGTAGTGTGTCACCGAGAAGGTGGTATTGGCCCAATGCAATTTGAAAACTACGATCAAGTACGCCCGTGGAGTCCTTTGATACAACTCAAGGTAGCTAATCGTGAGATGCCGCCCTATGCTTATGATCAAGGTATTGGGATACAAGAGTTACATGGTGATTGGAGGCTCTCTGAAGCTGATATAGCAACGATAGTAGAGTGGGTGGATACCGGATCAGAGTACGGAGATACGGACGTTGTAGTGCAGCCTCCGGCCCTCTCAGACCCTAACCAGTGGAACTTCTACGGAGACTTGGGAGAACCTACATTGGTTATACCATCTACTCCTATAGATATTCCTGCTAGTGGTAATGATCTATGGCACAAGCACAACGTAGCTAGTGGATTAACTGAAGACAGGTGCATCAAAGCCATACAGGTTAAGCCTAGAGGAGATGCTAAGAGTGTAGTACACCATGCTAATAGTACTGTTACTCTAGAGGGTGAAAGATATGGAATGCTTACAGAGTATGCTATGGGTAAGTGGGGCGAGATAGTACCTGAAGGAGTATGCCGAACTATTCCGGCTGAAGCTGAGATAGCTTGGGACATCCATATGTTCCCCGGAGGTCTTGGATCAATAGCCCCCGGAACTATTATTAAAGATAACGTAGTGGAGATAGGACTGTGGTTGTATTCTCCAGAGGAATCTAGAGAGCTTGCATACAAACAAGACCTAAAGCTTTACAGGATAAGCAACCAAGAAGATATTGTTATCCCGCCTAATGGTTACTCAATGACTCAAGGCTTACATTCTTTTGATCATCCTGTTCGTATTGATTCATGGCAACCTCATGGTCATCTCAGAATGAATGCAGCAAGCTTTGAAATATTTTATCCTGACACTGGAATAACTGAGCAAATTAGTCAGGTATCTAACTGGAGTGCTACATGGCATCACAGTCATATTTATGAACCAGACTTTGCACCTCTCCTACCAACAGGAGCAGTACTAGTTCTTAAACAGTGGTACGACAATACAGAAAACAACCCAAACAATCCTGACCCTGATATGTGGGTAGTGGGTGGCAGCAGGACAGGGGATGAGATGACTCATGCTTGGATAGCAGTAACACATCTTGATGATGAAAAGTATGAGGAGCTTTTAAATGAGCGTAACAATAGAAGGCTAATAGCACAATGAGATATTTATTTATAGCTTTAATTATAACTGGTTGTAGTAGCAGCGAGATGTCTTTAAGTTTAGAAAATAATCCTGAGATAAACTGGATAAGTCAACCATTGTTTATGCAGAACGTAAGAGTATGTAGAAGTTTAGATCATTGCGCTGCTGAACAATTATTTATTAGATAAGTAGGGGACAATAATGATTGAAGTAACAGTAGCTATCGCTGCTGCTAGTCGTGCCGTTACGCTTATTAAAAAAGGATTACAGCTAGGAAAGGACACCCAAGATTTAAGCTCACAGTTTGCACAATTCTTTGATGCAAAAGATAAAATTGATTCAGCAAGGGCTGATGCCGAGAATACTTCACTAGGTAAGAAAGTGTTTGCTGCTCAATCTGTAGAGGCATATGCGCTAGAAGTAGCACTGGCAGAACACAAAGCTAAAGACCTTGAGAAACAACTGAGAGAGTTGTTTGTATACTCAGGACAAGGAGATGTCTATAGCTCTATGATGAGAGCAAGACAACAGGAACGTCAAAGAAGATTACATGCCGCAAGAGAACTAGCAAAACAAAAGAAGTTTATGTTTGATTTAGCTTTAATTGGAGTTGTCTTTACAGCTTTTGTAGGTATCGTAGCTTTCTCAATGTATATAATACTATAGGAGTATAGATATGTTAGCCCTTTACACTGAAGAACAACTAGGAGCAGCGTACCAGATTTATGTACGTGTACATGCTGCTAAACAAATTGACATAGTAGACTTTGAAACCTACAGAACTATATTTGAAAATCAATACATGGCTATGACAAAAGCTGATGGGATTTTTGATGGGGCAGAAGCCACAACGCACTAGTATGAATGCTAAAAAGTTAGAACTACAATCCAAGTATGAGCAGTTTGATCTAGATAAAGATGGGGTTGTAACTGATCAAGAAATAGATCGCGCTAAAGAAATGATTGATCTTGAATTAAGAGAAGAGAAATCAGAGGCTCAAAAGCTAATGGCTTGGTTAGCTATAATTGTTATGACGATTACAACAATTGTATTGTTTACCCCGCTAATACCAGACAGTAGAGTAAGCGCTCTCTCCGATCTACTAGGTTTATTTTACTTTTCATTGTGTGGTATTGTAGGAACTTATATGGGTGCTACAGCTTTCATGCACAAGCCCAGTAAATAATTAACTTAAACTTTTAACTTCTTTTTCTAAGAAGTTATGCAGTCCTTCTAACTTAAAGCATCCTTCCTTTACTACTTTTTTAATAATAGGTATCTCATCTGTTGGGAATATTTTGTCTATCTCTTCTGTAGGTAGATGTTTAAACTCAGATATTATATTACCATCTCTAGCTATAAACACCCTAAATGAAACAAGATTCCCTTCTTCTTTGTTGTTGTCCATACTTCCTCCTTAGTCTTCAACTCCAAGACTCTTAAACTGGACAGTATCTAGATTGCCCTTTATGCCTCCCTTCATATAAGTAGTAGCTCGACCCTCAAAAAAGTTCTGATGTTCTACTCCTAGCACATCATCTAACCAATCAAGGGGATTATCTTTTACTCCAAAGTTAGGCTTTAAACCTAGTTGTAGTAAACGTCTGTCAGCTATGTATCTTATATATTGTTTCATCTCCTCTTTAGATAAGCCTTGTATATCGCCCATCTCAAATACTAAATCTAAAAATTTATCTTCTAGTTTTACCATCTCTCTGCATACTTGATAGATTTCTTTCTTAAACTCATCTGTCCAAAGATGTAAGTTTTCTTTTATAAATTCTCTAAACAGTTTTGTCATGGCTTCAACGTGCATAGACTCATCACGTATACTGTAGGTAACTATCTGTCCCATGCCTTTCATCTTACCAAACCGGGGAAAGTTTAAAAGAATTACAAAGCTACTAAAGAGTTGTAGCCCCTCAGTAAAGGCAGAATAAACGGCTAGGTTTTTAGCAATAGATTCTTTGTCGCTAAGTTTAAGAGGAACATTAGTTATATACTCATGCTTCTCTGCCATAGCTTCGTACTCAGAGAAAGCTTTATATTCTACGTCAGGCATACCTACTGTATCAAGAAGCAAACTGTAAGCGTGTTGATGGATAGACTCCATGTTAGCGAATGAAGACATCATCATCCTAGACTCCGGCTTTTTAAATACACGCATATATTTATCTATGTAACCAGAGGCTACATCAACATCTGATTGAGTAAACAATCTAAAAATTTGAGTTAGCATATTCCTTTCTGAGTCGTTCATCTCTTGCCAATCCTTTACATCATTATGCAAAGGAACATCTTCTGGCAACCATATCATTTGATTCTGTTGAACGTAGGAATCAAACATCCACGGGTAATCAAAAGGTTTATAATACTCTCTAGTTCCTAGCAAACTCATTCTTCTTTCTCCTTAGTTAATTCGTACTCCCAATACTCTACGATCATTCCTTTAGGCACGACCATTATAGCATTGACATATTTTTTGTCTTTAGAATTATGGTAAATATCAGTTGCAAGAATAATCTCATTTTCATTATCTGATACTAACCACCCTACTGTAGAACGCAATACAGGCTTTAGTTTCTTAGCATCAGCAATAAGAACATCCTCGGTATCTATCCAAGCATCTTCCCATTTAACTTCTACAACTTTAGCCTTCACAACTTATGCACCCCTCTTCTTCTAAATTAATCTTAGGTATTTTGATATTTACATTTTCTGTATTACGTGCTGCATCAGAGCGTAGGTAGTATAAAGATTTTAGTTTGTGTACTCCCGCCCAGTGTACATCATTTAAGTACTGCAAAAAATCATCATGTGTTTGTTGATCTGATTCTATAGGAGGAGATTTAAAAAACAAATTAACACTCTGACTTTGACAGATATATTTCTGACGCATAGAAGCATGTTCTATAATCCATATCTGATTTATTTCTGGTGCAGTTTTAAATATTTCTTTTTGTTCATCAGTTAATATATCTAAGTGTTGAACTGATCCTTCATGGGCTGCGATGTCTTTCCATATCTCTTCTCTTTTCTTTCCAGTAGGAACAAGCTCATATAACAAATCATCCAAGTACTTATTCTTAACTTTAAAACTTCCGGTCAATGTTTTATGTGTGTAAACATTAGCCCTGTTAGGCTCTATAGAGGGGCTTGTGCCGCCACATATAATAGAACTAGAAGCATTAGGAGCTACTGCAAGCAAGTGAGCATTACGTTTCTTACTGCCCTTCATGTCAGGACATTCGCCACGTTCTTCAGCTAACCGCCTAGAGGCTAACTCAGCCCTATCTTTTATTAAAGAGAAAGCTTTGTTGTTAAAAGAAGAAGCATACATACTTTCAAAAGCAATGTTATTTTTTTGGAGATAACTATGAAAGCCCATTGCCCCAAGACCTATTGATCTTTCTCGCATAGCTGAGTAAGCAGCTTTGTTGTAGCCCTCTTGCTCACTTACTGCATCTATAAAGTTTTGTAAGACATTATCTAGCATGGTTACAAGATCATTAATAAAGTTTTCATCTTTAGACCACTCATCATAGTACTCTAAATTTACACTAGACAAACAGCACACGGCTGTTCTTTCTTCATTGGTAGGTAGTGTTATCTCAGAACAAAGATTACTTTGTTTTATTTCTAGACCTAATTTCTTTTGCTCTAAAGGTAAGGCGTTGTTACAAGTATCTATATTAACTATGTAAGGCTCTCCAGTTTCCATCCGGGTTTGTAGTATTTGAAACCATAAGTCTCTGGCCTGTACAATCTTTACTGCTGTATTAGTTTTAGGATCAATCAACCGCCACTCTGATCCCTCTTCTACAGCCTTTAAGAAATCATTAGTTATATTAATTGCGTTGTGAAGATTCAAACATTTTCTGTTTAAATCTCCACCAGTAGTTTTACGCATGTTAATAAACTCTTCTACCTCTGGATGAGATATATCTATGTACGCTGCATAGCTGCCCCTTCTAGTAATGCCCTGATTGAAGGCTAACATCTGAGAATCTACAACGTGCATAAAGGGTATTGATCCAGTACTGCGACTCCCGTTAGAAGTATCCACACCATTGCTGCGAACATTACCCCAATATCCACCGATGCCTCCACCTCCACTTGCAAGCCATATGTTTTCATCATAATGGCTAGATAGCCCATCCCTAGAGTCAGGTACATAGTTAAGAAAACAACTGATAGGTAGACCCCTACTAGTTCCCCCGTTAGAAAGTATAGGAGTACTGAAGCTAAACCAATGATTACTAGCGTACTGGTAAAGTCTCTGTCCAAGATCAAAGTCAATATTTCCTTTATAAGTAGAGCCAAATATACTGGCCCTTGCAAAAGCTTGTTGAGCATGTGTCTCACCTTCCCATAGATACCTGTCTATAATAGTTTGTTTACTAAAAATGTTTAATATTTTATCTTTATCGTAGTCAATATGAATACCTAAATATGGCTGAACTCCTATTTTCTCAGTCATTGGTATGTTTCTCCTTGCGTTTAACTTTTTGTTTTTTAGGTTTAGGTTTCTGTTGATTTCTTTTTCGGTTATATTTTTCTGTTCTTTCTGCTTTACGATCCCACATTGTCCTATGCCTTTGTGACTTCAGCTATAAGTTTTTCAAGATACCATTTAGCTTTCCGTAAATCTTTAACATTATCTTTGTATCTAAATCTCCATACATATTTTAATACATTGCCGCGCAAGTAACCTTCAAACTCATCTTTAGATGAAGCAGCTTCTATGGCTTCAATACATTCTACTTTGCCATTGTTGTAGTGTACTGGGTGATTAACTTCATCGACTGATAAAGTAGATGTAGTTGTTGTCCTGCTCATGTTGTTCCATTCTTGAGGTGTTATGTTATCAATACTCATAGTGTCTCCTATTCACTTTCAATATTTAAAGTATTATCTTTTCGGTAGTTTATATCTACCCATTCACTTGGTAAAGAGTCCTCACTATACCATTCAAATCCATTTGCGGAGGCCCATTCTCCATGACTTCTTTTAGTACCATCTTTTCTCCTTTTAGCCTGTGGCATTGGAGCAGAAGGATTGGCAAACAAAAATACTAATTCTGTATTAGGCGGCAAAGCTTTATTAATCCATATGTATTTACTGTACTCAGCAAAATCCCAGAACCTACCTTTAGCTTCTAAAAGAATTATCTTGTTACCCATAATTCTAACGAAGTCAGGTTCATATACATGCTCTATTATATACGCCACCTCTTTAGTATGATGATCCCATTGTTTTAATAATCCATTATGAAGTTCATGTTCCCAATTAGAATCATAACTAGGAGGAACATTCTTTTCTTGAGGCCGCTTAACTCTAGGTTTTCTATAACCCTTTCTAATTCTTTTCTTCAATGTCTTTTAACCCCACTGTAGTAACGTCCATGTTAGTCCTCTTAACTAGGGCTTTTACTTTCTTAACTGTCCATTTAAAAGAGTAAGCACTTAATCTAAATTGATTGTTAGCGAAGAGGTGTGTCTGTGGCGATAGATAGGAGAGTATATTTTTTTCGTTTATACTCTTTGATTGTTCTTCAGATACTAATGACTTAAACCATTCAGCTAAAATAAGTTTAGATTGTCTCCGTATCTTCTTGCAAGTCTTTAAATTCATGGTCAACCTCCTGTACTTTAGGCTCTGTTACAACTTTTGTTAGAAACGCATAGCCTTTTGAATATTTAAATATCCGTAATCCTTTACCATTGTTAGAACTCTCATAACATTTAAACTTATGTGGACACCAACCACAATTCTTATTTATCTTTTCATTACCCTTTACTCCATCAGGTACAATATTAAAACAATAATCTTGTGGCGGCTTATCTTTTTTAAGAGCAGCCTTAATAGTTTTTATTTTGTTTTTAATGTTAGGTTTATCTAAATCTTCTGGTTGATAGAAACAAAGCTCACCACTTTCTTTATTGATAACAAGAAGTCCACCATTGCTTGTACCTTCTGACTCCTCATAACCTGCAAGCTGTCCTAAGTAACCAAAGGGATCATCATCTCTTAGTGTTCCGTTTTTAAATTTATTAAACGCAAACCCGGAAGAAGTTTTAATATCAACAACTTCATCATCTATAATGCAATCTATGTGTCCGGTTATGCTATCAACCACAACTTGTTTTTGTTCTCCAGTTAGATCATGCCCAGATATAACAACAAAAAGTTTTACTAATTCCTCAAGCATGTGGCCGTAGAGAAATTTAATTTGAGTTGCAGGATTAGGTTTAGATACTGATTGTTTGTCGTTATATTTACTATCAAACCATAAACGTCTAGGGTGCTTACCTACGTTAGACATTCTTACAGAAAAATTAGAATCTCTTTTAGTTGGATTAGCCCAAGAGCGCATGACATCTTTCATAGCCTCGCCAAAGTTTTCTATCTGTTGTTCAGATATGTTTAAAGCTTTACCATCTGATAAAGGTTCTATAGTTTTATATATGTCTTGAACTAAGTCATCCATTTTCTATGCCTCACGAATCTGCACTTGCGACTCTTTGAATTGTAATGTAAGTATTGCACATTTAGTTTTTTCTGTATATCTGTTTTAGCTGAAAGCCTACCATCTTTGTATGATTTAACATCTATTAAAGTTACCTCTCCTTCTGGAGACATAGCTACAATATCTACTGGGCCTGTACAGCCACAGTTTTTAAAGACATGATAGCCATTATCCCATAGCCATGTAATAGCATAATGCTCTGCTAGATCACCTATTCTACTTGGATCATGTTTCATAATACTAACCTGTATTTATAAAGTGTTCCCTTTATATGCTTTCTCTCTACTGTGTAGCTACCAAATTTAGGCATTCGTAAGTTTCTCATACAGGCAGAAGCTCCTGAGCCTGTCATTCCTACTTTCTTAGCCAGAGTCTCTAAGGTTATCCACTTTCCATCTTTCATAGCGTCATATATTTTTTGATGACTTCCTTTTAATTCGTTGCCTTCTATATCATAAGCCTTAGTAAACATCTCTACTTGACTATTTAAATTATCAGTGTGTTTCACTCCAGTTATCTCCTATATGATATTCACCATCTAAAGGACACTTCATGTCAAACGCTAGTCCCGCTTCTTGTATAGCTTTAACTCCTAACTTACCTACTGCATCAGCATCTTTCTCAGCTACTTCTATCTGCCATTCATCATGGATGTTAGCAACAAAGTGTGCGTCTAGTTTATGTTCTATAATGTATTGGTTTAAAAGCTCTAGTGCTTTCTTCATTACTATACTACCACCGCCCTGTAACAAAGCATTGAGGGCTGAGTGTGCTGATCTAATATAAATCTTACGACCATCTAATCCTTTGATGAAACCTTTTGCTGCTGCTCTCGTAACTCTATCCTTGAGACTTCTAAGTGATGGGAGATTAGTGAGGAAACGTTGTTTAAGTCTTTGACCATCTTGTCTACCTCCCCCAACCACTGTTCCAAGTTTTTCATTTCCCGCTCCGTATATGAAGGCATATATGAAAGTTTTAGCCTGACTTCTTGATTCAAGTCCTGCAAGGTTTTGATTAGCGGTGTGTATATCGCCGTGTAAAATTTCATTAGTAAAGTCCTCATCGTTCATGTAGTGTGCAAGCATTCTTAGTTCTAAACCAGAAGCATCTATACCAACTAGGTTATAACCTTTAGGCACTGTCCAACAGGCTCTACAATCAGTACCATATGGTGCATTAGAATTAGGTACTTGAGCAAGGTTAGGTTCTCTGTGAGTCATACGCCCTGTAATTGTACCATTAGGATTAACAAACCCATGTACTCTATCTTGATCATCTGCATTGTCTAACCAAGATTTGATCTGTGCTATACGCTTCTGATACATAAGATAGTTAGCAATAAGTTTTGCTTGGGGTATGCTGTCTATCCTTTTAAGAGTTGACTCATCTACAATCGGCTGACCAGTAGGTGTAAACTTAGTTGGCTCCCATCCAAACTTCTTTAAGTATTCTCCTATTTGTTTTCTAGAACCTAAGTTAAACTCTGTCCTGCTGATTCTTGCTATCTGATCTTGTTCATTCAGAACATCATACTCATCAGAGTTTAATCTATACTTAGTACCATTAGCATCTACAGCCATCTTAGATAATTTACCCGCACCAGTTTTGACAGGATATAAAATCAAAGTATGTTCTTCTGGCTTGAACTCCTTATGTACCTCTGCAACTGTAGAATCTAATTTATCTTTTAGTGTAGCAAGAAGAAGAGTTGTAAACTTAACATCAAGTAAGAAACCTTTCTCTCTTTGCTTGTTAAGTATACCCGCTATGCTTTGCTCTAAGTCTATACAGTCTCTAGAAAAGCCATGCTTCTCTTTACTAAGAGCATCATAGACGCGCTTGTTAAGTAACACATCATTCTCACAATATTTAATCATCTCTTGTGAGAAGTTAGCATAATCTGTGAAGTCTCCTTTAGGAAAGTTTAGCCTAAAGCCCCAAGATTCTAGACCATGATTACCTTCTCTTACTGGGTTAAACAACCGGGAAAGAACTAAAGTATCTACTAGCTTTTTATTTGATAAGTCTACGCCTGTTAGCTTACGGATCACAGGTATATCAAAACCTATTATGTTGTGACCAATAAGCTTGTCGGCATCCTCTAACTTCTTAATGCCCTGCTGTAATGTATCTCCATAGTAAGAGTTCAACTCTTCTGTCTTGGAATCACATACACTAATACACCAAATCTTAGTAGCATTTAAGTCATCAGTTTCTATATCAAATACTAAAGAACTCATAGTTCCTCCCCATCATCCTCAAAGTCTGCGGCATCTAGTTCTTTGAGCCTACCAGTGTCTTGATCATATAGCAAGTGAGTAGCCATACCAACATCACCAGTATACCTAGATTTAAGTACACGCATATGAGTTGTCTGAGCATCTACAGGATCATCTGATTGTTGGTTACGTTCTAGAGCTATTACACAATCAGATAACTGAGCGATAGACTGAGAGCCTCTGAGGTGATTAAGACCTACAGTTACCCCATTCTCATGTCCCCTGTTACCCTCGACCCTTCTTAGATGAGATACAAGTATCATACCTGCACCTGTTTCTTCAACAATAGATCGCAGCCTAGTCATAATACTATCTATAGTTCTGCGTTCATCTCCATCTGTTGTGGCTGATACAAGCATATGTAAGTGGTCAACTATAATCCATTTACAATCGCAACCAATAATCATAAATCTAATCTTACTAAAGATTGCGTCTATGTCATTAGCCCCAAAGTGAGCATGAATCCATACCCTACCATTGTTATATATCTTGTCATATATCTCATCTAGATAGCGTTGATCATAGCCTTCTCTAACATGATCTACATACAGCCTATCGTTAGCTTCTATAGACATGAGGCAATCTAGTGTCCTCATATCATGTTCCTCAAGGGCCACAATACCTACGTTATCTTGAGTGTTTGTAATCAACCAATGCTCTAGCTCTCTAGTAATACTAGACTTACCTAGACCAGTACCACCCGTTAGAGTAATAAGCTCTCCGGCTCTAAGACCATAAAGCTTTTTATTTAGCCCCTCCCACGGATAAGGTACAGACTCTTTAGTCTCTCTATTAAAATACTTTTCTTTTAAGTCTTTGGCATTGACCACCCCACTAGGAGTATAAATCCTAGCGTTCCACCAAGATGTAGTATAAGAATGAGCAGCCTTCTTACGCAGCATATCATTGGCATCTTTAAACTCTTCTGGCAGATGTACTATCTTAGCTTTGCCGGGAGTTAATAATGTAGCTACTTTCTTAGCTGCATCTCGCCCCGGCTTATCATTATCAAAATTTATAACTACAGTTTCAAACTGCTCAAGAAACTCTAGTGATTGTTTGACATCTCTGACTGCTGCCGTGGCTCCATTCTTTATAGAAACTACAGGCCATTTAGAACCTAGCAATTCATAAGCAGCCATAGCATCACACTCACCTTCTACAATGGTAATATACTTACCGCCAGATGATCTGCATAACTGCTCACCAAATAACCCACTACCTTGACCACTACCTTTCCATGAAAACATTTTGTTTTGTTCTCTAACTTTGTAGCCAACAATCTCATTAGCCACATAGTAAGGATAGAGGTGTTTGATTATCTTACCCTGATAATCTTTTACAGCTTTTACACCATAGGTCTTGGCAGAGTTTAAAGATATGCCACGATCTGTTAGCTCTATAAATTCTCCTTCTGCATTGTTCATAGCATTGTTCCTGTAAGTTTTAATATCCACAGGTTGTTTACAAAAATCATTCTCTGGTGTGAAGCTAGTGCTGCAAGACTCCTCATAGTTTTTAAAATACTTAGTACAACTAAAACAATATCCCGATCCATCTTCATTAACGGAGACAGGATCACCGCCTCCGCAATCAGGACAAGGCAAATGATACTTGGCAAATGCCATATCTAATCCTCTTTATCTGTCTGAACATATGCCTCATTAACATCCGGTGTTGAAGGATCATCAGATTTATATTGACCTGTAGCTGTCCTAGCTCTCTCAGGTTTGATCAAAGTCTTTTCATTACATTCATCATCCATAATGTCAGACCTCAAAGATTGTAATGCTTCGCGTTGAATCATTACTCTATCACTTAGATCACCCATTTCTTTTAAGGCTTTCTGAGCTAACTTGAATTTTAACTTACCTTCAGAACTGAAAAGGGAGACATTAAAGTCCCCCTCGTCAGTCCTGAATACTGCCGTTGTTGTTGGAGCATCAGGATTTATACTCATAACTCATCTTCCTCCGCAAGAGATTCTTCTACATCAAACTCATCTCCGGCTTGATTATAAGTAACCAGATCAAGTATCTGGACAGCTTGTAAATCAAGACCTTTGTAAGTCTGACCCTGCCGTGTAACTTCCCACTCTTTGTATTGAACATTGCCAACCGAACCATTGCCAACTGACACATCTATTTCTTTCTTAGACTTGTCAAATAGTTTTGGTGCGGGGCGAGTCAATCCATTAGGGCCACTGACTTTGCGCTTAACTACTAACGCTTTGCCTTCTTCCATTTGCTTAACTTTAAAACCACGACTCTCAAAGTCGTTTGCTGTCTTATCATCTACAATAACATTCACCGAATAAACTGGTTCATATGTAGTGTTAGGAACAGTGATTGAAGCCCAAACTAGTGGGCAGTTTTTAAGTACAGCCATGCTATATACCTCCATAGGTATGTTGTTGATAATTAATTAAGTTAGACATCCTTGTCTATAGTACTTCCTTTATGCTTGTTGTATCCATTTTTGGATTCTTTATATTTATCAGAGTGTATCATATGTTTGTTAAACTTCCTAGCATTTTTTGCTACAGGATTACTTTTATTTTTTAATTGATAGGGAGATTTTCTTCGCATATACCCTCCTGTTTTTCATAAGATTCTACGATCAACCTAACTGCCTCACGATATTCAATGTCTTCTTTACGATCATAAGGCATACCTTCAAGGGTGTCTAGTAATAATCTTAAATCAATATAACTACTCTTGTCTATCATAAATATCCTCATGTAACTCAGCCCATGTACCATCCATGTGCATAGAGATCATAGTATATATAGCTACATCAATACCAATGATTATTAAAAACAGTAACCAACCTATTGCATCCATGTTGGTATTCCTTTTATATAGTAAATTTTACTTTATCATTTTTTCGTGCATAAGTACAAGGCTCACATTGAGTTATTGTACCCCCGGCTGATAAATAGTCAGTTATATGTTGAGATATTGATTCATTTAATTTTTTCTTTTGTTCTATTGTTAAATGTATTTTTGAATTCCTACCTTTTTTTCTAAACATTTTAGTCATCCTTCCATTTATATTTATCATCATTAAAGTTTATATTCTCATCAATCTCAAATAATAAACTATCAGCTACTTCAAATTCTACTAACTGTAAAGCTGTATTATACTTTTCTAACATAAGCTTCTGTATTGAAGTAGCATTTTTTTTATTTATGTAGCACGTTTTATGTGCATCATGTATAAAATTTTTAGCTTTTTGATCTACTAGTGTATAGATATTCATATCACATGACCTGTATCTTTAGTTATAAAGTTATCTGATTTGTCATCCCAATATACACCAAGAGACTCAGTAATTTCATTAAAAGCTTTCTGCCATTCTATGTCATCAGTATCATATTCTTCATCATTATATATTATTTTTAATGCTTCATTAATCTTCACTGTCTTTCTCCTTAATTAAAAAGAGGGGGCTTTTACACCCCCTAAAGGACTACACCACACACAAATAAACTATGCTGCAAACCCCCAATTCTTTTGATCAATAACTCTTTGAACCTTAGTCTCTCTGCTATGTTGGATGCTTGCTATGTTTACTGATTTAGTTTGAACATGAGTACTCCAATCAGTCATAGTATTATAAACTCCCCAAAGGTTAGCACCTAATACGTTCCTGTAATGATTAGTCCATTTGTCCCAGAGATACATAAAGTTTCTAGATTTTCTAACTGAGTCGTGATCTATAAAAAAGTCTTTACCGCTAGAATTAGTTCTTCTAAAAACACCATCTTGTAAATGTTCAGCTACAAGATTTGCAATGTTACTATTATTTAAAAGACCTGCAAAAATATTAATAGCTTTATAATCATTACATTCTGTACCATGCCATTGATGCCAGAGTTCAGACTGCTGAAGGAAAACTGGGATAGCATTAGTAATTACATCAGCAGCATGATCAATATCTAAATGCTTATTGTGCCTAGCTTTGTAGAGTGTAGCAGCATCATTAACAAACACTTGATTGTTTTGACAAGCCCCCAACTTAGCTCCGGCAGCAATGATATAAGCCCAAGTACCACAAAAACTATTAGTAGATAAGAAAGTTAAATTAGCTGTATCACCAGTAGGTGAAACAATAGTATGGTTTGGTAGTTCATGTCTAACAAAACATTTTTTACCTGTTCTATCTATAGATATAGATTCTTGTATAGAACCATCTGCTAAACCAGACCTAACAATAACATCACGTTGATTATCTATCATGTCTCTA
>Ga0315316_10000994_pt1 | contig 19405 bp, 15 predicted proteins | sample M160m3416metaG_FD_203702 | JGI IMG/M metagenome (GOLD analysis project Ga0315316, IMG submission 203702) | Ammonia-oxidizing marine archaeal communities from Monterey Bay, California, United States - M1 60m 3416 | ecosystem: Environmental > Aquatic > Marine > Intertidal zone | place: USA... | reverse complement strand
CTTCGTCTTCATCGTCTTCGTTCATTGCTTTAGTCCTTGGTCAGGATCGCACGGGTCGCGCCCGCGCCTCCTTCATCACGTGTCGCCTCGATGCACTCCACGACATAGTTTGAGCGAGGGAGGTGTTCACGAACAGCGCGGCGCAGCGCGCCCGTGCCAATCCCGTGGATTACGCGCATTTCATCGCGCCCCTCGGCCGCTGCGAGGTCGAGGGCGAGGTCGAGTCGATCGAGCGCTTCGTCCACTCGAAGTCCGCGGAGGTCGACCTCACTGATCCCGCCAATTCGGGCCGAGGGGATGGGATTGGGTCGCTCCTCGCGGCGTTGGACGGGCGTGGAAGTGGGGCCGCCAGCCGCGCTGCGGAGTTGATCGCGTCCGAGTTTCAGCTTGGCGCCCGCGACCCGGACGGAGACCCGCCCCTTTCGGTCCGGCAGAGAGATCAGGGTCCCCCCGCCGCCGCCCGGCACGCGGACTGCGTCGCCCAGGCGCGCTCTCGGCCAGTCGACGGGCTCTGCCTCGGGTTCGGGCTTGGACGGGCCGGGGTCGAGAGGCAGCCCCTCTTCCACCTGTCGCTCGTGGGTCTCGTCGTGTAAATCCTCGAGCTTCGCGCGCGCGTCGGCGGCTCGGCGTGAGCTCGGCGCTCGCTGGAGCTCAGCGATGATGCGGGCGACCTCGCTATGGGCCGAGCGGAAGGAGTCGTCGAGTTCTTGCCGCATCTCGCCGAATAATTTGTCGCGGCGCTCCTGTAGTCGCGCGAGCTTGTCGCGGTAATGCTCTCGCGTTTGCTCGCTCTCCACGCGCAGCGCAGAGGCGGCGGCCTGCTCCGACTCGAGTAGCGCCCGACTGGCGGCGAGCTCGGCCAGCATGCGGTCGAGTCGCCGATCTTCGTGGTCCAGAAGGGCCGACGCACGATCCAGAACAGGTTGAGGCATCCCCATCCGGGCCGCGACGGTCGTCGCTGACGATGCGCCTGGCGCGCCGATGCGGACGCGGTAGGTCGGGGCGAGCGTCTCCGGATCGAACTCCACGCTCGCGTTCTTGAAGCGATCGTCGACTTCGGCCATCTCCTTCAGCAGGTTGTAATGGGTCGTCGTGATGACCCGAGCGCCGCTCTCTGCGAGAGCCTCGAGCGTGGACTGCGCGATTGCGGCCCCCTCCGACGGGTCGGTTCCCACGCCGACCTCGTCGAGACACACGATCGTATCGGGTCCCGCGGAACGCAGAATCTCGGCGAGGTTCGCCATGGCGGCGGAGAAAGTCGAGAGGCTCTCCTGAATATCCTGGTGGTCGCCGATGTCCGCGAGGACGTGGGAAACGAGGTCCACCCGCGCGGGGGCATCCGCCGGGACGTGGAGTCCGGCGCGAACCATCAGCGCTGCGAGTGCGACGGATTTGAGGGCCACGGTCTTCCCACCCGCGTTCGGCCCCGAGAGAATCAGTACGGAGAAGTCGCGACCGACTCGGAGATCGTTGGGGACGCACTCGTTCGCCGGGATCAGGGGGTGGCGGAGACCGGGCAGTTCGAAGATGCCCTCGGTCCCGATCTCGGGGAGCACGGCATTCATGTTGCTCGAGAGGTGGCCACGTGCGAACGCGAGATCGATTCGAGCAAGGCAGTCCAGACTGATGCGGATCCCGACGGCCTCGTCGGCCACGGCGGAAGACAGCTCGCGCATCACGCGGAGGGTTTCCCGCTCGATCGTCAGCTCGGCCTGCCGATGCCGGTTATTCAGTTCCACCATTCCGGACGGCTCGACGAAGAGGGTCGTACCGGAACGGGACGCATCGTGGACGATGCCCTGAACCTGGCCTTTGGCGTCAGCCTTGACCGGGAGGACGAAGCGTCCGTTGCGCACGGTGTAGTAGGCGTCGGAGAGGTGGGGCTTGACCTCCGCATGCTGCAGGCTCTTTTCGATCCGGGTCTGGAGATCGCCTGATAGACGTTGGGCCTCGCGTCGGGCCTCTGCGAGCGCGGGCGACGCGGCGTCACGAACCTCGCCGCTCGAGCCCAGACATCGCGCGATCTCCGCTTCGAGCCCTGGCGCCGCTTCGATCCCGGCCGCGAGCTCAGCGAGCGCGGTTGTTTGTGCGCGGTGGAGCTCGAAGAAGCGCAGACTGGCGTGGATCGATTCCAGGGTGTGTCGGACGTCGAGCAGCTCGTTTGCCTCCAGCACCCCGCTCTTTTCGGCTCTCGCGAGCGGCGTGGCGAGGTCGGCGCAGCCACCCAGCGGCGGCGGCAAGTCGAGGTCGAGCAGGGTCCTTGCCTCGCTCGTCTCCGCGAGACGCGCACGGACCCCCGCCTCGTCCGGCTCGAAGAGGGTAGAGCCACCGGACCCATCGAGGAGGCGGGTTCCGACGGGAGTGCGGCAACTCTCCCGCAGGGCGCGTGCGAGGTGGGCCCACTCGAGGCTCTCGAGGGTCGCCTCTGCGACCTGGAAGTGCGTTCCTCGTACCATCGGCGGAGTCTAGACGCCCCCTCTGCAGGTTGCCTGAACGCCTTGGCTTCAGTTGTTGCGTCGAGCGCCGAAACATCTAGAAATGTCCGTACGACGCCCGACCGAGGCTGAGCCGACCTACCCGTCGCGCCTCGACGACATGAAGCCTCTCGAGATTCTCGAGCGCATCCACGCCGAGGACGGGGTGGCGCACGCAGCGGTCGAGCGCGTGTTGCCACGGATCGCCGAGGCGGTCGACGTGCTGGTCTGCGCGCTCTCCGGCGGGAGCCGTTGGTTCAATGTCGGCGCTGGGACCAGCGGACGACTCGGCGTTCTGGATGCTTCGGAGCTTCCGCCGACCTACGGGCTCTCCCCTCGAACCGTTCAGGGCATCATGGCGGGCGGGGACCGCGCGCTGCGCGCCGCCATCGAGGGCGCAGAGGACGACCCTCGCGCCGGTGCTCTGGAGGTCGAAGAGCGTGGGATCACGCTGGGCGATGTCGTCGTTGGTCTCTCGGCGAGCGGAACGACTCCCTACGTCCTCGGTGCCCTCGAAGCAGCGGCCAAGCTCGGGGCGAGAACGGTGGCGATTACCTGTGATCCGGCTTCACCCCTCGCCGACGCGGCCGAAATTTCGATTGCTCCGGAGGTCGGACCCGAGGTCGTGGCGGGTTCGACCCGGATGAAGGGCGGCCTGGCGCAGAAGATGATCCTCACGGGGCTCTCGACGGCTGTGATGGTGCGGATGGGCCGCGTGCGTGGCCATCACATGACGCATGTCACGCCGCTTTCCGGGAAGCTACGCGGCCGCGCGCTGCGCATGCTGATGGATCTCGGGGGCGTCGATCGGGACCGAGCGCTCGACCTGCTCCGGATCACGCACGGGTCGGTCGAAGCGGCTCTACAGATGTTGGAGACCGAGCGCGAGGACTGAGCGGAAGTCAGTCGCCGTGGACCGCCTGGCCGGCGTGTGATTCAGGCCTCCTGCTGCTTCTCGAGGGCCCGGAGTTTCTTGGTGAGCCGGGCGACCTTTCGCTCCAGCTTTTTGACCTCATCGAGCCGCACGAGTTGTAGTCGCTCGTAGACTCGGTCGACGCTCGCGTCGAGGTTCTTCTCGACTCGGTCGCCGATCTCCTGTCGCAGGTTCTCCGCCTGGCGTACCGCCGGGACCTTCCGCAGCTCGGTTCGGAGCTGGTCCAGATGCTCCTCGACCCGCTTCTGGCTTTCGGCCCGAAGCGCCTCGCCCCGTGTTCGCAGGGTCTCCCCACGCGACTGGATTTCGCCGCTCCACTTGCCGAACTCCTCGCCGAGCCGAGCCAGCGAAGGGTTCAGCCAGGCTCCGCCCCAGGCGGCCTCCGCCTGGGTGTCGGTTTGGCTGTTTTGTCGGTTTGCTTGGCTGTCGGCGGTGGCCATGTCGGTTTCTCTCCGTGGTGTGTCCCGGCTCCGCCGGGACGCTCGAGGCGCGCCGTTGGATCCTTGGGATGATCGGTCAAAATAACGCAACGCGTTAATTTCTTGGTCAGCGGGAATCTAAACACGATGCGCCATGCTGTCAATAATTTATAAAATATTCATATATATCAAACACTTAATGGATTATTGCCGCGCGAAACGCCGGTTCGTGCGGAGACTGGAGTCGGCCTCGAGTCTGACCGGACCATGCTGCGACGCGTTGAATTCGTCAGCCGCAGCGAAGGAGTGCGGATCCCCAGGTAAAGCCCGCGCCGAAGGCCGTCAGAGAAACGAGCTTTCCAGGCTCCAGGAGCCCCTCGCGAGAAGCTTCGGCCAGCAAGATCGGCAGCGCTGCGGCCGAACAATTTCCGAGCCGCTGGATGTGATTGCGCAGTTTTTCGGGCGGGATCTCCAGCTTCTGGGCCACGAACTCGTTGATCCGCAGGTTGGCTTGATGGAACAGGAAAAGATCGACGTCGCTGAGGCCCACGTCGGCCGCTTCGAGGGTGGAGAGCAGCACCTCGGGCATCCGGCGCACGGCGTTCTTGAAGACGAAGCGCCCGTCCATGGAGGGGAAGTGGAGTCGCGCATCCAGCGCCTCACGGTCGATGCGAGGCGAGCGTGCCGAGCTCGGCCCTTCCGTCCAGAGTCGCCGGGCGTACCGGCCCTCCGCATGGATCTGAACGCCGAGCAGCCCGATTTCGGCCCCGGAGTCGATGGCCTCGAGCAGGACGGCTCCGGCTCCGTCTCCAAAGATGACGGATACGTCGCGCCCCTCGGTGCTCAGGTCCAGTCCCGTCGAGTGGACCTCGGCGCCGACGACGAGCACACGCGCGTAGCGCTCCGCGACGATCAGGGCGTCCGCCATCTGAAGCGCGTAGAGGAAGCCGCTGCATTGTGCACCCAGATCGATACAGGGGATCTCGCCGGCACCGAGTTCCTCGTGCAGAAAAAATGAAGTGCCGGGGAATTCGTGCTCGGAGGAGAGCGTGGCGAGCAGAATGCAGTCGACGTCGGTAACGGAGAGTCCGGCCTGTTCGAGGGCCGCAAGGGATGCATCCCGTGCAAGCGTCGAGGGGCGCTGTCCCTCGGCGATCCAGCGTCGCTCGCGGATGCCCGTGCGCTGTTCGATCCATTCCTCGCTGGTGTCCATCCAGCGCGTCATGTCCGCATTCGTGACGACACGCTCTCCGACGCTCATCCCGGTTCCGATCACATGGGATCGCATCGCCATCCGGCGTCTCCTCCTGGCGACCTTCAGCGGTTCGATGCTGCGAGATCGCTGAATCGCGCCTCTTCACCGGGGCGCAGCCCGTCGTCGTCCCAAAGGATCTCTTCTGCCTCGGAGAGCAGCTCGCGGAGGCCGATGCCCTGCAGCGCCGAGATCGGGGTCGCTTGATAACGACGGGCGATCGCCGAGGCGTCTTGTTCTTCGAGGCGGTCGATCTGATTGAAGACGAGCAGTTCCGGCTTCTGGTCGAGGCCGAGTTCACCGAGCACGTCGCGCACGGCGCGAATGCGTCGATCGAGGTCCGGGCTCGCTGCGTCGACGACGTGGAGCAGGAGGCTGGCGTCCTGGAGCTCCTCGAGCGTGGCGTGAAACGCCGCGACGAGGTCCCCTGGAAGGTCGCGAATGAACCCGACCGTGTCGGTGATGATCACTTCGCGCTCTCTCGGGAAGCGGAGTCGTCGCGAGACCGGATCGAGGGTCGCGAACATCCGATCCTCGACGTGCACGTCGCTCTGGGTCAGGCTGCGCAGGAGCGTGCTTTTGCCCGCGTTCGTGTAGCCGACGATGGAGAGCACCGGGACGCCTCGACGTCCACGCTTGCGTCGCCGCCCCTCGCGTTGCTTCGTGAGACGTTTGGTTTCGCGCTCGAGTCGGGTGATTCGGTCGCGGACGCGTCGCCGGTCGCTTTCCAGCTTGGTCTCGCCCGGTCCACGTCCGCCGATGCCGCCGGCCAAGCGGGAGAGGGATAGGTCTGCTCGTTGTGCGAGACGTGGCATGCGGTAGCGGAGCTGGGCGAGCTCGACCTGGAGCTTGCCGTCCCCGGTCGTCGCACGCTGGGCGAAGATGTCGAGGATCAGCTGAGTGCGATCGATGACGCGCAGCTCCATTCGTTCGGAGAGGTTGCGCGCCTGTGCGGGGGTCATGTCCTGATCAAAAATCACCAGGTCGATGTCACTCTGGAAACAGCGGACCACCAGGTCTGATAGCTTGCCCGCGCCGAGCACCGTTCGCGGGTCGACCTTGGGGCGCGACTGAGTGACGACGTCCACGACCTGTACGCCCGCGGCTCGCGCGAGTTCGCGAAGCTCCTCGACGTGCATCTCGAGGCTCTCGCGGTCCCGCCCCGCCGTCACGGAGACCAGGATCGCGCGTTCTGCGTCTCCGATTTCCTGGGTGGCGGTGGCGCGCGCGAGCTCGTTCTCGAGCTCGCGAATCCACGCACCGAAATCGAAGTCAAAGTCGGAGGGGTGACAGGGCTCGAGCCTTTCGGTCGCGCGGCCGTCCTCGTTTGCGGGCGCGAGCGAAGCGGCGTGCGCAAGGCCGGGGAGGCCGTCTTCGCGGACTTCGATCGTGACTACGGCATCCAGCCGCAGGAGCGCGAGGTCGGTCTCGTCGTCGCGGGTGAGGCCCTCGCTGCTCAGGTGCGTGTGGACGAGGCGCATACCCCGTAGCCGGCCCCGCCCCGCGCGTAGCCGGCCCCAATCGGGGAGTTCGATGTCCGAGCCCGTCCCGATCATCACGTGCTGGACGCTGCCCTTGCGGTCGATCAGGACGCCGACCTGGCGACGCACGTCGCTTGAGAGCTCTGTGAGCGCTCGAGCGAACTCGTTCGTCACGAGACGGTCTTCGCTGAGTCGACGTCGGCCGAGCCGTTCGAGGGCCTTGACCTGGCTTGCTTTGAGTCCGGTGGTGTTGCCGTGGACCTGGATGGGGGGCTCCTGGGGATATGGGTTCTGGGGACGGGAAAAAGGGCTGGCGTCTGGGATTGAATTGGACTCGAGAGTCCAGGGTGCCGATCCCGCCGCGGATGGCCGTGTGGTCTGGCGGCTTCGTCAAAGATCCCGCCGACCGAGGCGAGAGGGGTCCGGAGCGCCGCTCCTGAGGGTAGGGGAGCCCCGGGCTGCCGAACAGAGCTGCCTCTCTCAATGGTGGGGACGCGCTGCGGCGGTTCGGATACCCCGAAGGAAAATAGGCTGAATCGAAAGGGAGCGTGGGGAGCTGGCTGCGCGCTCATGGGAGGTATCCGCCGTATTCTTCCGACCTGCGGGGCGACCCCGTGGACATGCAGGTAGGTTGCCTCGCAGTTGCTGCGTCGCGCCGCGCCGCTTGGGTCTGGCGGTCGGAGCCGACCCGTCTCCGCGCGAGGTCGAGATTCGCGTGCGCCGTTTCGGGTAGCGGGGGCCACTCACTCAGGCGCGGTGTGGTTTGCCCGGAGGCAGCGCCTCGGATCCCAAGTATTGCGTCGAGGAGCACGGAATTGAGCGAAACGTCGATCATCATCCTGGCGGCAGGCCAGGGGACGCGTATGAAGTCGCGCCGGGCGAAGGTGCTTCACGAGCTCTGTGGCGTCCCGATGCTCGAGCACGTGCTCCGCAGCGCGAAGCGTCTCTCCCCGAACCGGCTCCTGGTCGTGATCGGGAGGGACGCGGCAGAGGTCGAGGCGCGCTTCGAGGGCCAGGCGGAGTTCGTCCTGCAGGCGGAGCAGAAGGGGACCGGTCACGCCGTTCAGATTGCGGAGCCCGCCCTCGGTCCCGTCGAGGGGGACGTTCTCGTGCTCTACGGGGACACCCCACTGCTTTCCGCCGAGACCCTCGAGCGGATGGCCCACGTCAAGCGAGAGCGCGCCGCCGACCTCGTGGTGCTCACCGCCCGCACCAAGAATATCCCGGGTCGCGTCCAGCGCGACGGCGACGGGAGAGTGATCCGCATCATCGAGGCTCAGGACGCGACGCCGGAGGAGCTCGAGATTGAAGAGCGCAACACGGGTGTCTACTTGTTCAGTGCAGGGCTGCTGCGCGCGGGTCTCGCGGCGCTGCGTCCGGACAACGCGCAGGGCGAGCTCTACATCACGGACATCGTGGGTTTTGCGGTCGAACGCAAGATGAGCGTCGAGGCGGTGGAGACGGCGGATCCCGACGAGTGCATGGGCATCAATACCCGGGCCGAGCTGGCGGATGCGACGGCCTATCTACGCAAGCGCATCGCCCGGCACCACATGGATCAGGGCGTGACCTTCATTGATCCCGAGAGCGTCTATCTCGACGCTGATGTCGAGATTGGACGAGACTCGATCCTCGAGCCCGGTGTCGTGATCACGGGCCACTCGCGGGTCGGCGAGGGGTGCCACGTGAAGGCCGGCTGCGTAGTGGAGGACAGTGAACTCGCTGCCGACGTTACGATCGGTCCCTCCGCCCACCTCCGTCCGGGCAGCATTCTGGGCGAGGGCGTCAAGATCGGCAATTACGTCGAGGTCAAGAATTCGACCCTCGGTGCGGGCACGAAGGCGGCGCATCTCGGCTACATCGGGGATGCGGACGTGGGCGCTGGGGTCAACTTCAGTTGTGGTGCGATCGTCGTGAACTACGACGGTTACAAGAAGACGCGCAGCACGATCGGTGAAGGCGCTTTCATCGGTTGCAATGTGAACCTCGTCTCTCCGGTTGAAATCGCGCCCCGGGGCTTCGTCGCGGCGGGTTCGACCATTACCAAGGATGTGCCCGAGGACGCGCTGGCGGTTGCGCGTGGACGTCAGCGTAACGTCGAGGGCTGGGTGGCCCGAAAGGAAGGACGTCCCCCGTCTAGTGGGGGCGCTGAAGTGGACCCGCGCGGAACGGGGGTCGGCGCAGAGATGTCCAACTCGAAGCCGTCGGCCCAGAGTGGGGGAAAACCGGCTGAGGGTGAGTCTGCCAAGAAGCCCTAGGAAAAGCCGGCGACCGGGTGTCGCGAAGAATTGCTGGTGAGCGCAGCCCCGGCGTGGGCGAGGAGCGAGTTCGATATGTGTGGAATCGTTGGATACGTAGGGCGGGAGCACAGCGCCGTCGATGTCCTGCTCGACGGTCTACGGCGGCTCGAGTACCGCGGATACGACTCGGCGGGGGTTGCGATCGTCGAAGGCGGGCAACTCGATGTGCGTCGGGCCAAGGGCAAGCTCGTGAATCTGGAGGGATCACTCAGGGACAAGCCGCTCCGTGGACACCTGGGGATCGGGCATACGCGTTGGGCCACACACGGCAAGCCCTCCGAGCGCAACGCCCACCCGCATCGCGCCGGTCATGTCGTCATCGTCCACAATGGCATCATCGAGAATTACCGCGAATTGCGGTCGGCGCTCGAAGCCCGCGGAGCCGAGATTCGATCCGATACGGACACCGAGTTGATCGCCCACCTGATCGACGAGCGAGTCAGGGCGGGTCGCGATCTGCTGACCTCGGTCCGTGAAGCGTGCGGCGAACTCGTCGGTTCCTACGCCATCGCGGCGGTCAGCGACCGAGACGCCGATCTGCTCGTCACGGCCAAGAACGGGGGCAGCCCGATCATCGTGGGGCAAGGCGATAAACAGGCATTTCTGGCGAGTGATATCCCCGCGGTCCTTCCCTACACCCGCGACATCATTTCGCTCCATGACGGAGATTTCGCCGTTCTGTCAGAAGAGGGAATCCAGGTCTGCGACCTCGAGGGTCGTCCCATCGATCGGGAGTTCAAGGCGGTCCAGTGGGATCCCGTCTCCGCCGAGAAGGGCGGCTACGACCATTTCATGCAGAAGGAGATCTTCGAGCAGCCGCGCGCGATCACGGACACGATCGGTACTCGCGTGAATGAAGCGGAGCTCGACGTGGACCTCGACGGGATCGAGTTCACTCGGGCGGAGCTCGATGGTCTTCAGGGCATCACGCTCGTCGCATGTGGTACGTCGTACTACGCCTCGCTGCTGGGCAAATATATGTTCGAACAGTTGGCGGGAATCCCCTGCGAAGTCGATCTCGCGAGCGAGTTCCGGTACCGAAAGCCGATCGTCGGTCCGCGTCGCCTGGTCATTCCGGTTTCCCAGTCGGGTGAGACGGCCGATACCTTGGCCGCGCTCGAGGAGGCGAAGAGCCAGGAAGCTCGCGTCTTGTCGATCTGTAATGTGCGGGAGTCGACGATCGCGCGCGCCAGCGATGACGTCCTATATACCCATGCGGGTCCCGAGATCGGAGTCGCCTCGACCAAGGCCTTCGTGACGCAGGCCGTCGCGCTCTATTTGATCGCGCTCAAACTCGGCATCGTGCGTGGGCTGCTGTCGAAGGACGAGATACGTGATCGCCTGCACGACGTGATGCGTCTGCCGCGGCTGGTCGAAGGCACCCTTGAACTCGATCGTCGGATCCTCGAGGTCGCTCGGGGATATTTCAAGGCCCAGGATTTTCTGTTTCTGGGGCGGGGGATCATGTTCCCGATCGCGATGGAAGGTGCGCTGAAGCTCAAGGAGATCTCCTATATCCACGCCGAGGGCTACGCGGCGGGAGAGATGAAGCACGGTCCGATCGCGCTGATCGATGAGAATATGCCCGTGGTCGTGATCGCGACGCAGGGAGAACTCCACGACAAGCTGGTTTCCAACCTCGAACAGGTGCGAGCCCGAGATGGCCAGGTGATCGCCCTGGCCTCGGCCGGCGATGAGGAGATCGCGGAAAAGGCGAACGAGGCGCTCTACATCGAAGATTTGGGCGAGTTCCTCACCTCGATCCTCGCGGTCGTTCCGCTTCAGCTGCTGGCGTATCACATTGCCACGCTCAAGGGCACGGATGTTGATCAGCCCCGGAACCTGGCCAAGAGCGTGACCGTGGAGTGACGGATCGGGCTCCGGCTCCTGGCGCGGACCGCGTCGAGAGCAGCGGAGGCTGGGTGCCGGCGGGATCGCTCGGCGGGGCGCTCCCGCATGGCCTCGGGTATCCTGAGCCGGCCTTCGATCCAGGCTTTCGTCGCGGAGTCCGTTCTTGCCCGAGCTCTCGAATTCATCCGACCCCAATGCCCTGACCGACGCGATCTTCGCCGGCCTGAATCCCGCCCAGCGCCGAGCGGTCGAGGCGACCGAGGGGCCGCTTCTCGTGCTGGCGGGTGCGGGGTCGGGAAAGACTCGCGTCCTGACGGCGAGGATCGCCTATCTGATCGGAGTTTGTGGGATTCCCGCCGATCAGATCCTTGCGGTCACCTTTACGAACAAGGCCGCGGGGGAGATGAAGGAGCGCGTCGAGAAATTGCTCGGCCCTGTCGCGAGCAATGTCTCGATCGGCACCTTTCATTCGATCGGCGTGCGTATTTTGCGGCGGGACATCGGCCATCTCGCCCGCAGCCGCGGCTTCGTGATCTACGACGACTCCGACACCTTGGGCGTGATCAAGAATGTCCTGAAGGCGGATGGGCTCGACCCCAAAGTGCACGATCCGCGACGGATTCGTTGGCAGATCGACCAATGGAAGAACGCGGGATTGCTGCCCCCTGCGGCAGCAGAGCGGGCACGCGACCTCGACGAAGAGATGATGGCGGGGCTCTACGGGAAATATCAGCGAAAGCTCGCGGATGCCGAGGCGCTCGATTTTGGAGATCTGCTCCTGCTGACGGCCGAGCTCTTCCGGAATCATCCTCGCGTGCTCGACTATTACCGAAGCAAGTACAGCTATGTCCTCGTCGACGAGTACCAGGATACGAATGGTGTCCAATACGGATTGATCGGACAGCTCGCGGCGAGCCATCGGAACCTCTGCGTGGTGGGTGATCCGGACCAGTCGATCTACGCCTGGCGGGGAGCCGATATCCGCAACATTCTGGACTTCGAGCAGGATTATGCCGACGCGACGGTGATCAAGCTCGAACAGAACTATCGCTCGACCCAGCCGATTTTGGCGGGTGCGAGCGCGGTCATTGCGAATAACGTCGATCGTAAGGACAAGGATCTCTTCACCGAGCAGGAGGGGGGCTCCCCGATTCGCTTCTTCGAGGCAGAAGACGACCGAGAAGAATCACAGTTCGTGATCAAGAACCTCCTTGCGGCCAATCGCAGCGAGGACGTTCCTTTCAGGTCGATGGCGATCCTCTACCGGACGAACGCGCAGTCGAGATCCTTCGAAGAAGAGCTTCTCAAATACGACATCCCCTACACCATCGTCGGCGGGCAGCGCTTCTACGACCGGGCGGAAATCAAGGACATCCTCTCCTATCTCCGGCTTCTCGTGAATCCGCGAGACGACCAGGCGCTTCGCCGAATCGTGAACCGGCCGGCCCGAGGCATCGGAAAGACGAGCTTCGAGAAGGTCGAAGCGCTCGCGATCCAACGTGGGACCTCCTTGCTGGATGCGATGCGCTTCGCCGTCGAGACCAAGGAGGTCGGTCGCACGACGGGTAAGATGGCCGCCTTTCTCGAAATGATGGACGCGTTCGTTTCTTCGCCCGAGGGAGGACTCGATCTGGGTGGGGTCCTCGAGGGCCTTCCACTCGACGACATGATCGCTCGGGTCATGGACCAGGTCGGCTATATCCGAGCGCTCGAGAAGGAAGACACCCCAGAGGCGGAGACGCGGCTCGATAACCTTCGCGAACTCCTGTCTTCGGCTCGAGATTTTCACGTGGTGAATTCAGAGGAACTCGCCGCAGAGGAACGGAGCGAACTGGAGCTCTATCTCGATCAGGTGGCCCTGATCTCGGATCTCGACGGATACGAAGACCGCGAGGATCGCGTCTCCCTGATGACTGTGCACTCGGCAAAGGGGCTCGAGTTCCCGATCGTATTTCTGGTGGGGATGGAAGAGCGCATTTTCCCCCACGCTTCTTCCAGTCGGGACGAAGCGGGCCTCGAGGAGGAGCGGCGGCTTTGTTATGTCGCGATGACGAGGGCGATGGAGCATCTCTTCCTGACCTGCGCCGCGGAACGGTTCCGATATGGAGACCGTTCATATCAATCCCCGAGCCGTTTTCTGCAGGAGATTCCGGACGAGGTGATCGAGACCCTCGGCAGCACGAGTACGGGTGCTCGCGCGACGGGATCCCCGAGCCGGTCCGAAGGCGGACGCCTCGACTACTCCTATGGACAGGACGAGGCGGGTGAGGGCGAGGGCGTCGCGATCGGAACGCTCGTTCGCCATCCCGTCTTCGGTCGAGGAGAAGTCCTCGCCGTGATGGGCAGCGACCTCAACCAGAAGTTGCGGATCAAGTTCGAGCGAGCGGGCGTGAAGACCGTCATGGTCCGCTATGCGAACCTCGAGCTGGCCTGAAAACCTCCGCTCATCGGCTCGTACGGAACGTTTCGGCTTGGGCGGGGCTGCAACTCGCGCCGGGCGAAAAGAGCGTGGCGGTCCATTCGGCGCCCTTGCGGGGAGCCCAGGGTGAACGATCGGAGTGGCACATGAAAGTCGAGACCGAAATTCGAGGTGCGGTCTTCATCGTCAGCCTCAATCGCCCCGAGGTGCGAAACTGCGTGGACCGCGAGACGGCCGCCGCGTTGGCGGCTGCCTTTCGCGACTTCGATGCAGAGGACTCTCTTCGTGTCGCGATTCTGCGAGGTGAGGGGAGCTCCTTCTGTGCCGGGGCAGATCTGAAGGAGGCGAGCTCCGGAGGCTCCAACGCCAACGTAGTGATGCAGGCGGGGGACGGCCCGATGGGGCCGACACGCATGCGGCTCGGTAAGCCCGTGATCGCAGCGGTAGAGGGCTTTGCCGTGGCGGGAGGCTTGGAGCTGGCGGTCTGGTGCGACCTGCGGGTCGCCGCGCGGGATGCCGTCTTTGGGGTGTACTGCCGTCGTTGGGGCGTCCCTCTGGTAGATGGTGGCACGATCCGCCTGCCACGACTGATCGGCCAAAGTCGGGCGATGGACATGATTCTGACCGGACGCGGTGTGCCCGGGGAGGAGGCGCTCGAGATAGGGCTCGCCAATCGTGTCGTCGAGCCGGGCAGAGCGTTCGAGGCGGCCCTCGAACTCGCTCGTGAAATCGCTGCTTTTCCACAGCGCTGCGTGCGCAACGATCGACTCTCCTGCCTGGGGCAATGGGACCTCGACCTCGAGGGGGCGCTCGAGGAAGAGACGCGTCTGGGGCTCGAGGTGATCCGCTCCGGCGAGACGCGGGCGGGCGCGACGCGTTTTTCCCGCGGAGCGGGTCGTCACGGAGAGTTCGAATAACAGGCGTTTGATGCAGGACGATTCGAAGGGGCTCGCTGCTAGACACTCGATGAAGGGCCGGATAGGCTGAATGGTCATGGAAGAAGAAAGCTCGAACGGCTCGGGGAAAGGACATGGCGGGGTACTCCTGACGGGTGCCACAGGCCTTGTGGGGGGGGCGCTGCTGCCTCGGCTGGCCGAGCGATTCGAGCGGGTGCGCACCTTGTCTCGGCGCGTGAAAAGCGCTGGTGATGGCGTAGAGGTGAGGGTCTGGGACGGGGTCGATCCGGGACGGGCGGCCATCGATGGGATGGACACCGTGATCCACCTCGCGGGGGAGCCGATCTTTGGCGGGTTGTTGACGCAGGCTCGGATGGACCGAATTCGGGCGAGTCGGGTGGACTCGACGCGAAGAATCGTGGACCGAATCCTCGAGCGCGCGTCGGACGATCGCCCGGGGACGCTGATTTGCGCTTCCGCGGTCGGTTTCTACGGGGATGCGGGCGAGGACGAGCTCCCGGAGACCGCCCCCTCCGGAGAAGGGTTCCTGGCAGAGGTCTGTCGGGCCTGGGAGAAGGAAGCCGTGCGCGCGGAAGAAGGAGGCCTTCGGGTCGTCCGAGTGCGGATCGGCGTGGTTCTCTCGCGTGAGAGCGGTGCGCTCGCGCTGATGAGACTGCCCTTTTCGCTAGGGGTGGGCGGTCGACTGGGCAGCGGTCGTCAATTCTTTCCCTGGATCCACGTGTCGGATCTCGCGGAGGCGATCCTATTCTGTGTCGATTCGGAGCTGAGCGGTGCGATCAACGCGGTCGCTCCCGAGCTTGTGCGCAACGCGGATCTCACGAGGGCGCTGGCGGCCGTGCTGAAGAGGCCCGCATTACTCCCGGTGCCGGCCTGGGCCCTGCGCGCCGCGCTCGGTCCGATCTCCGGTGAGCTCCTCGGGAGTCGCCGTGTGATTCCGTCGGCGCTGATCGAGGCCGGTTTCCAGTTTGGGCAGCCCGATCTGCGGGGCGCGTTGGCAGCGGAGCTCGCTTAGTCGCGGCTAGAAGTCGCGAGCCGGCGCCTTTCCAGGTATGCAGCGGAGAATTCGCTTCGGATCGACGCCGGTAGAGGGACCGCCTCGCCCAGTTGCTTCGCGCCCCATACGACCTGCGCGGCACGTTCGACGAGTTTCGTCAGCTGAAGGGCCTCCCCAGGCGAGGCTCCAACGACGACGAGGCCATGGTTGGCGAGCAGGACCGCTGCGCGATCGCCGAGCAGGCTCGAGACGGACTCGCCGAGATCGGACGTCCCCGTCCGGTGATAGGGAGAGACGAGGACGTCTCCGCCCACGTAGTACTCGAACTCTTCGAGGACACAGGGAATCGGTTGCCCGGCAACGGCGAACATCGAGGCATGCACGGCGTGGGTGTGGACGACCGCACGGATATCCGTGTGTCGCCTTAGGCACGCGAGGTGGAGGTCGACCTCTGTCGTCGGGGCGCGGTGACCTTCGAGGAGCCGTCCCTCGAGGTCGGTCACGACCAGATCGGCTTGGCGCATCTCGGAATAGGGCATCGCCGTCGGGGTCAGCACGACGCGATCATCCTCTGTCCGCGCCGAGACGTTCCCTGCCGTGCCCTCTGTTAGGCCTGCGCGTTCCATTTCCTGAACCGCCTCGAGGACGTCCTGTCGTAGGCGGTCGAGGGCTCCGTTGCTCATCGGGTGTCCTCGCCCTCGGTCTGCTGCGGTCCTTTGAGCTCGACCACGTTGCCATCGGGGTCGCGAAGGTAGATGGATGGGCCGAAGCCCGAAGCGCCGTAGCGTCTTCCCGTCTCTCCGGCTTCGACGCCGTGTTGGGCCAGATGGGATCGAATGGACGCCTCGTCGAAACTTTTCAGCTCGACGGCAAAGTGGTCGACATTGTGCGAATCCGGGTTCAGCCCCGCCCCCCCGGCTCTTCCGAGTGGGCTGTCGAGTTCGACCAGGTCGATCAGGGCGGCGCCTGCGCGAAGCTGGACGAGTCCGAGCTCGTCCAGGCGCCTTTCGACCGGACAGCCGAGCACGGCCTCATAGAAGGAGATCGATCGCTGGACGTCCCGGACGCGCAACACGACGTGGTCGAGTCCACGAAGCTCGATCGCTGACATCGTCAGTCCGCTCTCTCGACCCTCGATTGGGGCGCGTGGGTCTCCAGCTTGGTGCGTTGGTCGTGGCGTTCGAGGGCGAGTTCGATCAAACGGTCCAGGAGCTGCGGATAGGGGAGTCCGGTCGCCTCCCACAACTTCGGGTACATCGAGACGCTGGTGAATCCAGGGAGGCTGTTCAGCTCATTGACGTAAATCCGATGCGTCTTCCGGTCGAGCAGAAAGTCCACGCGGGCCAGGCCCTCGCCGCCCAGAGAGCGGTAGGCCTCGAGGGCGGTCTGGCGGATCGTCTCCGCGAGGTCCGCGTCGAGATCGGCCGGGATGACCAGCTCGGTGCTTTCGTCTCGGTACTTGGCGTCGTAGTCGTAGAAGGCCTGTTGGGCGCGGATCTCGCCTACGACGGATGCTTCGGGGGCGTCGTTGCCGAGCACGGCAACCTCGAGCTCCCGAGCGTCGATCGCGGCTTCAACGATGACCTTGCGGTCGTAGCGCTGTGCGTCCGCGATGGCCGCGACGAGCTCGGCCGTTTCTTTCGCGCGCGCAATCCCGATCGAGGAACCCGAGTTCGCGGGCTTCACATAGGCAGGCAGCCCGACCTCGGTTTCCGCGCGTTCGGCCGCGGCCGGCAGGCCGTCGCGCGCGAGCTCGGCAGCGGTCAGGGTGACCCAGGGGGTGACGGGCAGGCCCGCCTGAGCGAGGAGCCGCTTCGCGAAGTCCTTATCCATCTGGACCGCGGAGCTCAGGACGCCCGAACCGACGTAGGGCACGCCGACGGATTCGAGCAAACCCTGGAGTTCGCCGTCCTCTCCCCCGCGGCCATGGACGATCGGGAAGACGAGGTCGAGCCGGTGCACCGGATCCGATTCGCTGCGAGCCGTGTTCGCGTCGGGGCGAAACGCGTTGGGGCCGGCGCTGACGGGAAGGAAGACTTCGGGCTGGCCAAAGACCTCCGTCAGTGCTTCGTGTGGCCCCGCTGCGAACGCGTCGGCGTCCATGAGGTGCCAGCCTCCATCGCTGTCGACGCCGACGAGCAAGACGTCGTAACGGTTGCGGTCCAATGCCCCGAGGATCGAGGTTGCTGAGACGATCGAAACGTCGTGTTCGACCGAACGTCCGCCGAAGAGCAGCGCGACCTTCAGCTTCTCCATAGTTCCCCCGGTCATGCCTGCGTCTGCGCCACTGCGAACTCGCTCCGGAAGGTCGCATTTTGTCGTCCCGCGGGCGCCTCGCCTCGGCGGAGTCTCGGCGGCCGATGATACGTCCGTCCCCCCCGATTCGCCCGGGCTCGCGGCGTCCGAGTTGAAATGCCGGAGGCGGCTCCGTAAGCTGGCCGCGTGTCTCCTCCCCCCGAGCAGCTCGCCGCCGACGCGCTCTCTTCCGAACTCCGCCGGAAGGAGACGGAACTCTTCGCACGTCTGCGCTCCCACGAGCGTGTGATGGTCGCCTTCTCGGGCGGGGTCGATTCGAGCTATCTGGCCTGGGCGGCGCATCGCGCGTTGGGCGCCGACAGCCTCGCCGTGACCGCCGTGTCCGATTCCTATCCCGAGAGCCATCGCCAAATGGCCGAGGAGATCGTCGCGCGCTTTGGTCTCGCCCATCGCTTCATCGAAACCCACGAGATGAAGCGACCCGCCTATCGCGCGAACGCATCGGACCGCTGTTATCACTGCAAATCCGAGCTTTTCGAGACCATGGGCCGGCTGAAGCAGGAACTCGGCTTCGAGCGCGTCTCCTACGGAGTGAACACCGACGACACGACCGATTTCCGGCCGGGCCACCGAGCGGCCGAGGAACACGAGGTGCTCGCGCCCTTCCTGGAGGTCGACCTCTCCAAAGACGAGATCCGTCGTCTCTCCCGCGCCGTCGGTCTGCCGACCGCTGACCTCCCGGCTTCGGCCTGCCTCTCCTCGCGGCTGCCCTACGGCACGGAGGTGACCGTCGAGCGATTACGTCAGGTCGAGCTCGGCGAAGAGCGCCTGCGCGAACTCGGCTTTCAGCAGGTCCGTCTGAGACATCATGGTGAACTCGCTCGGGTCGAGATCGAGCCGTCGGAGCTACCGAGAGCCCTGTCGCCCGAGATGAGCGCGCGGATCGTCGATCGCGTCAAGCCGCTCGGGTTTCGCTACGTGTCCCTCGACCTCGAGGGCTATCGGACGGGTTCGCTCAATGAAGTGCTCCAGATCGCCACGGAGCCCATTCGCTGATGATCGCCTTTGATTCCGGCCGTCGGGACGTCCGCGCCGACTCGCCTTTCCGAGCGGGACAGACCGCGGCATGCTGACCACGATCGAGTGCGCGGGACATCCGCGCGACATGGGTCAGGCCCAGGGCGCCGCTTCGATCCGATCCCTTCGGGCGGAGGTGGAGCGGCTCGGGCTGCCCACGAAGCGTTCGCGCTGGCCGAGGCTACGCCCCCTGGCGACGGGTTCCGTTCGTGGCATTGGAGCGGGGCGAGAGATGCTGCGGCATTTCGCCCATCTCTCGGAACGACTGGAGGGAGTGGCGCGGGCTGCGGATCTGCCGCTGGACTCGGTACTCGAACTCCACCTCCGGGTACGGGCGGGGGGTGCGAAGGGAGGGCTGTTGTCTCGTCGGGCGACCCTTCGCTCACGTGCGTTGAGCGGCTCGGGGGGCGAGAAGCGTCTCCAACTCGAGCGGAGTCTGCCTCGGCCCCTCGGCGGCGAGGCCGCCTGGATTCTGCGGGAGAGCCGCCCGGCCGTCGGTTTCTGTTCGGTCGAAGTGACCCTCCCCTGGCTCGTGTCTTCCGTCGCGGGTGTCAATGAGTGCGGTCTGGCCGTCGTGGGAGGGCCGATGCTCTGGGGTCGCTCCGACTACTCGGGACACGCTTCCTCGATGCTCCTGGTCCAGGAATGCCTCCATCGATCCTCGGATCTGGAAGGCGCGATCGACTGGTGTCTCAAGCGCCCAGTGGAGGGGGAACAGTCGATTCTGCTCTGTGACGCAAGCGGCGCGCTGGCGACGCTCTTTGTGACGGGCACGGAACGAAGGGTTCAGGTGGGCGAGGGGGAACTCCACCTCGAGGGCGGAGAAGTGCCGACATCCGATTCCGATTCCGACGGGGTCCAGGACGCCTCCCCGTACTCGGTGGAGGACCGGGTCCTGCTGGATGCCAAATCGGGAAGCCTGCGGATCGAACTCGGCGGTGCAGAACTCGAGGTCGCCGCTCGTTAGACGAGCCCCGGCTGGTCTTCGAAGGGCTAGCGCTGTCGCCTTCGCTGCCCGCCGCCGCTACGGC
>Ga0315316_10000993_pt1 | contig 19415 bp, 19 predicted proteins | sample M160m3416metaG_FD_203702 | JGI IMG/M metagenome (GOLD analysis project Ga0315316, IMG submission 203702) | Ammonia-oxidizing marine archaeal communities from Monterey Bay, California, United States - M1 60m 3416 | ecosystem: Environmental > Aquatic > Marine > Intertidal zone | place: USA... | reverse complement strand
CCAACTCCCGATTGTCAGAAAACAAGGCAAACAGCAAAGCGAGATCGCCTGGAGCTTTGCTCTTATTACCCTGCTGCTGCTTTAGTCCCTGAACAAACAAATCCATAAACAAAGTAAGGAAAGACTCTCCTCTCTTATCCATCGTTTCAGCAAATTTCTCCGGCGACATGTCCGCATGCACCATGTTTTTTATAGAGTAATCAATCCAATCCACTTGAAACGCCAAGCCCAACATGTCCTTAGCTCCAAGCTGCATCCCGCCAACAACAGCCATTCCGGTTTTAAAACCTTTTTCCTCAGATGCATTTTTTTTATTTTTTATAAGATCGGGCTTTATTGACCTGTCATCAGATTGATTTTCTTTACGCTCTACAAATCTAACTGGCTTTCCTCCCACACTATCCTTATCCGCAACCATCTCATAAAGGAGTGCATCATATTTCTCAAACTCGCGATTAAGCTGCTGAAAATATTTCTGATCACCAATATGAATCGCTCCTATTAAATCCACATATATCCCTGATTCCGCCAGTTTATCATCTTTTGGAACAAACCTGACAATAGAGGTATTAAGTGCTTCCGGAATCTTCGGCCGCTTCGGATTCATTGTCATACGAATGAATTTATCCGGCACCTCTTTGGACTTCGAAGATTTTGGCGATTCATCAGAAAATACCGAATTAACCAGTATAAAACCTATTAAGCTAAATAATGCCTTAACAAACCAAATCTTCATTTTCTGAAAAGCTAACTCAGTAATGACAAAAATACGCTCCAAAAAAATATATCGGTAGTTAAAATAACGCCGTGCCAAGCATAGAATCAAATAGTCTCTCCAAAGATTGGCCAGAACAATTTTTCAGATTTCTAGAAAATGAAAAGGATGCCTCTATCTACACACTCCGGAACTACCGCCAGGCACTCGGTGGATTTGCTGATTGGTACCGCAATGAAAACGATCAAACTGCGCCCTGGGAAAATTTAAAACGAGATACATTCAGGATTTTTCTTAGACATTTGGGACGTAGTAATTTCAGCCAAGCAGCTATTCGACTTCGGTTTAGTGCTATCAGCTCATTCTACAAATATCTCATTCGACGTGGTTTAATTGAAGTTTCTCCTGTAAAAGACATAACACTACCCAAACCTGCCAAACGGCTACCTCAATTTATGACCATTGAACAAATGGTCCAACTACTGGACGCCCCAGAGGCCGAGTATCGAACAAAGGTTTTAGCTAATGAAGCAACTAATAAGAAAGTCCTAAAAACACCCTATCTCCGTGATCGGGCAATTCTAGAGACTATCTATTCGTGCGGTCTACGAATCGGTGAAATATGTCACATGTTGTCCGGTGAAATTGATGCCAATGAATTGGTCGTGAATATCCATGGAAAAGGAAAAAAAGAACGACAAGTTCCAATTGGAAAAACTGCTGTAGAAGCAATCCAGTCTTATTGGTTGCGCTTGGACAGTCCTCCAGAAACAAACGAACCTGTTTTTTTCGCATCAGAAAAGACACGAAGCCCAATCTACCCAAGACTGATTCAATTACGTCTGAAAAATTATCTTAACGCCTGTGGCTTGGACCCCGCATTAACACCTCACAAATTACGACATAGTTATGCCACGCACATGCTTGATGCTGGAGCAGACTTAAGAAGTGTTCAGGAAATGCTAGGGCACTCTAACCTAGCAACAACACAGATTTATACGCACGTGACAACTGAGCGAATCAAGCGTGCTTACAACAAAGCTCATCCGCGTGCATAAAAAATCAACCGAGCTTCAGCTACTTACTAACTGGGCACTAAGGTTTTTCTGAATATTTGGTATTGATTTAGGTTGTGGGAAAATCTGATAAAGCAACAAATATATCAAAACACCGGTAATCGAAACATACATCCATAATGGCCACGTCCATTTGGCGATTTTTTTGTGTAATTCATAGCGAGCCTTTAGGGCACGACTAAAAGTCATGAAAATAAGCGGCAAAATCACCACAGCTAAAATTACATGAGTAATTAGAATAACAAGATAGATTGGACGAAACCAAGTGGGGTTTACAAACCGTGTCACCACCTCTGTATTGAAATGATAAATTAAGTAACAGGTTAAAAAAACTGCTGAAGTAAAAAACGCACTAATCATGCACTTCTTGTGTGCAGTTTTATTTCCTTTCCTGATAAACATATAACCTAGTGTTAAAAACACTGTTGCAAGTGCGTTTAAACAGGCATTAATAAGCGGCAAATCCTGAATAGTCATAAATATCTATTCTTTTAACAATTCTGTAGCGATACCAATCGCCTTTTCTTTCCACCCTTCCTCCAAACTCTCTAAAGCTCCTCTCAGCCTTCCCTGTTGATCCATCACCACAAAATAAGATGAATGAATAAACAAATCTTCTGGAGATACTTGCTTACCCTTCGGCTTATCCATAACTGTAAGTTTCATTCCATCTACAGCCAAACGAACTATCTCTGATTTTTCCCCAGTCAAAAAATCCCAGCTTTGATTTTGAGCGCCATGCTTAACGGCAAAACGCTCCATTATTTTCGGCGTATCAAATTCAGGATCTGTAGTGAGAGTAACAAATGCTACATTCTGATTGTTTGCATAATAAGACTGAAGCTCCGCCATTCTCTTAGTCATAGCAGGGCAAGGACCTGCACATCGGGTAAATACAATGTCGGCAAACCAAACTTTTCCAGAAAAATCAGCTAAACCAACCGGCTCTGACAATTGATTGGTAAGAGTAAAATCGCTTAACTCAGAAATAATAGGAAGTTCATCTTGCTTAATGGAATCAGGATAATTGGATGTCGAAATTGAAGCTCGTTGCTCTCGTACAAAAGCAAAGCAGATGGCAAGAATGACAAAAAATAAGCCACTCCAAACCACCCATCGAACCATTTTGGCATTGGATTCCATTACATAAAAAAGGCACTCCCATCAGGAGCACCCTAAATTCAAAATTAGCAAAGCCAAGCTCAGGCCTTTACTTTGTCAATGGTTACAGAGGCTTGTTCTTTGTCAGAGCTGTTTTTTTCAGACTCCGTTTTTTGCCACTGATTCCATTCTTGCTCACTAACAACCTTAACCACGCCACGCATTCGCGCATGCCCATCACCACACAACTGTGCGCAGGTGAGTGCATATCGCCCGGTTTTAGTAGGCTTAAAGTGGATAGGAATATTCAACCCAGGAATTGCATCCTGGCAGACTCGAAGTGGCAGCACCTTAAAACAGTGTATCACATCTTTAGAAGTAAGATCAATGGTAACACTACGAATGGAACCATCCCTGATCGCCTCAAATGAATCAGATCCATATTTAGATTGAGCTTCATTAAACTCGGTTTCAGTAAGAAGACTTCCCAACTTTAAATCAGTTTTACCAGGGTTCTGCACTCGATAGTTATGAATCATTGGAACGATAATATCAGACTTAAGCACAGCAATATCGTCCGAACCATCGACATTATCCTTAATAATTCCAAATGGATTACTTCCACCAACCAAGGCCTTGTCCTGCTTGCCCAGACGCCCATTTGGCCCAGGGTAATGGGCGTTCCAAGCGAACTGCTCAGCTGTAACCCTCACTACATGTAAATCTTTCTTAGATCCATTTGCCATTGCAACAACTTGATCGTAGTCATCCGCCTCATTAACATAAAAATTCCAGTAATAAGTGGCTACAACTACAAGTATCAATTCTGCCACAATCACCCCACCTTCAACCGAATTAGTGACAGTCTTGCTCTTAACGCCTTTATAGTCTGCTTTAGGATTACGACTGGAACTGAATTTCCAAAGCGCAGTAAAATAATAAATAATCCACCCAACAAACAAGGCCAGCATCAATAGGTGAACGGCAATAACTAGCCCATCTATCTTGCCCCCGTCCTGAGAAACCAATTCAGGAAATGAGAACGCTTTAATTATATCGTTTAACAACTCCATTTTAGACAATTACTCTTTAAATAACTCCGGATCTTCCAATGCTGCATACTCCCTGCCACGCCGGGATAAAAATACAAAAAAACTACCAACACCACCTAAAACCGGCACCAATATGAAAAGCAATGAAGCAATCCCCCACTGCATGCCTTTTGTCATCGGGTCATCAGGTGCACCAAAACAAACTGCACATGCATTAACACTACTAGGGCATGCGATTACGGCCATAGCAAAAAAATAAACAAAAAATGAGCGCATAAAATTCATAAGTAACCAACGTGTTTAAATTTCTTCAAAAAGAAATAAAGGTAAACAGACATGCCCACGGTCCCTAATAAGGAAATAATCCCTAAAATCAACTCAGCAATTTTTTCACTCGAACCATAGTGGACAATCGCCCAGATCCCAAATACCAGTGAAAACAGGATGGAAAGCACTATGAATACGAGATGGAACGCTTTAAGTGACATAAAATCCTATTTCTTTTTACTCGCTGCTCGCTTGGCCTTTGGTTTTGGAACTGGCTCCGCTTCAACAGCAGTCGGTTGACTTAACATTTTGATCGTCAATACCGCAAATGATGCCGGCAAAATCAATCCCAACAATGATGCCAATACAGGCCACACGACAGGAACTTCTTCTCTACCCCACCTAGGAATATCCCCTTCAGCCCACATAATTAAGCCCATCATTCCAGCAAAAAAGATGAAAGTTAAGATCATTGTCCATGTAATCATGATAAGCTTCTTGTCCCACTTATAGTGCATGAAAATAGCAACCACAAAGCTGGCCTTCAATAAAGCTATGCTTAGTCCAACAATAGCTGCAAGTCCTAAACTCATTTCAAAAACCACGTCAATTATAACAGTGATTAGTGTGCCAGCAACAAGCACACCTCCCACCAAGTAAAATAATTTGATGAGGTACTGAATAAAGTTTGGGGAATCGTGTGAATCAGACATTTAACTTAGAGAATATATAAAATAGGGAAGAGGAAAATCCAGACCAAATCAACAAAATGCCAAAAAAGACCAAAGGTCTCTATTCGATTGGTATATTGCTCTCGGTCCCTGTGCCAAGTCGCCAAACCAATCGGAAGCAAATTATACAGCATCACGATGATTCCACCAAAAACGTGAGCTGCATGGAGGCCGGTAATAGTGTAGTAGATACCAAAGAAAGTACTATGTTTTGGTTCGTAAGAGTTCAAACGCTTAACGTCTGCAGTATTAATTGTTATCTCCTTATGATGTGTTTCTCCATTCTCTTCATGATGACTAGCATCAAGTGCAAACCGGATAGACTTCACACGCGGCTTACCACCAATATCCTCGTTAATTCGGCCAGTTCTCCAAAAATAAGGATGCGCCTCCACGGGTTCATATCCAGCAACGGAAAGAGCCACCGAAAACCCTGATTTAGTCAATTTATACTCAGCACGTTTAGCCACATCATAGCTAACATTCCCCCTTAACAATCCTCCCTGACTACGAAGCCGTTTAGCTACGTCATCTTCACCACTAATCCCTAATCCAAGCAATATCTTATCGGCCTCGGATTCAGACACGCCTGCATCAGGTTTCCAACCAGTAACTTCAACATTAATCTGAGCCTCCTCATAACCATTGATGTGACCAGATAATGCCAACGAACCAGTGTCCCAAGCTTTGTTAAATGCTTTATGACTTCCCCCATCTTCTTCACTATAGGTTTTAAAAAATCTTTCGACGTAAATCTCTTTTTCAACGTAAAGCCGAGCCAAGCTAAACTTCTTATCCTTTTCTTCACCCCACAACTCGGCCTTATGATATTCACCATCGTGATGATAACCCTCCTCAACTTTGTCATGAAGAACCGCCGAATTCTTAAACCAAACATCGTAATGAACAAACTTTGACGGCCATTCATAAGACCACTTTACGATAAGAAATATAACTGCACATGCGACTGTAGCCCACTTCCACTGAATATATCCCCAATTTCGCGGCGATGACCATGGCCCAGATAATTTACCCTGCTTTAATTGTGCCCAAGCCAATACAACAAACATACTTGAGGCAATCAACACCATCGTGTTGCCGGCTCCCACAACAATGTCCATCAACCCCATTGACCAAGTGCCGTCAGCTGCACCAACGCGCAATAGGACATATGAAGAAAACAAGGCGCCAAAAAGCATGACCTCAGATGCAAGGAACAACCAGATGCCAAGCTTTCCATTGTAGAGGCCCGTATCTGGCCTGGGTTTAACCGTATAGGGAATTTCCATTGCGAATAAATTATTTGGCGGGTTGAGCCTGCGGAGAAAAATCTTCCTTTGCACCGGGCACACTGTACTCGTAAGGGTCGCGATAAACCTTAATCTCCTTTACGAAGTTTCCATGCGGCGGCGGAGTGGGTGTTTCCCACTCAAGTGTAGTCGCCTGCCAAGGATTATCTGATTCTATCTTCTTGCCGTATTTGATACTCCAAAACAAATTAACGATAAAAGGCAACTGGGCCAACATCATTGCCCAAGCTGCAGCTGAGATAGATACGTTTAATCCCATGATCGTATCACTGAGCGCTCCACCTACATCGGCATTGTCAGGATTGGACAAAGAATAAGTAGCACCACCATCCGACATTCGACGGCTCATACCAGCCATTCCCTGAGCAAACATTGGCATAAAAATAAGATTCATAAAAATAAGTGAAGCCCAAAAATGCACTTTACCCCAAAACTCACTCATCATTCGCCCAGTCATTTTCGGATACCAATAATATACACCAGCAAAAATCCCGAATATCGTCCCCGGTGCTACAACATAATGAAAGTGTGCTATTACATAATAACTATCATGCAAAGCTACATCACTAAAGTTGAAACCTAAAGGCAGTCCGGTCAAACCGCCAATACCAAACATTGGCAAAAACGCGAGTGCGAATAGCATTGGAGTGTTGAACCGTATCGAGCCACCCCAAAGCGAAATGAACAAACAGGTCAAAATAATGACCGAAGGAATTGAAATTAATAGAGTAGTCGTCTGAAAGAACGCACTTATAACTGTTCCCATACCAGTCATGTACATGTGATGAGCCCACACGATAAAGGCTAGAAAGCCAAGCACAACCACTGAACCAACTAAATATTTAAACCCCCAAATAGGTTTGCGAGTGTTATTTGCAATCACCTCTGTGACAATCCCCATCGCAGGCAAGACAAGAACATAAACTTCCGGATGAGCGAGAAACCAAAATAGATGCTGCCACAAGAGAGGACTGCCACCACCACTGACATCAACATCTGCGCCGTTAACCACCAAACCCGTCGGCAGAAAGAAACTGGTTTCTAGCACACGATCCATCAACTGTAAGATGCCAGCAGCTTCCAAGGGAGGAAAAGCAAGCAAAAGCAAAAATGCAGTAATGAACTGAGCCCATACAAAAAACGGCATTCGGAGCCATGTCATCCCAGGCGCACGTAGGTTTATGATAGTCACCAAAAAATTAACTGCTCCTAACAACGAAGAAGTTATAAGCATAATCATTCCGATCAACCAATAGGTTTGACCATCGGTCGGAATAATAGACGCCAAAGGAGAATAGGAAGTCCAACCCGCCTGAGCGGCACCACCCGGGATGAAAAAACTTACAGACATCACCACACAACCAATGAAGAACGACCAAAAGCTAGCCATGTTCACCCTTGGAAAAGCCATATCCACCGCCCCTATCTGAAGTGGAACGACATAGTTTCCGAATGCCGCAAAGGCAGCTGGCACAATTCCCATGAACACCATAATCGTACCATGCATTGCTCCAAATACATTATACAACTGGGCACTCATAACGCCTCCAGGAGCCACCCCACTACCCAGCAATGATTCTAGTATTGGCCCTACAAACGGAATCGGGGCCCCTTCATAGGCCATCGACCAACGCATCATAGCAATCAGGCCGAATCCAAAAAACAAGAACGCAAGCCCAACAAAGCCATATTGAATTCCAATGATCTTGTGATCAGTTGAGAATATATAGGTACGCCAGAAACTATGCTCATGATGCTCATCATGGTGTTCCTCAGTTATTTCAACAGTTTTGGTTGCCGCAGATGTTCCACTCATTATTTACAATTCTCTCTAAAACAGTCTTTTCACTTACCAGCCTGCGCCGCCGCAAAAGCGAAGCAAACTATCGGTTTCGCAGCCCCGCTGTCAATCGCCGGGTGCAATGAATCACTCAAATAGCCAATTTGTCCATCACCATCAGTCCAAGCAATAAGGGCAAATATATAATGGAGGCAAAGAACAATCGCCGGGCACTTTGCCTACTCAAATTTGCCGAAAAACTCACAGCCGCAATAAGAAATAAAGCTCCTAGAAGCAAGGCCCCAAAAAGATACGCTGTGCCAAATAGCTTCATAGTAAAGGGCATTAAACTGGCAATAATCAAAAATACAGAATGAGTAATGGCCTGTCGCCCTGTTCGAACCCCTTCACCATCAACATTTGGCAGCATAACAAAACCAGCCTTTGCATAATCCTCTCTATAGAGCCAAGCAATCGCCATAAAATGTGGCACCTGCCAGAAAAACAAGATACCAAACAAAGTCCAACCCAATGGATCAATTTCACCACGGGCAGCCGCCCATCCCATTAATGGCGGCAATGCACCAGGAATAGCACCTATGATAGTATTCCACTCCGACTTCCGTTTCAATGGAGTGTAAACAAAAAGATACGTAACTAAAGTTACAGCGCCCAAAACAGCCACCAGTAAATTAACCCAAGCCGACAACGTCAGAAGACCGAACACCGAAAAGGCTCCTCCCAAAAGTAAGGCAGCCTCAGCACCTACCAATCCACTCGGCAAAGGCCGTTCAGCAGTCCGATTCATTCTTGCGTCATATTCACGCTCAAGATACTGGTTCAATACAGCCGCCCCTGCTGCCAGTAATCCAGTTCCAAGTAAAGTCAACCCAAGCTTAATAAGATTATCTGCTAATCCACCTGTTTCGTTATTCAAACCGGCATAAAAACCAACCAACGTGGTAATCAACACTAAAGCAGTAAGCCTCAGCTTTATTAACTCAGACAAAATCCCCAAATTTGAAGCCTGCGACTTCGTAGTTTTTTCTAACTGTGAAATAGTTTTTCCCATCAAAAATTTATACAGCAAATGTTACGGCATGGTCTTTGTCAGACAATACACTTGACTCGCCCGAGGAACACGGCTCTACACTGGAAATAAATACACATCGCTTGGCCACCATTAAAAGCAAGCTTGTCAATGCCAAGCAGATCGCACCAAGAACCACGTGCCCCGTTGCAACATCGGCGGCCTTGTTACTTAAAACAGTCCATATCCCCATGCCTGCCTGACCAAGAATTATAGCCATCAAAACGTAAGTAACCTTTGTATACCAATGCAACTGCCCAAGCCTCCTTCGAGATTTCACGACTAACAACCCAACCGTGCCCAACGTAATAACTGCTCCAATGCGATGCAGCATTTGCAACCATACGTGCCAAGCCTGAATATCCTTACCAGTAGCTAAAAAAGTTTTTGGATTTCCTTCCTCATTAAGCAGTTGATTCTGTAGATAAAGTTGATTCTGTAATGCCATTCGGTTTTTGTTGTAATCAGCCACAGAGTCTGAACTTGTAGAAGGCCAAAGCTGACCATGGGCCAAAGGAAAATCCCAAATTGCCAAGCCCGCATGCTGATGACGCATCGTCGCACCGAGTAATAATTGAACGACAAGCAAACAAATCACAGTAATAATTAATCCTTTAAGCTGCGCAAAACCAACTCCCTGCTCTCGAGTAAGAGTAACCCTCTCCCACCAAGCACTTGTAAACAAAGCAATACCGCATATTACAATAAAAAATAATTGAGCCACCGCCCCATGAATCAGGCCTAAATTAGGATTAATCTCCGTTACACGTAAACCGCCCAAAACGCCTTGCATAAGAACCAGGATAAAAGCACCCACGCCTAAGCGCCTAACCCATACCCGGGACTCTTTAGCCAAAAGCCAAACCGCCAAAATTGTTGTCAACAAACCTACAAAAGATGCCATTAAACGATGAGCATGCTCCTCAAAAACGCCGTACTGCCCAATCCATCTGTCGAACGGCACCAAAAACATATTGTAACCAAAGGTATTAGGCCAATCTGGAACTGCCATTCCAACACCCTTCGAGGTCACTAAACCGCCCATTCCAATGAGAAACAATGTCGCCAATGCTGTAAACACGGCGAACCGATGCAACCACGGATTTTGCTGCGATCTAGCAGACATCAAAAATGAAGTGGTACAATAACAGAAAATAGACGTATTTATTCAATTTTCTGAACCAAACCGCACAAAAATTACCACCCGAATCATAGCACCGCAACTTCATTGTGAAAAAATTCACAATCTCCCTATTTGTATTATTTATGGATATTTTCAGCATACAATGACTTTATTGAAGATAAATTTTTTCATAAGGGCATAACATTTACAAACTAATCAACTATGTATAAGATTTTGTTAGTTCCTGCAATTGGCATAAAAAAGCCAGTATTATGAATACTTCGAACGAAATATCATTCCGTGAAAGTGTCGACCGAATGTTCGACCGAGCCATTGATACAATGAATCTCCCACTTGGCCTCGCAGAACAAATCCGGTGTTGTAACTCCTGTTATCAACTCAAATTTGGAGTTAAACTTGGTGACCACTACGAGGTTTTTACCGGCTGGCGGGCAGTTCACAGCGAGCATATCCTCCCGGTTAAAGGCGGCATCCGATATGCTGATTTTGCCAATCAAGATGAAGTTGAGGCATTGGCCGCACTAATGACCTACAAATGTGCCATCGTTTTCATTCCCTTCGGAGGCTCCAAAGGGGCACTTAAGATCAACCCTCGCAAATACAACGAGGATGAACTCGAGAAGATAACTCGCCGCTTCACACAAGAACTTGCTAAACGGGATTTGATTCATCCTAGCCTAAATGTCCCAGCACCGGATATGGGTACTGGTGAACGCGAAATGGGCTGGATTTCGGATACCTATCAAAGCCTTTTCCCACAACAAGCCAGTGGCATGGGATGCGTCACAGGCAAGCCAGTTCATTTGGATGGAATCCAAGGTCGCACTGAAGCGACCGGACGTGGCGTGCAGTATGGCCTTCGAGAATTTTTCCGTCACTCTGAAGATGTAAAAAGAGCCAAACTTGACGGTTCGCTCGAAGGGAAGAACATAATCATTCAAGGACTTGGAAATGTAGGCTACCACGCTGCTAAATTCTTAAGCCAAGAAGACGGCGCAAAGATAGTCACTATTATAGAACGTGACGGAGCCATCAGTTCAGCTAATGGGTTAGACATTGAAGCAGTAAAACAATATGTCACCGAAAACCGCGGCGTGAAAGGTTTCCCAGAAGCAGAATTCAATGAAAACGGAGCAGAATTACTCGAAGCAGAATGCGACATACTAATCCCTGCAGCACTTGAAGGTGTAATCAACCAAAGCAATGCCGCGAAAATTAAAGCCCCTCTAATAGCTGAAGCTGCCAATGGACCAGTCACTTTTGCCGCTGACGAAATTCTTCGAAAAAAGGGAACAGTCATCATCCCAGATGCATACATGAATGCAGGAGGTGTAACCGTTTCCTACTTTGAATGGGTCAAAAACCTTGCACGAATTCGCTTTGGATACCTAGAACGCCGACACGAGGAACGTCGAGGTCAATTGATTGTAGATGCGCTTGAGAAGATGCTAGATACCGCCGTACCACAAAACATTCGTAATCAATTGGTCACCGGAGCTGACGAACTTGATCTTGTTCGCTCTGGATTAGACGACACAATGCGTAACGCCTACAACGAGATTCGTAACATTTACAACTCAAGAGAAAAAGTAGTCGACTTACGCACAGCCGCTTTTGTGTTAGCTATCGAGCGAATAGCAAAAAAATACGAAAGTATGGGACTTTAACCCTATCTTGCTTATTTAAAGATCTATTGCGGTTCCAACTTTTCCTTTAGGGCTCAAGCCATTAGTCTCTCGGCGCTTTATGGGATTAAGTGTTTTCAACACACTGTCGCGTTCGGTCGAACCTTTCGTACCATTAGACCCCAAAGGGGAAAAAGTTGGACTCTACTGCTGTGGTCCGACCGTACACGACTTTGCACACATCGGGAATTTTCGTACCTTTGTATTTGCAGACATCGTTCGACGTTACCTTAATTTCAAAGGTTTTAAAGTTCGCCACGTTATGAATATCACAGACGTGGAAGACAAAATCATTCGACGGGTTAACCAGAGTAATAAATCACTTAAAGAATATACTAGTGAATATGAAAAAGCGTTCTTTAACGACCTTGAAGCATTAGGTTGTTTGATGCCAGATGATCGGCCACATGCAACAAAATTTATTGGCCCGATCATTGAGCTAATTAAAAAACTAGTGGAACGTGATATCGCATACCGCACTAATGATGGTTCTGTTTATTTCAGCATCGAAAATTACCGTAAAGGCGGTAACTGCTACGGACAACTCCTCAACCTAAACCTAGATGAAATGCGCCCAGGCGAACGTGTCAGAAGTGATGAATACGAAAAAGAATCTATCGCCGACTTCGCTCTATGGAAATCACGCGTAAAAGAAGATGGTGAGGTTTTTTGGAACAGCCCTTGGGGTGAAGGAAGACCCGGATGGCACATTGAATGCAGTGCAATGAGCATGGAACTGCTCGGCCCAAGTTTCGATCTGCACCTCGGCGGAGAAGATCTAGTTTTTCCTCATCACGAGGATGAAATTGCTCAAAGTGAAGGGGCCTGTTTGCAATGTGATGGTCAAAAGTTTGTCAAATACTGGATGCACGGATCTCACCTTCTTGTAGAAGGTAAAAAAATGAGTAAATCACTCGGCAATTTTTTTACATTACGTGACTTATTAGCTAAAGGTTTCGCTGGCCGGGAAGTCCGCTACCTAATGATCTCAGCCCACTATCGAGAAACATTTAACTTTACTCTAGATAATCTAGGAGGAGCTAAGACCGCACTGGGACGTATAGACGAATGCGTATCGAAACTCCGAGAATTATCAGCTGGGAAAATTGCGTCTCCAGATAATGACTCTAAACTTGTAACTAGTTTCATAAAAGCAATGGATGATGACCTTAATGTATCCGCTGCTTGGGCTACCGTTTTTGACTGGGTTCGCAATACAAATCGCCAACTTGCCGCAGAGGGAATTGACAATAGTAATGCCGCCATCGAGTTGGCAAACTGGGAGCAAATCAACAAAGTGTTGGGAATCCAGACAGCTGAACAGAAGGCTCCTGCTGAAATCCTTGCTTTAGCTGAAGAACGTCAATCCGCCAGAAAAAATAAAGACTTTGCACGATCTGATCAAATCCGAGATGAGCTATCAGCAAAAGGCTGGACTATCGAAGACACCCCAAAAGGCCCGAGAGTCAAACGTGCCTAAATTGATCGCTATCGCCTTTGATTATGATTTTCTAATTCGTATTTTTGCTCGGATAGACTAGCTATGCCTTCAACAAATGCCTCAACAGGCTGCCACTCTTTCCATTCTATTTCCTCCAGCATAGCAGACTCCCAACAGCTTCTTTCAATGCCAGTATCTTTGGCCTGTATCGAACCTTGAATTAAAAGACCTTCACGATTACGGCGTTGCGCAGCTCCAGCAATTTTTCTACCGCGATATATTAGATCGTTTTTCTCGGCTCCAATAAAACATTGGCCCAAACCTGATTGAATCACTTCCGAACACAACTCTGTAACAACTCCACATCGATCAAATGCTCGACGAATCCAATCATGAACACGCTGATAGCTTATTTCTGCCTTCAATTGCCACCATGGGTGATCTGACGGAAAAGTAAGGCTATAAGTCCATTCATGTTCATCGTGTCGAACCAATCCCCCACCTGTAGGACGACGAATAAGCGGACGCAATTCTGTCCACAATGACACCTCTGCATAACGTTGAAAATAACCAAACGATGATGCTGATTGGTTCCATGAATATAAACGTAATACAGCTTTGCCTATCAAGGCAGACTGGCGAAGTAGCATTTCATCAGCAGCCATATTCCAGGTTGGTGATTTAGCTGGATCATGCCAGATATTAAAAGTTTCATGTGACATCGCTATTTAAGATAAATGCCACTTTTTCCAGACGGACAAAGCGTTGCAATTTCACAGATAGAACAGTCAGGCTTACGCGCAGAACAACGACGACGACCATGCCAAATTAACCAGTGACTAAACATTGTCCAATCGTTTTGCGGAACAAGTCTTTGCAGATTTAATTCAATTTTTTCCGGCGCTTTTTCTAGCGTCAAACCAAGCCGATTGGATAATCTTGCTACATGTGTATCTACCACTACACCTTCATTTATATTAAATGCATTACCTAGTACAACATTCGCAGTTTTTCGCCCTACTCCAGCAAGGGCAACAAGTGATTTCATGTCAGCCGGCACATTGCCACCATGCTTATCAATGATTGAATGACAGCACTTTTGAATACTTTTACTCTTATTACGAAAAAGACCAATACGCTTAATATCATTCTGCAACTCTTCAAGATGAACCTCAATATAGTCTGCAGCACAACGATATTTTTTAAACAAATAAGAAGTAACAATATTAACCTGTTTGTCTGTGCACTGCGCAGAAAGAATGGTCGCTACTAGTAGTTCAAGAGGACTTGAATAGTCGAGCTCACACCGAGCGTTAGGATATGCACTCTTCAACCCAGAAATAATAGCCGCCGCACGTTCAGTTTTAGCCTTAATTGATTCGCGAAGCATGAGTTTAATTGAACGATTGAATTGATTCCTTGAGTGGCTTCGGAGGTAAAGACTTTGGCTTAAAAAAAACTAACCGACGATCAGCCCCGTCCAATAAACGGACCGCTTCTTCAATAATCGGTGCAACCTTCGGGCGAGCATGTCCGCGGCGAGGCTTAAAATTTTGAATTTGTACACGCTGTACTAAATAAGCCTCAATAATTCTGCCATATTCGTTAACAAATGGTATTAATTGCCTTGGCATTTTTAAACGGGCCACAATCAACTGATTAATTTTTTGCTGAAATATTGGTTTCTGGACTTCGAAGTCCCAACCACGCAACGCTTGTTGTAAAGTAATCTCAGCATCAAACGGCGAATCAGCATCAGTTAATTTGACCTCTGCAGGCAGCTTCAACAAGTTCTCCAGTTTCTCTACAGCTTCCAATAGTGTCCAATTCTGATACTGGTTTTGGCCTGTGAATTGCACAATCATTACAGCCCACCACTTCTCCACAACAAGCATATCAGCAAACAGATCACTATAAACCTTAAGAAATGCTGTTTGCCAATTTAGACTGTCTGGCAGAAGACGAATCATTCCCTGCAACCTCTGCCTCCCCATTGGCAAGGTTAACAAACGATCTACCAACAGATGGGCACACGCCTGAAAGTCTTTCCAATTCTCACCCCTAATATGAGCTGGTGACGGCATAGCAACCTCAGAAAAATCAAAAGCACGCCTACTCCTCAATCTCGAGCGAACTCTAAACAACATATCATGACGACGCACAGTTCGAATGACCTCCTCGGCTGCCATTTCCCTGCCGTTTGATTCAGGTTTTTTAAGTACAAGCACAAGATCAGGTTGAGTCAACAAAATCTGCGTCAAGCCTACCGTTAACCAAAACGGCATCTCTGTATCACGTAACTGCGGTTTGCGGTTAGCCAAATCAAGTAATGTGACCTGCACTAAAGCACGCACCAATTTCGATGCCTCAATCTCACATGGCAAAGTCAATTCATAAGAGTAACCTGACAAATGCCGAACTGTTACTACAGGCACTGTGGCCATAGGATTCAACGTAGGATTCAACCGAATTTTAACCTTACCTCCAAGAAATAATGGTATTCCTAGTCGTTTGAGCATAGCGGCTCGCAATCGGTCGGCGGCTATAGCCACATGATCTGGTCCAATAAGAATAGTATCCAAGTTAACATCAAGAATTCCACCTCGTCGTTTGGGCGAAATGGGGCCATAAACCATAAACTGACCAGACTGACTTTTTACCGTTTTATAACCTGCACGGGTTTTAAGTAGTCGACTGATGTTACCCGGCAACCGATCAGGCACTACGGTTTTTATTTCCTTTTTGTTAGGGACAACTGTTTTAGGAGGCAAAACAGGCCGAGGTGGAGTCTTTGAGGAAACCGCGTCAGTAGATAATGGAGCAATTGGCTCTATCTGTTGGCTCTGGCTGAAAGCTTGGTTATCCAAGCCACAACAACAAATAAAAACCAAAAAAACAATCCATCTACTTTCAAGAGGACGACTTCCCTGCACTCTTGCTGGAACTGGATTTACTGTCACTCTTGGATTTACTGTCACTCTTGGATTTATTATCACTCTTGGAGGAAGATTTTTTTGAATCGGACTCCTTCTTAGCTCCGGATTTATAACTTTCACTACGATAGTCGGTCTCATAAAAGCCGCTACCTTTAAAAATAATACCTGCACCGGCACCTATCATACGACGAACTTTACCTTTACACTTATCCTTGGGGCAGTCCGTCAATGGGTCAGCCTTGATAGATTGAAAGATCTCAAATTCATGATCACACTTTTCGCAAACGTATTCGTAAGTAGGCATAAAACTAACTAAAAAACCCTTGCCAGTAACGACAAGTCTCCGCAGAAAGTCAAGACTAGGACCGAATAACTGCATTTCCCGCTTGGCTTGGGCCGAACGTGTTGGTTCCCTCTCTTGCATGGCCAGAGTAAAGCTTGCCAACATTGTTACATACTGCAATCGAACCCTTAAACCAAATTCGTTTGAGGATTGGCCTGGTGCAGTAAACGGATTACAGATGGAAAACCACGGCAGCGTATCGCACATTGCTGCTGCGGTAGACGCCACACCGGCTACAGTAAAAAAAACAATCGAAACTGGAGCTGACTTATTGATTGTGCACCATGGTTTATTTTGGGGCACAACACATCCTTGGACCGAAAATCGCTACCAGCTATTGAAATTGTTATTAGAAAACAATTTAGCGGTTTATAGTTCGCATCTACCTTTAGATGCTCATCCTCAGATTGGAAATAACGCTATACTCTGCAAAGCACTGGGCATCAAATCACCCAAACCATTTTTTATCGATCGCGATCCTCCAACCGGTTTGCGTGGTGAACTAAATATCTCGAGATTACAATTGGCGAAACTTTTAACGAAAGCTACAGGAGTCGAGCCAATAGTGCTTCCCTGCGGGAAATCACGCTGCAGAAAGATTGGCATTGTTACCGGAGGAGCAGGCACAGATATGAAAACAGCAGCCAATGAAGGCGTGGATACATTCATCACAGGCGAGGGCCCTCATTGGACTTTTGCTCTTGCCGAAGATCTGGGATTAAACGTGTTTTACGGCGGTCACTATGCAACTGAAACATTTGGCGTAAAGGCATTGAGTGAGAGATTGTCAAAGAAATTTAAAATACCTTGGACGTTCATTGACCATCCATCTGGATTATGACATCACAGTTGCCTGAACTTAGTTTTCAAAATACAATAGTCCTGTGAAACGTATTTCACTATTTACGGTTGCGCTGTTTATATTAGGCATGGCAAATACTTGCTCAGCAGCATCTAAAATCAGTAAAGTTCTGCCACATTTGTTAGACAATCAAGGGCGCCACACACTTTCTCCAAGCTTATTAGAACGAGATGCTTACCAAGCGCAACTCCGATCAAACCCTGATCAATGCTCGGGTATTCGTTTCGATGTCAAATGGTCAAAAGGCAATCATAAAACCAAAACCGGAAGCCTTCTGAAAATCCAATTAGAATTACAAACCTCCGCTTCAATTAAACCAATCGTTCTTGCTCAATCAATCAAACTAAACCGAAATGGCGGATGGGATGCACTTAACCTTGATGGCGAAAGTTATAAAGCAGCAGGGAAAATAATCGGATGGCGAATATTATTGCTTGAAGACGACAAAATACTTGCCGAGCGGAGATCCTTTCTATGGCAAATAGAAAAGACATCAAAAAAATCCGAGGCCCCGTCTCCCGATTGACAACCGTCATCCCCTTCTCCACTCTTTGCCCATGGCAAAAACCGGTCTAGGTCGAGGCCTGGGTTCTCTTTTGGGTGCACGTAGATCGACATCCCAAAGCAACCCAATCGAGGAAAACCCACAAACTAAATCCGGCACAGAAGATGCCGGAAGCTTAAATGAGATTCCAGTTGGCAAGATTCTGCCGGGTGCAATGCAACCAAGGAATGGCTTCAATGATGATTCACTCAATGAATTAGCTGAATCGATTCGAGAAAACGGCATTATGCAACCTCTTGTCGTTCGGCCACGCGAAGACGGATATGAACTCATCGCTGGCGAACGTCGCTGGCGGGCTTCTCAATTAGCGGGATTAACTAAGGTTCCCGTCATCATTCGCGACGTAGATGACCAAACCGCTCTCGAACTGGCACTAATTGAAAATCTACAACGAGAAAATCTAGACCCCATCGAAGAAGCAAAAGGTTATGAACAGTTAATGGATCAATTTGACCTAACTCAGGAAGAGGTCGCCACCAAGGTAGGTAAGAATCGAGTAACTGTAGCCAACTCTCTACGCCTAATCAAACTACCATCAGGAGTACAATCGTTCGTGCGGGATGGAATGCTTACCAGCGGCCATGCCAAAGCAATCTTAGCACTCAAACACGCCAAAAACCAAACTGCAGCTGCCAAGCAGGTAATCAAAAAGGAATTAAGTGTTCGTCAAACTGAAGAATTAATTAATTCTCTTAATCAAAAAGAGAACAGCTCAACAAAACGGAGAGAAAAAAACACAATCTCCAATATTAATGCACACATCGAAAATCTAGAGACAAAGATTCAGGAACAACTCGGCACAAAAGTCACACTACGCTACCGGAAAGGCAAAGGAGGTTCCGTGAACATCAAGTTTTTCAATGATGAGGATCTGCAACGCATTCTCGATACACTCGGCATCAAGTCCGACTGATTACATGATTCTCGATATAGTAAAATACGGAAATCCAGTACTTCGCCAAAAAGGTGAGCGAGTAGAATCCATCACCAGTGAAATTACTAAACTGATAGATGACATGCTCGAAACCATGGAATCCGCCCACGGCATCGGACTTGCAGCACAGCAGATTGGCCGTACGTTACAATTGGCAACAGTGGATGTAACAGGTGTCGAAGATCGTCCCTCTCGTATGGAGATTAACACTAAAAAAGTTAACCCTGAGGACTATATGCCATTGATCTTATTGAACCCAGAATGGACTGCTGTTGGTGAAGCCACCGAAACAGGCCCCGAAGGTTGCCTAAGTTTTCCAGAGATTTATGGAGATATAAACCGGCCCGAAGAAATTGAGGTAAAAGCAATGAACGAAAAAGGTG
>Ga0315316_10000992_pt1 | contig 19431 bp, 20 predicted proteins | sample M160m3416metaG_FD_203702 | JGI IMG/M metagenome (GOLD analysis project Ga0315316, IMG submission 203702) | Ammonia-oxidizing marine archaeal communities from Monterey Bay, California, United States - M1 60m 3416 | ecosystem: Environmental > Aquatic > Marine > Intertidal zone | place: USA... | reverse complement strand
ATTTTCTAATTCAGAAAGACAAGTTACTAGAATATTCAAAGAAATTACCAGTATCAACTGATAAAATGACATTTGCAATATCTCCTGGAAGTAAAATTGTAACAGAATCAGGTTTAAGTGAAGAAACACAAGATGGAGGATGGCTAATCAAGATACAATGGGAGCCAAAAGGCAAATTTCCATTAGGAAAAGAGACTCCAATAAAAATAGAATTTCGTGATCCATTTACAAAATATGTTATACCACAAATAACATACGATTACACAATTGGACAGAATAAAAAGGTAATTTCTACAGAGACTGAAAGATTTTCTCAAAATGGAAGGGATTCCATATTTGTAATAATTGATACAGCAGGAAGCGCAAAATTGAAAATACAAAATATTAACGGATTAAATTCAAATGTAGAATTTGAGTTTGAGGTTGCAAAAATTCTTACAAAAGATGATGCAGACCATCTAGTTGTAATGTCTACAGGTGCTTGGCAACAAGGATGTGAAAAAATTAATGCATGTTTTGCACCATATACAATAGTTATCAAAACAGGAGAAACAATACTTTTTGAAAATCAAGATGAATTTGCACATAATGTAATGTTAGAAGGAGAAACAGATTATCTTCATTCTTCAACAGATATTATTAATCCAAATGAATCATTTGTTTACAAATTTTCAGAAGTAGGACGACATGATTATTGGTGTACATTACATCCATGGATGAAAGGTAGTGTTGTTGTCAAAGATACTGCAGAGTTAAACATTCCAGATTGGGTTAGAAATAATGCTGCATGGTGGGCAAACGGTGAGATTGATGACAATACATTTGCAACAGGAATCGAGTTTATGATAAAAGATGGAATAATTTTAGTTCCACTTGTAAACAGCGAAAAAAATTCTGAAGGTGCAACAATTCCAGACTGGGTTAGAAATAATGCTGCATGGTGGGCTCAAGAACAAATTGATGATAGTTCATTTGCAAGTGGTATTCAATTTCTAATCAAAGAGGGAATAATTTCTGTGTAATTTAGTTCGATGTTTGTACTATGTCGCTTTAAATTAGAAATTAACGTATTAACGACATGTTTAGTTATCAGAAATTTGCAAATAATAAACCAAAATTACTAATTGCAGTTATTTTAACAGTTGTAGGTTCACTTTCAATTCCAATTTTAATGCCTCATGTTTATCATGGAACGCATATCTATCATCTACTTTTACACACCGCAGGAATAATTTTATCCGTATTTCTTGCAATTCTTAGTGTAAATGCATACTATAAGATGAGAACAAAGAAAATGATCATAACCACAATTGCATTTATGATATTTACAGGAGCAGAAATTGTTCAGTTGTTAGATGCAACTAAAACTCATGTGTACAATATTTTAGAATCGCCATCAGAAATATCACATTTAATGATGTTAGGAATGATTGGGCTACTCGCATTAGCTATATTTAGGAGAGATTGAGGTCAAAAAATATGGAATCTAGAGAGGAATTAATTATTTCAGAGATTAAAAAGAATCCTGGAATTAGATTCAGAGAAGTTATGGAAAAAATAGACCTCTCAAATGGAGTTTTGAGTTATTATGTTAGAAAATTAGAAAATAATGGAATAATCAAGACTAAAAGAACAACACGTGTTTCAAGATTCTTCATTAATGATATGACTGAAGAGGAATCAAAGGTCGTATCACGATTAAGACAGACTACTCCCAAAACAATTCTTGTCACATTATTAGAAAATGATAGATTAGAATTTCAAGAAATTGTCTCAAATGTAGGAAAGGCAAGTGCGACAGTTTCATTTTATCTAGCAAAATTAGTAGATGATGAAATAGTTAGTTACAAAAAAGTTGATTTGAAGAAAAATTATTTTATTATAGAAAAACAAAGAGTTGCAAATTTAATAACAGAATATCATCCAGATGTAATGGAAACTGCATCAGATAATCTTGCAGACATCATCTCATCACTATAGAAAATTATTTTAGAAAAAATATTCAAGAGAAGTAATTATGATCGTAACTTGAGATTTGCTATATAGTTGCCATATAGAATATGTTGATCAGGCTTAACTTCCAAATTCAATGGGATTAATCATGGGACAATGGTTTTCTTGGGTAAAATCAAATGAAAAAGAACTGCTAGTAATTTTAGACAACTTAGCAAAAAAAGCAGTCGAGGCATCTAAAGCAGTACACGAATTATTACAAGACCCAACTAATACCGAAAAAATCAAAGAAGTGTCCAGAATTGAGACTGAAGCCGACGTTTTAACACGAGATATTTTCTCAGAATTGAATAGAACCTTCATCACACCATTAGATAGAGAGGATATGCAAAGAGTTGCATCAAAGATTGATGATATAATCGACTTCATGGATGGAATTGGTGCAAGATTTGCCAGTTACAAAATCACTACAGCACCACCACATTCACTAGAAATGGCAAAAGAATTGGTCAACGCAACAAAAGAGGTTGAGTACATGGTATCAAAGTTAAGCAATGTAAAAAATCCTAAATCAATGATTGAACATTGTAGAAATACAAGTGCAATTGAACATACAATTGATGAGTTGTACAGAACTGCAATCACAGAACTCTTTGAAAGTAATGACGCAATACACATAATCAAACTAAAAGATATCTATGAAACTATGGAAACTGCATCAGACAGATGTGTGGATGTAGCAGATGTGATTGAAGATATTGTTTTAAAATATACCTAGGAGAAAAAATGTTAGAAATAGCGATTATAGGAATTGCCATCGCTTTGATATTTGATTTTGTTAATGGTTTTAATGATTCAGCAAACTCGGTAGCCACGGTAATTGGTACACGTGTTTTAAAACCAATTCATGCAGTTACACTTTCAGCAATTGCAAACTTTGTAGGACCATTCATTTTTGGAGTTGCAGTTGCAACAACTATAGCAAAAGGAATCGTTAGTCCAGATGATATTACAGTTTACATGATTATTGGCGGATTAGTAGGAGCAATTGCATGGAGTTCCTTATGCACATACTTTGGACTGCCAATTTCAAACAGCCATTCATTAATTGGAGGTATAATGGGTGCAGGAATTGCAGGATTAGGGTTTGAAAAATTAGTCTATGATGGATTAGGTAAAGTTTTCACAGGAATAATTGTTGCACCTATTGGAGGAGTGCTTTTTGGAGTTGCAGTTACAGGACTTATCATATTCTTGTTTGCAAGAAGAAAACCCGCGATAGTAAACAAAACATTTGGAAGATTGCAAATTATTTCATCAGCATGGTTTGCCTTAACACATGGAGCAAATGATGGACAGAAAACTATGGGGATTATAGTTTTAATTTTATTTGCAGCAGATTTAATCCCAGAACTTGAAATGCCATTATGGGTAATATTTGCAGCAGCAACTGCAATGGGATTAGGCACATTCTTTGGAGGATACAAGGTAATCAAGACATTGGGAGTTAGGATTACTAGATTGAAGCCGTATCAAGGATTTGCAGCAGAAACTAGCGGAGGATTAATGCTTGCAGTATTTGCAACATTAGGAATTCCTGCAAGTACAACTCATGCAATTACAGGAACAATCATGGGAGCAGGATCAGCGCGAAGAATACGAGCCGTAAGATGGAAGGTTAGTAGACAGATTATCTTTTCATGGGTGATAACAATTCCAGGTGCTGCAGGATTAGGTGCAGTATGCACTTACATCATTCATCTGTTTGTATAATCCCTTGATTTTTATTTCAGCAAAATTTTTTTTCAAACATTACTAATGGATATTTTTAATCTAATCCAATCGAATTTGCTAACTCCAATCATCCTCTTCTTCTTGTTTGGGATTATTGCAGCACGAATTAAATCTGATTTAAAAATTCCTGAAGCAATTTCAGAATTTTTACCAATCTATCTTCTAGCAGCTATTGGCCTTCATGGCGGAATAGAGATGAGAAAGACAGGATTTGAAGAAATGCTAATCCCAATGTTAGTTGCAATAGGTCTTTCATTGTTATTCACATTAAATCATTATCAAATTCTAAAGAGATTAGGAAAATTCAACATCTTTGATTCATACGCATTAGCATCAACGTATGGTGCAGTAGGTGCAGTAACATTTTCAGTAGGATTATCATTTCTTAAAAATCAAGGAGTAACATCTGAAGGATATTTAGCAGCAATTCTTGCAGTTTTAGAACCTGTTGCATTCATCATGGCAATATTTCTCACAAACATGGCAGTATCAAAACAAATTCGTGCTAAAAAACAATCCTTTACAGATAATGAAGGATCTGATATCGACATAGGAATGAAGGAAACTAAAACAAAACTTTCACAAGTATTACAAGAATCAATTACTGGAAAGGCAATAGTAATTTTGCTTGGAAGTATAGTGATTGGATACATCATTGGAGAAGAAGGATTTGAGCCAATTAGTATCGTATTTGATGAGTTGTTTACAGGAGCAATTGTGATTTTCATGATTGAGATGGGGATTATTGCAGGACAAAGATTAGAAGATATCAAAAAGGTAGGAATTTTCCTTACTTCATTTGCGATAATAATGCCTACATTTAATGGAATTATCGGCGTTTTAGTTTCAACTGGATTAGGATTAAGTTTAGGAGGAGCAGTGATGTTTGGTTTACTTTTAGCTAGTGCATCATTTATTGCTGCACCAGCTGTTCTACGTCATGCAATTCCACAGGCAAATCCAAGTCTCTATATTACATCTGCTTTAGGAATAACATTCCCATACAACATTATTGTATTATTACCAATCATGTTTACCGTCTCAACATTAGTTCATGGAGAAGAAGCAATAGACTTATTCAATTATGTTACAAAGGTGTTCATATGAAACTCTATAATGTAAAATTACTTACTATCACATGTGAGATTCTAGCCCAGAAAAATGTCATTAATATTTTAAAGAATCATGAGATTACAGGTTACACATCTTATGAGGTAGAGGGTAATGGAGAAAAAGGGTTACGAGGTCAAGGCATACAGGCAGAAAAAAATATCAAAATGGAGGTAATTATGCGTGAAGAAAAATTATCAGACGTGATAGAAGACATATCTAGAACACTATTTCCAGATTTTACGATTATTCTGTATGTTAGTGATGTTGGCGTAGTTAGAACTGAAAAGTTCTAGCAGCATTTTTCATCGGTACATAGAGTCGGAATTTTCTTGCTTGTTTTAGTTACAGTAGATATCAAAGTAGATAGTTGAGGATTAGAAATTGAATACATTGCCTTTTTTCCTTCATCTCTAGACTTTACAATTCCACATTGTTTTAGAGTTTTAAGATGGTGTGAAACTAAAGGCTGATCTTTTTTTAATTTCTCAACAAAATCATTTACACATAATTCATCGTTTTTTTGTAATAATTCTAGTATTTCAAATCTAGTTTCATCGCAAATACATTTCAAAAGACTAGGACCATTCATATCAATCAATATTTATATAAACAGATATTTATATAAGCATTATGACTAAGGACATTCTATTTGTGTGCGTAGAAAATGCAGGTAGAAGTCAGATGGCAGAGGCATTTTTTAGAAAATTTGCTGAAAACAAATTCAATGTAATTAGTGCAGGTACAACTCCGTCACCAAAACTCAATCCAAAAGTAATAGATGTAATGAAAGAAATTGGAATTGACATGACAGAGCAATCTCCAAAGACATTATCAGATTCAATGATTTCTAGTTCTTTTAAAACTGTCAACATGGGATGCATGGACAAAGAATCATGTCCTGCACTTTTTGTAAAAGATGTAATTGACTGGAATATACCAGATCCTAAAGAAAAAACAATAGACCAGGTAAGAGAAATTCGTGATCAGATAGAAAATGAGGTTTTGAATTTGATTGCGACAATAAATGATGAGAAATAATGGTGTATTCTAATTTACAAATTTTTACTGTGGAACTAGTTGGAACATTCATTCTTGTAGTTTTTGCTACAGGCTCAATTGTTTTAGATGCCGAAATATTCAACGGGGAATTGGGTATTCCGTTTGCAGCCGTGGCACCATTCATTGCATTATTGATTGGAGTTTATTCATTTGGAAAAATTTCACTTGCCCATTTCAATCCAGCTGTAACAATTGGATATTACATTACAGGACATATTAAAAAAATTCAGGTTTTGTATTATTTTGCAGCAGAGATAATTGGAGCAATTTTAGCTTCATTATTTGTTCTAAAAATTTTTGGAGATGAGACAGACCTAGGCGTAAATGCTCCAAACTTTGACTTTTCAATGCTAATAATTTTCCCTGTAGAAGTATTAGCTTCTGCAATGCTTATGGGAGTCATATTTTATGTGGTATACACAAAAGGACTAAGAGGGTTTAGCGGAGTAGCAATAGGAGGAATAGTGGGATTAGATATTTTGTTTTTGGCATTTATTTCAGGTGCATCAATGAACCCTGCTCGTGCTCTTGCACCAGCATTGTTGTCAGGAGTTATAGAAAATTTGTGGCTATACTGGAGTGCTCCGTTTGTAGGAACTACAATTGCAGCATTTGCATTTCGTGGTAAATTTAGAGCCCAAAGAATGCAAGAAGCTGAATCGTGAAAAATCAATAAATATCTCATAAAATAGGCACAAATATATCAAAAAGTATTAGCTGTCACGATGCCGATAAAGATTACGATTGGTCTGCAACTCACCAACAAAAACAGAATTTATATTGAAAATTAAAGAACATGTTAAAGCAGAACATAAAGAAATGGAATTAACACCTGAAAATGTTAAAAATATCAAGATGTCAATTAATGAAATTCAATTTTGAAAATTACTCAATAAATTGTGAAAAGTGTTCTATTGTAGAGAAGAATCTTTTTTTCTCCGTAGGACTTTTTGCAAATTCAATCATTTCACACATTCTAAGATAATCTAGAATGGAATTAAATTCAGGAATATTTTCCTTACGCAATAATTGTAATGTTTCCATATTTGTAATCTCAGATCCAGTTGAAAAACGGTTTGAATAATAGAAACGTATTGCTTGAGAGAGCTTTTCATGTGCATCTTTGAATAATTTTTCGTTGTACATATGTTCTGCTTCACGTAACATTTCATGTGTCAGATCAACATAAGTTATAGTGTGACTATCATTTTTTACTATAATTGGAATTTTTGTTATAGATTTTGTTTTTGGTAATAATTTTAATAATAATATTGTAATAACTATAATGCCTATTACAACAGGTATCGCCCATAACAGATAATTTTCAATTTCATCAGTTGGACGATCTACAAAGACATTTGTTATTTCACCGTTTTCAAATTCAGCAGAGATTGTTGCTGATGTTTCATCATTTTCATATGGAACAGATACGATAGTTTCTTCATCAGATATATCAAAGGAAGGAGTTTGTTGGATTAAGCCATCGTTAGATAATTGTTCATCAAAATTTTGGAAATTAGAGTTTTGTTGTAATTCTTGCATTAATTGTTCTTGAAATTGCATCTGTTCTGCAATTTCATCTCGGAATTGTTCCGTATTTTGTTCAACTAACAATGGACGTTCAGTCGGATTAAGAGGTGAATTTTGTAGTTCAGCTGCCATTTGGTATTGACGTAATAATTCATCAGCCTGTTGAAGAAGTTCTTGTTCTTCAGGAGTCAAATTTGTGCCTGATTGTTGACCACCTTGTTGACCACCTTGTTGACCACCTTGTTGACCACCTTGTTGACCACCTTGTTGACCACCTTGTTGACCACCTTGTTGACCACCTTGTTGACCACCTTGTTGACCACCTTGTTGACCACCTTGTTGTGTAGAGGTACCTGATTGACTTTGCATGCCAAGATTGTTATCAAATGCATATTCATATTTTGGATTCATTATGACATAAACGTCATCACATGAAAAATCAACTGATTTTGTAAATTCAAGATTTTGTGCACCATCAAGTAAAAGACTGTATTTTTCAAGATGAATTTCAGAATTTTCCAATGTATCAGGATGTGTAAATTCAGCTAATGCAGGAAGCATCACATATCGTCCTAGTTCAGAAATTGGAACAGGATGATATGGAATAACCAAGATATGATTCGTAAATAATGTCATAGATTCACAAGTTTCATCTATTTTTGGAAAATGTGTGCTATTGTAACTAGACACTGTAACATCAATTGCAATTCCATAATCATTTGTTAAAACATGCTGCATAAAAACTGAATTTCCATTTTTATCTATTTCCTGAATAATTAATCCTGAATCAACAGCAAGCACCTCAAAACTTAGGGGTGCCCCCATACCCCCACCGCCAAATGCAGAAAATCCAAAGAATGGAATAATTCCTAAAAATAATATAAAAAATCCTAAAGTTTTTCTCAAAGTTATATCACTATTCTATATTTACCGTATACAATGTAAATATTGGCAGTTAGTATTACTGCTGCTGCAATAAAGAACCAATCTTTAATGCTTACCTGTTCAAGTTCTCTATCAATATCATCAGTAATTTGTTCAAAAATTTCATTTAGACTATTATTATCAACTGATTTGTAATATTTCCCATTTGCAGCAGTAGCAATAGCAATCAATTCTTTCTCATTTAATTTAGCATAAAGGGGATTACCATAGATGTTTGTTCCAAGTAATACTGGTTCATCAGAGCCCATTCCAATTGTATGAATTTGGATTTTTTTCTGTAGTGCATACTGAACTGCCTCATTTGGAGTAACGACTCCTGCATTATGATCACCATCACTCAACAAAATTACAACTTTTTTCTTGTTAGGAATAGAATTAGCCATATCCACTCCTAAAACAAGACCATCCCCTATTGCAGTTGCGCCATCTCTTTGTCTAATTGCCTGTAAATCGTCAATAGTTTTTTGTTTAAACGGAGTAAGATATGAAACAGTCGTAGCACCAGATTCAAATAAAATTATTCCAGTGTGATCATTTGGTTCCAGATTATCTATTAAAATTTCTGCAGCAATTTTTGCAGACTCTAATCTTGTTGGAGGGTAATCAGTTGCAGCCATACTTCCAGACCCATCAAGTACTAATACCACATTTACACCTTCTTGAACATTTTCAAGAGGGATTCTTGGATCTGCAAGACCGATTATTATCAGACTAACTGTAACTAGTATCAAAATGAATGGAATATGTTTTCTTATTTGTGATTGGGAGGAGATTGAGCTTTTAACCAATTGTAGATTGCTGAATTTTAATGAATTTGATTTTTTTGCTTTTGTATAAAAACGATACAAGTAATAAAATCCAGGCAACACAAAAAGTGCCAATAAAACATACCAATATCCAAATTCATAATCCATCATCTATCGCCTCATCCGTTGATTAAAGAATCGTCTCAAGGCCATATCAAAAGGAATTTGTTCTGAAACACTTACCATTTCTACTTTTAATTTTCTTATATCATTTTTGATCTTTTCAGAATTTTCTAAGGAGTTTTTTGTGAAAGCATTTCTAAATTTCATGTCTGAAGTGTTAACTAGTAATTGTTCACCAGATTCAATATCCTCTAACATTGTATACCCAATATCAGGTAATTTAGATTCTCGCACGTCAGATAGATTTACCAGGATCACATCATGGCGATTTTTGAGAAATTTTAATGGACGAAGAAAATTTGGGGAAATATAATCTGAAATTATAAAAATTATACTATGCTGACCTAAAATATGATGTAATTGTAATAATGAAGTTTCAATATCTGTCTGTTTACTTTTTGTTTTGTGTGTCAGTAAAGTTCTTAGTAATGTAAGACTATGTTTTCGTCCTTTTCTTGCAGGTATGAATTGTTCAAGTCTATCAGTAAATATTCCAAGACCCATACTATCATTATTTTTCATTGCAGAAAATATGATAGATGCTGCAACTTCATGACCTATTGATTTCTTGCTTTTTGAGAAACCAAATTCACTGCTTGCAGAATAATCAAAAATCACATACACACGCAAATCGCGCTCTTCAACAAATTCTTTTACATGTAATTTGTTCGTACGAGCAGTAACATTCCAATCAATATGCCTCACATCATCGCCTAGAACATATTCACGAACCTCTGAAAATTCAATTCCTCTGCCACGAATTTTGGATTTATAGCTACCTGCCATCATACCATCAACTAATCCTTTTGTTTTAATTTCTAATTCTCGAATGCGTTTTAATAGTTCTTTAATTTCAGACAATTGAATTCTAGGGTGCACGTATTTTTTCTAATATTTTATTAATCAAATCATCAGAAGTGTGACCATCAGCTTCTGCCTCGAATGTCAGGGTAATTCTATGACGAAGTACATCATGTGCAATTGATTTAATATCTTCAGGAATAACAAAACCTCTTCCTTCAAGTAATGCATTAGCTTTTGCTGCAAGAATTAGCCATATTGATGCCCGTGGAGATGCACCGAATTCTATTACACCATCTAATTCAAGATCATAATTTTTTGGATTTCTAGTGGAATCAACAATACTTGATACATATTCTTCAATTTTTTCATCGGCATAAATTTTTTGTACAAATTTTTGTATTTCAAGAATAATTTTTTTTGATATAATATTATTAGCAGATGGTTTATTTTCTTGAGTATTACGTTGTATGATTAATTTTTCATTATCTTTTGATGGGTAATCAATAATTAGTTTTAATGCAAATCTATCAATCTGTGCTTCTGGTAATCTATATGTTCCCTCACTCTCAATTGGATTTTGTGTTGCAAGAACTAAAAATGGCTTTTCAATTTCGTATGTATCACCATGTATACTAACTTGTCTTTCTTGCATTGCTTCAAGTAATGCAGATTGAACTTTTGGGGGTGCACGATTAATTTCGTCTGCAAGTATTAAATTACTAAAGATAGGTCCTTTTTCTGTAACAAATTTTTCTTTTTTGTTGTCATAAATTTTTGTTCCAAGAATATCAGCAGGGAGTAAATCTGGAGTGAATTGAATTCTGCAAAAATTTGCACCAAGTGTCTTAGATAATGTATCAACCATCTTGGTTTTAGCTAATCCAGGTACACCTTCTAAAAGAACATGTCCATCAGCCATCATTGCAACTACCAATTTTTTTATTACTTGTTCTTGCCCAACGATAACTTTTTGAACCTCATCTACAACGTCCATGATTTGTTCAGCATATTTTTTCGACTGTTCATTTAAAGTCTGGATCTCAGGATTTGTAGAATGATATGATGATTCAACAGTCATGAGATTCACTTTTTTTTTACTTTTTGAATATAATAATGATTACAAGTAATCTATTATTGTACTAGTTTGGAATAAAACACTAGAATATTTCCTATGCAAATTTTATAGAAAAATAACAATTTAGCTACCAATTAGATATGTATATCTAAAAATCATAGTTATAGTGATAATGCAAGAACGAAACAAAAAGGAATTACCTATAATTGAGAATGATGATATGCCAGAATCACTTGACTGTACTACATGCTTACTTCCTATGCAATATCAGAAAAAAATTGATGGAAAATTTGTATGGCAATGTTTTAGATGCGGAAAGAAATATTTTGTTTTTAATAATGATGAGAAGACCATTATCGAAGAAACGTGGGGACCACCAAGATAACTTCATGTATAGTAAAAATAGAGATCATTCATGAGTGAATCAGAGACTTTTGGTGCAGAAAAAGGTTCAGGAGAGGAGATTGTACGATGGATGAATGAAGAAGCAAAAAAGCGTAAGATGAAATTTGAAGCTAGATTATACGATTATTTAATAAAAACAGAGAATTTTGGAATATTTGAAATGTTTTCATGGATGGGGGATGTCAAGATTGCAAGAAATTTAATTGTAAAAGCAAGCAAAAAATTTAGAGTTAAAGTTATAGAAGGAGGATACAAAGCAAAAGAAAAAATTTACAGTACAAAAAAGGCAGACTTTGCCATGGTTAGAAAAGGAGATAGAATTATAGGTCATTTGAAATTCACTGCAGCAAGAATTGGTAAAGATAATTGGGAATTAGTAGAAGAGGAAAGAAGATAATGAAGATCGGAATTGTCGGAACAGGAATGCTAGGTGAAGCCGTAGGATTACATTTACTTGATATCGGATATGAAGTAACTATATTTAACAGAACTAAAGAAAAAACTGAGAATCTTAAAAAGAAGGGTGCAATAATTGTTGAATCGCCAAAACATGTTGCAGAAAATTCAGATTTAGTCATAACAGTAGTAAAGGATGCAGATGCAGTAAATGAAGTAATTTTTGGAAATTCTGGAGTAATGTCAGGAAAGCATGTGGGAATGTGTATTGCAGATATGAGTACAGTTAATCCAAACTCGACAAAAGAGATTTCCAAAAGTGTAATTTCAAACGGAATAGATTATTTGGAAATTCCTGTCATGGGAGGACCAAATGTTGCAATTGATGGAAAATTAGTCATGATGGTATCTGGTAAAAAAGAAAATTTTGAAAGATTCATGAAAGTCTTTGATACAATAGCAGAACAAGTATTTTACTTAGGAAATACTGGAACTGCACATTCCATTAAACTTGCAATGAACTTACAGATTGCAATGCTTGCATTGTCACTTTCAGAAGGGATTACATTAACAAAAAAAGCAGGTTTTGATCCAGAAATATTTCTTAAAATACTAAATTCAACTTATTTTAAAACTGGAATGAGTGAAGGTAAGGCATACAAAATGGCTAAAGAGAGTTATGAACCAACATTCACTCTTGCAAATTTAAAAAAAGATCTAGATACAATTAATGATACAGCAGAGTCATTTGATGTGGAATTGCCCATGGCAAAACTTGCAAGAAAGGTTTACGCAGATGCAAAAGATGCAGGATTTGGAGACATAGATTATACAGGAATTATTGCATACATCAAGGAACTAACAAGAAAATAATTGTTGTTAGTTTTCTAGAGAAGATAATAATCTCTTATCTTTGTATTTTACAACATGTGAAACTCCATGTTTTGGGAATACACCATAGATTAAGCGTGCCTTTTCTACAACAGAATCTTTGAGTGAGACCATTATGAATTGGCTTCCTTCAGATCTTTCTTTAATAATATTAGATAGCTTCTCCGTATTTGGTGCATCAAGTGCTGCATCAATCTCATCAAATAGGTAAAATGGAGAAGGATTTAATTTTTGTAGTGCCAACACAAAAACTGTTGCAGCAAGAGTTTTCTCACCACCACTAATTGATGTTGATTCTCTTTTTGGTTTTCCAGGGAATTGAATTAAGTAATTTAATCCAGAATTAAATATATCATCTTCATTTTCTAGTTCAAGCCAAGCACTTCCACCAGTCATCTTTGAGAATGCATCTTTTACCTGAGTATCAACTATATCAAATGCATCAAGGAATGTTTGTCTCTTGTCTTTTTCTACAGATTCAATGAATGCAACAATTGTGTTACGTTCTTTTTCAAGCATATTCTTTTTGGACGATGATGATTTGTATCCATTTGAAATATCAACGTATTGTGCAGGTGCACCGGCATTAAGAGAGCTTTTGAGACGATTTTGTTCAGATTCAAGAGAAGAAATTGTAGATTCAACATCAAATACCTCTATACTAATATCAAATCCAAATGTTGCAAGAAGTGATGTTATTTTAGATTCCTTTTGACGTAATTCTGTAAGATCACGATTTAAAGTATCAGTATTTCTTTCACGTGATGAAATTTCTTTTGTTGAATCACGTTCTTTTGAATTCAAACGTTCAAGACTAGTATCAAATTCGGTCATTCGTTCTACAGAAGTACCAGATGTAGAAATTAGTTTTTGTTCTTCATCACGTAGTTTAACAAGTTCAGATTCAGATGTCTCTTTATCTTTTGTTGCACGACGTATATCAACTTCTAGATGGTATTTTTCTTGATTCATAGATGAAACTGTGTGTTGGAGATTTTTTTTCTCACCAGTAAGTTTAGTATCATGTGCCATTAATTCAGCAAGATATGATTGTTTTTGTTTAAGATCATTTTGTATAGGTGCTAATTTTTTATCTTGTTCAACAATTTTCTCATTTACTAGTGTGAGCTCATTTGCAATTCTATCCATCTGAGGTTCGGCATAATTGTCTCTGACAAGTTTTATTTGAGATTCTAGAGATTCTAAATGAGATTTACGATTAATTAATTCTCGTGAAATTCTTTCCTGATTTCTTTGTAACTGATTAATCCTTGATTCAAATGATTTTTTGTTTTGAATAATTTGAGATATTCTAGATTTTAGTTCAGAAAGGCTATTTGTGGTAGTATTCATTCCAACTTCCGATAAAGAGAGTCTTTTATCATAATTTTTTATGAGTAAATCCAGTTTTTTTGTACGATTTTTCTTTTTTAATACAGTTTGTCTTAATGCAGCAATCAATTGCTGAAGACCTTCAACTGAATCACTCATGTTGATGATTTTTGTTAATTTTGAGATTTTTGAATTATTATCAATTACAACAGATGTTGCTTTTGCTTCAAAGTATTCACCAGATATGGTAATTGTCTTAAATCCAGATTTTGATAATTGAATTGCAGTATTTCTTGATTCAACTAATACAACATTTCCAAAGAGGAAATTTTTCAAAGGTAAGAAAATTTTTTCACAATTTATATAATCAGATAAAATTCCTAATACACCATTTTGTTTTGGCAGTTCAATTCTTACTTCAGGAATTGCTTCTAACGGGATGATTTTTAGTTTTGGTAATTTTTTGTCAGTGACAAATTCTGCAAGTGTGATAAGAGATTCAAAGTCTTTTACAACTACAGCCTTAATCCAATCAGAGCAAACTGCCAGTGATGCACGTTCATATTTTTTGTCCCAAGAAAGTATTTCATAGACTAACCCCTCTATACCAAAATCTTGTGTGCTATGTTTGAGTTTTGATATTGAATAATCTTCATGCATTATTCCTTTTGCAAATTTTATTTTTGTTTCATATTTGTTTGCACCTTTAGATGATGCATCAATTAATTCAGAAAGTTCGTGTACATCATTTTCAGATTTTATTTTTTCATCAGTAAATTTTTTTATTCTTAGATTAATTTCAGATACAGAATACTTATGATTTTGAATTATTCTTTCAAGTTTTATTTTTTGTTTTTCAAGTGTTTCAAGACTCTGTACAAGTGCATTGGACTTTTCCTGGTTAGATAAAATTTTATCATTTCCATTTGTCGAGTATGAATCAAATTCCCCAACTGAAAGTTTTGTTTTAGTAATTTTGTCCGTTAAGCGCTGAATTTTTTGATCAACATCTTGTTTTTGTGTAATTACTTGAGATTGTTTTCGTAATGCATCAGTTTTTTGTGTTCTAAGATTATTTGTTTTATCATCGAAAGATTTTTCACTTTCACGAAGTTTTCTTATTTCATCTTTAAAGTAAGTCAGTTGTGATTCAGAAAATGATTTTTCTATTTGTAAATTATTAAGATTCACTTTATGGTTAGGCAAATTATTATCAATTTCAGTTAAACGATTTTTACTAGTTTTGAACAGACTATCTGCTTCATCAAATTTTCTTCTTTCATAACTTAATTTTGTTTCAATTTTAGATTTTGATGTATTGTATGCATTAACTTCATCCATAAATTCAGTTTTTTGTTTTCTTATCTCAGAAATTTCTTTTCTAATTGTAGCTCGTTCTTCTTCAAGATGCTTTATTTCAGAATTTAGTGAATTGAGAGTTTTATCTTTTGATGATTTTTCAGATTGGATTATTTTCAAATTTGATGCAGCAGATATTGCACGATAACGATTTAGTTCACGTTCAAGAATATCATATCGAAGTTTTTGATTTCTCTCTTCTTCTAATTCATCAATTCTTTTCTTTACCTCACCCATTTTGGCCATTGCAATTTCTAATTTATGATCAGCATCAGTTAGCTGCTTTTCTGCTTCTTTTTTCTTTTCATCGAATGCTGAAAGTCCGATTAGATCCTCTATTACAACTCTTTTTTCATCAGATGTCATTTCAGAGATTCTTGTAACAGTTCCCTGTTGAACATTATTGATTTGATTCAATCCTGCATTTGCAATTTCCATAAGATCAAGAATTTTTGAGCGTAAGACTTTCTTTTTGTTAAGATAGTAAATGTTGTCACCTTTTTCATTCATCTCTCGAGTGATTGTGACAATATCAGAATCAACAGGAATTTTTCTATCTAAATTATCAAAGTGAACACTAGTTCTAGTCATTTTTGGACCACGTCTAGCACCACCTTCAACATCATGCATCAGACCACGCAAGTTTGGTGCACGCATGATCTTTGCTCTGTTTTCACCTAGTGCAAAAGTAATTGCATCTAAGATATTACTTTTACCAGAACCGTTTGGACCAGATATTGATACCAGTCCCGGCTCAAAATCAACGATCGTGTTTTTGAATCCAAATGATTTGAACCCAAAAATCTCAACTTTTTTTACATGAACCAATACCGATTATGAACTGTTGAGTTGCATAATTAACGTGAACAAGTAATTTTGACTTTGGTAACAAACTTTGTAATGCTATAATGAAATTGTAATGATTATTCACCAGCAACAAACTTTTCAATTTCAGTTTTTGCAATTGGATCAGTCATTTGTTGTATTGGATGTTTCATCAAATATGCAGATGCAGGAATAATTGGACCACCCATACCTCGATCAAGAGCAATTTTTGCAAGGCGTATAGCATCGATAACTATTCCAGCAGAATTTGCCTTATCATCTACTTCTAGGCGCACTTCCATATTATACGGAATATTCGCCCATTGCCTACCTTCAATTCTCATAAACATCAATTTGGTATTACCTAAGAAAGGAATGAAGTCTGATGGACCCACATAGATATTATCATCATCTAATCGATCGGTAAGCTGACTTTGAACACTCTCAGTTTTGGATATTCGTTTACTGACAAGACGATCTTGTTCTTTCATGTTTAGAAAATCTGTATTTCCACCAACGTTAATCTGATATGTCTTTTCTATCTTTGTTCCACGCTCATCACATAATCTTGCAAGCGTTCTATGGACTATTGTTGCTCCAACCTGTCCTTTGATATCGTCACCAATGATTGGAATGTTTTTATCTGTAAATTTTTGTGCCCACTCTTTATCTGACGCAATGAATGCAGGCATACAATTAACAAATGCAGTGTTTGTATCTAAACAAACTTGAGCCCAAAATTGAGTTGCTTTCTCCGAACCTACCGGAAGATATGATACAATCACTTCGACCCCTTTTTCTTTTAAGACTTTGATAATTTCTTCTCGTAATTCAGATTCTGATTTTCCGCTCTCAATTGGTTTAACCTTGTTTTCAACCCAAATTCCAACACCATCCAAAGCAGGACTTTCGTAGACAGTACCATTTGCTTTAGGCATGTCATTTTTTTCAATCCAATTTACCATATTAGGCAATTCATAAATAGCATCATTGATTGGTTTTCCAACCTTGTTTGCACCAACATCAAATCCAGCAACAAAGTCAATATCATGAATAGTATAATCACGTAAATTTTCATGAATTATCCCTGTGACTTTTTGAGAGGGATTTTTCGAATAATATTCAATACCTTGAATAAGTCCAGAAAAACAGTTTCCTAGACCAACTAAAGCAACTTTAATTTTTTCAGGCATTCGTCAAATTGTGAATTACTTACAGTTTAAAGTTTTCCTAGAATGACAAATTATTTTACAGATGACATATTGAAGAAAGTATGACTAATGATATAGAAATTAAAGAGATCGTTCCAGTAGATTTGGAAGGAGGTACACTTGTCAATGGATTTCCTTCATCTGGAATTACAAGTGCAATAGCTACAGAATCTTTGATTAATACATCTAATTTTGAACTACAAGCAAATATTGATTCTGATAAATTTCCGCCAATTAGCATTATAAAAAATGGAATGCCAAATTATGCAACTAGAATATTTGTAAATAGGGATCTAAAGGTTGGAATATTTTCTTCGTATCTTACACTAGATGTAACAATGCACAGAACAGCTGCAAGAATGATGTTAAATTGGGCAAAAGAAAAAAAATGTTCAACTATTGTCAGTAGTATTACTGTAAAAGGATCAAACGAATTAGATGTGTTTGGAGTTGCATCAACAGGAAATGCTAGAGGAAAACTTGTTGAAAATGGAATTACAATGGTAGACCATGCAACAATTCCAGGAATATCAGGGATATTATTGAATGAAGGTGCAACGAGAGGTCAAGATGTTATTGTTTTATTGGTAAGTTCTAATAAAGAAATTCCAGATTTTAAGGCTACATCCAATTTATGTGAGACATTTTCTAAAATCATACCGGGTATATCTTGTAATTTAACAAAGTTAGAAAATGAATCAAAAATTATTGAAGAGCAATTAAAACAAGCAACACAAAATACAAAAGATTTAGGCGACCACATCTATCGTTAATATCGAGATTGAATTCAATTCAATATGCAAGAAATATTTAGTTTTTTAGTATTAGTTATAATAATTTCTGCATCAGGTGTAATGTCACCAGGTCCATTATTTGCAGCAAATGTGATGTATGGATTACGTGAAGGAAAAATTTCAGGGATAAAGATGGCAGTAGGACATACTATTGTAGAACTTCCTTTGATAGCGTTATTAGGAATAGGATTTTTTTCTATTGAAAGTATTCCAGAGATAAGAACTACAATAACAATCTCAGGTGCTGTAGGATTATTTGGATTTGCGTTATTACAAATTAGAACAGTGACAAAACAGAAATTTAGTTTAGAAACAAAGTCAGGGCAAGGACCATTCGTAGCAGGAATTCTTCTTAGTGCATTAAACCCATTTTTCATTATATGGTGGTTAACAATTGGTCTTGTACTAATTTCAGAATCAATACAAATTTTTGGAATTATTGGGATTGTAGTTCTATTTTTATTTCATATTTGGATGGATTATGCTTGGTTATTCACCATCGCAACCTTTTCTTCAAAAGCAAAAAATTATCTATCAAAAAGAAATTTCAAGATCATAATTATAGGATTAAGTATAGTTTTAATCTATTTTGGAGTAGAATTTCTATTAAAATTATAACTAATTATTTAGAAATATCAATCTCAATTGTAGAAACATTACGGGTTTTTCCATCTCGAGATTCCAGTGCATCAGATGATATTCTTACATCAGATATTCGATATCCAATAGAATGCATACGTTTCATAATGAATTGAGATACATCCACAGCCTGAGTAATACGTTGGCCTCTTGCCTTAATTGTTACAGTAGGTAAAGTCGATAGTTGTGTTAATGTGGAATTGACATATGTAACCAAGGGTTTTACACCTACCAAAATTAATTTTCGTGTAGGTTTTTCTTCTGGGCTAAATGGTTTTTTTGTAGAAAGTGTTTCTGGTTCTGGAGTACGTTCTGGTTCTGGAGTACGTTCTGGTTCTGGAGTACGTTCTGGTTCTGGAGTACGTTCTGGTTCCGGA
>Ga0315316_10000991_pt1 | contig 19440 bp, 13 predicted proteins | sample M160m3416metaG_FD_203702 | JGI IMG/M metagenome (GOLD analysis project Ga0315316, IMG submission 203702) | Ammonia-oxidizing marine archaeal communities from Monterey Bay, California, United States - M1 60m 3416 | ecosystem: Environmental > Aquatic > Marine > Intertidal zone | place: USA... | reverse complement strand
GCTCACCGGGTTGACGCCCGGGGTCACCTATGATTTTCGCTATTACATGCGGCAGTGGGGAGCGGGTACACGTACCCAGGATTTCCTCTTCGATGGTGACGGTGACGGCAGGTTTGATACTATCCGGATCTCTGAGGATAATGCGGCCTTGGATCCACCCGGGTTGGGCACGGGCAATCAGGCTTACGCGTTTTCTTACACCTACAGGGCCGGAGCCAGTGGCACCCTGAACCTTAAGGTAAACACGATTGGCGGCGGCACTTTCCACCTCTATGGCTTGACCAACCAGGTGGTCGATGTGGCGGATACCGACGGGGACGGCTTGCCGGATGCCTTCGAGGTCGAGCACACGGATCCCGAGTCGGCAACCGCACTCAATGCCGCCGATGACCTGGATAATGATGAGCTCACCAACCTGCAGGAATACGAAAACAAAACCGACCCGAACAATTCAGACACCGATGGGGATGGGTTCCTGGACGGCATGGAATTAAGCAGGGGATCCAACCCCCGTAATTCGCAAAGTAAACCAGCCATTGTATCGTCACTGGCAAACCTCAATCGCAATTATACCTACCTTTATTTTGAGAATGGGCACCCGCCAACGAGGGGGCCCTCCCGCCGACGTATCACCGCAGCGTACAATAATGCCCGGGCAAATCCCGATATCGTGATTCAGACCGGATACTACAGCCTGCGCCTGGAATGTGACACCATGGCACTGAGCGGCTTTGACGCACTGGAGGGAACAGATTATCTGTCGGCCTTGACGACCGATGTCACCCGGTTCACCCCGGCTGGCCTCAAACTTTACGCTGATGCGGACGCCACGCGTTATACATGCACATCTGGCATCGTCCAGGATAACGACAATCAATATATTCGTTTCATCCAGGGTGGGCAATATGTTCAGCGCTTTGATCACACCCGCCTTGAATTCACTTCCCCATCCGGGGGGAAAATATATGGCCGGCTGGAAGTCACGGCTTGGCCGGACCATGTCAGCTTTCAATTGGATTTCCGTGGACAGAACTCCATTACCGGCACCGGGATAGAGATCGTTTCACCTCAGGGCACTACGCACTCTGCTCTCAGCAATGATCGTCGAGTTACGCTCTCAGTGGCTCCACAAACCGATGAATCCTACACCAACCTGGATGTCCCCAATTATATCAGTGCACTAAAAAACTGGAACGGGGTCAACCTGTCCGGCCAATGGGATAATGATGAGATGGGCATCAAGCTTGATGTTCCCACACCGAATTTCTCCCAGCGGAACGTAAAAAATACCGTTCATGAATATACATTCCGTGCTACCAACCCAACGAGCCAAGCTGCGGATATTCCGATAATATTCGAGCCTGGAAGACCCAGAGCTGTCACCGGGACAATGATGATGTTGTGTAATGAGGATGGCAGCCCAAGCGGAATTCCCGTGCAGGTTTCAAAGAACTGGCATGGAACCGCAGGTAGCACCCCTCATGCGGGGTTCTGGTTGCGAGGCTATACCATGCTTCCATTAGCTGCCGGTGAATCCAGAAACTTTAGGCTCAAGATTGTCTATGGCTACTGGGGCAATGGTTCATTCGGAGCCGTTTCGCATTCCTCGCTTTCATTAATCGGATGGTCGACTCAATCGACATGGAAATGGGATGAAGCGGCGCTAGGGGCATGGGGAGAATCCATGACATACGATATTGCGCAACATGCAGGAGGGGCCGTGATTGATGATGTCCGCCCCGCATTCACGACCCCGTTTAATGGCGGCACTGATCACAACTGGACAGAAAACGTGGGGGGTGGCGATTTTCTCAATTACTATGACAGCTCAAATGTCTATCGCCCGGGCAAGAAGTTGAAAACCTGTTACCGGTGGACGGGCCCGAACATGACCGAGGTCCTCTATTCCGGGGTAAGCTCTGATAATAAAATACGCTTCACCTACAGGACCCGTGGAGTGGGCACGCTCGATTACAATCGCCGGTTTCATGCCTATCGATACGAGTTCTTGGAGAATGTGACCAATCCCAGAAGGCTGGCCTTCTACCAGACGGCCGCGGATTACTACATGACCAGCAACTTTTCCAATTACCACGAGGGTGATGCAGCAGGTCTGGGCAGCAACAGGATATCCGATCCTGGCGGGAACCAATATAAGGAAACCCCATTTTCCTTCAACTCCCGCTGGCTTGCCATTGACGATGAAACCACAAGCACCGGTCACAGTCCAAGCGGTTATCGCGGTATACTGTCCATCAGTTCCACTTTTAATGGGGAACCTTTTGAAAGCTTTATGCATCCCTATGGGCGCAGCTGGGGAAGCAGCACAACCCTCTTTGACCTCAGTTCCTCTTCGGTCAGGCGATCCTACTCTGCCGGGGACATCATCGAGGGAGAAGTGGCATTTGTCCTCCCCGCCAAGTCGCCAGCTGTCTACTGGGGGCATGACACTGAGTTTTCAGCTCGCATAGGCGGCTACGATCAGGCGTGGCATGCCGTGCATGATGAGTTTCGCTATAACCGCAACTTGGATGTCACTGTTCATCAGGGCGTGCAGGAGAAGGATTACCCGCTGGAGATCACAGCCACCAACAACCCGGTGCTCGCAGAATTCACGGTCAACAGCGGGGGCATTGGGCACCTGCCGGTCGTGCTGAAGAATGTGCACCCCGGAATCAGCTTGAAAATTGAGAGAAAAATCAACGGTGAATGGATTGAGCTGCAAGGCGTAAACATCAATCGGCATGACTATTATCAAGGTTATTTCAATACTTCGATGGACATGGATTATGCCTTCAGCCTGAAACGCCCCTCGGCAAACCTCTCGGAAAGCTGGGCCGTTCGCATCCTTGGCAGCATGTCGGATTTTGAGAAGTGGCAGTCTGGCTATAGGGACTTACTGGAAAACAACTGGGACCAGGATCAGGATCAGGTTCACCTCTTCCTTGAATACGTGCTTAACGGCAATCCGCTGGAAGAGAATCGTAGCATCCTGCCTGCAATCGAGATTGCCGGAAATGATGTTTCTTACGTCTTCCATCGCAGAGCAGAATCCGCAGATAGCTTTGAGCAGGTCTTCCAATACAGCGCCGACCTGAAAAACTGGAGTGAGCTCAACATTACTGACAATCCGGCCGAAGGGGTCACCATAGAAACGCTGGTCAATGGTTTAGAAAAAGTAACCATCGCCATGCAGAAAAGTGGCATTTACGGTCGCATTAAGGTCACTCAGTTGCCGTGATCTTAAAGCAATAAGAGATTGCTTCGCGGCATCTCTGATGCGCTTTACTCGTCCACCACGGCATGATTTATTGCTCTGGAATGGCATTTAAGGTATACCAGGAAACCGGGTGACTTAGCCTGTGACCTTCACTGCAGCGCACTCTTCCGCTGTCCAGTTCGTACACGTATTGAGGACGCAATCCCTCAACCTTAATGCGCACTGTTTTGCCATCTCCGGCAAGCTCAACGAGAGACACTCTGTGCGTTTCCGTATTGATTTCTTCACCGCCGTAGCGGGATGAGTATTGGTAAGTAAAACTGCGCATAGAGAATGCCTGATCCAGCCCATCCTTTGCCAACTTCTTGGTGAACTCGACTTCGAAGCCTTTAGGGCGTGCCCGCAATTCCCTTATAGCAAAAGGAATGATTCCGGTTGCGCGCACCTGGACGAGACCGTAAGCGCGGTTACCCAGTGATGACCAACCCCGGTTGGTCATTCCCACCATCAATGAACCATCAGGCGCAAAAGCAAGACGGAAGACCGCTGAGGGAAAATCACCAAGGAAAGGAAAGCAAGCACCCTGATACTGACCTCCAACCTTTTCCAAGAAAACTCTGTTAATAGCTGCGTTGGTAAACTCGCCAACGAGTAGTTGCCCCTCAAACGGGCCAAACTTACCCGATGCCTCAATTCGCTCAATGTCGGTAGCGCTCCTACCCATTTTATTATAAGGCAGCCATACGGCAGGTGGCACGAATCGCTCAGATTCGTTTAATGCATCCGGGTAAGGCTGGTTTGCCCGGGGCATGGTCATCTGAAAGGGCGCGTCGAGTAAGTTTAATGTCCCGGCCGATTCCTGATTGCCATAAAAAACTCCTTCACGTAAATGATAAATCGGAGTTGCTGGAATCCATGTGCCTTGCTGATCAGAGAAAAATACATCCCCTTCCCGGTTTCTTCCTAGCCCGCAGGGAGAGCGCATTCCGAAGGACTTCGGAACAAACCGTCCATCCTTCCCGATAATTCCTCCCCACCCGCGCCAACCAATACTGTTATTGGCAAGCTTTCCCATCCCAACGTTCAGGGTAACCCAGAATTGTCCCTTGCCATCCGATTGGGGGCCATAGGCATAGGCGTGGTAATTGCCGGAAACATTCCACCCATCACACTCGGTGACATAAGCATCCACCGTACCATTTCCGTCATGATCACGCAATCTGGTTACCTCTCCTCGCTGGCAGACCAAAAGGTCAGCGCCGTCTTTTAGGAGCCCCAGCGGCTCGTGCAGTCCGGAAGCGAATAGATGATAGGAAATTTTCTCCCGTTTCCCTGAGAGTATGCCCTCGATAATCCACACTTCACCCTTGCGAATACATACGGCAAGCTTTCCATCATCCATCCACGCCATTCCACTCACCTCAAGTGCGATGCCTCTACCGGGCTTCCACTCTGTTGAGCGCGAATGGTCAGCTGAACTTGCTGTAAGAATCTCAAGCCGCTCATAGGAACTGGCATCTTGACCGAAGCAGCCCAATTCTCCAATCACCCGAAAAAAAAGAATGCTGTAGATAAAATATTTCATTTCCAGCTGTAAATAACTGTCAACTTATTGCCGTTGTGGTCTTTGTTTACCTGCACTTTATCTGGATGAGACACTCTTGGAGCCTCACCCTCTTCCCAGACAAGGGTCCGTTTCATGGCCTTATTGTTTACCTCAAATCGCTCTCGAATCATCCGCCCGGATTCCTCGATCAAAAAGGTTGGGTTTCCCTTCTTATCCAATTCATATCCACGGAACCGCCGGTCTCCGTCCACTTTCTGAAAAGGGTAAACCTCATTACTGAGTGGCTTCTCGAAAGGGGCCATGCGCATGAACCATGTCGAGTATGCATCAAAGAAATTCCCTCGCCAAATCAAGGCGGGTCGTGCCGCTTGTCCATCATAGGCAAGGTGAATATTACCAGGAAACCCAACCAAGATAGCTTTCGTGCCTGCACCGGCAAGAAAGGTGCGCTGCACGATTGGTCGAGTCGTTGGCTTGAGTTCAAAAGGAAGGGTATTACCACCTGGAAATCCTTCAGGATTTTCTTTCCCCCTTCGAATGAATTCCCAGATCGCCGCGATCTGTTTTTCGGTTTCGCCTCCAAGGATATCGGGAATCGTCGATCTTCCCTGTGGCCAGAATTGCGGCATTAGAATGCCTGATCGGTACGAAGCAGGATTGAGCAAAAAGGACCGAAACCATTCCGGGCGCAATCGCTGATCAAGCGACGCAATGTTCATTCCAGGTATCCCAAGGGAAGGCTTATCATCCCAGTGGTGGCAGGTAATGCAATTCACCCCGCCCTTTGCCCCCAGAAGCTTTCGTCCATCCTCTAATGAATCTTCAATGGTGACCAGGGGGGTGACCTTAGGCTTGTCATCTTCCTGCACTAAGCAAGCCGTCAGGACCTCCGCCTGAAATGGATAGGACGGCATCACTGTTTTCAGGTACGGTCTTACGTGTTTGTGTTTTTCGCCGGCCAGCAATGCCTTGAGCCAGTCTTTTCTTAACTTATGACCGACCCCAGTGAGAGGGGGTGGCAATCTTCCCGAATCACCAAGGCTTTGGTCACCAAGAAAGAAAAAATCTGTTAGGGGCGTCGGACCGCCCTTTCCGTCCCGTTTATGGCAAGCATGGCAATTCATCGCCTGCAGAGTAAGGGAAGCAGTGGTTTCTTTAATTGGATGTGATGCCTCAAGAAATGCCGTAAGCGATCTGCTTTGAATGGCTGTCAGCTCATACCGAGGTAAACCCTTTCGGGACTTAGCATCAAGGCAATTGGCCTTAGTAGGCAATACGGAACCAAGAGGAATTTTTTTCGGGCCAGTGACACTGGGCAAATCGTGGCAAGCTGCACAGGAGAGTTGCTCGACAAGCGCCCGACCCATTGCCACCTGCTTATTGCTGGCTCTTGGCCAAGGTGTCACATGGCTCACCTCTCGCGGATCACTGCCCTGAATATCTAGCAAGTGAGCAGCCACATTGACAGCACCATCGCGCCCCAACTCCATATGCGGCATTCGGCCATCACGACGATAAAGGCTTGTGTTAGCTAGGAAATGTTCCAATGCCACCAAGCTTGTTTTCGACTTAAGATCAGGGAACGCAATTGCTAGCGGAGAAGCAAAATCTTGACCCTTTCCTTCAGGGCTTAAAAAATCATTGGTTGGCGCATGACATGCCACGCACCCCTGCTCGTGATAAAGGGCACTGCCGAGTTCCGCATTAGCGTGACGTGCGGGTTTGAGCTGGAGCCCTTTGCCAAGAGTGGAAAGGTAGGCCGCCACTGCCTGGATTGCCTCTTCCTGCATACCATGCATCATCATTGGCATCGTCGAACCTTTACGCCCTTTCTCTGGGTTACGAAGAAAATCGAGAGTCCAGTTGTAATCCACCCTACTGGATAGGTTTTCCAGAGAAGGACCCTTGCGCGGCACCGCTACCGGTGAACTGCCGTGGCAATTAGCACAGCCCAGTTCGGAATAAAGCAGGGCACCTCCGGTTACCGATGCATCCTTGGCATAAAAGCGCTCATAGGCTGTAACATGAGGCGAGGCATTTGCCATTAGTGGCAGCAGCCATAATCCCGCCGTGGCAACAGCCCATTTCATGATTTCTTTTTAAGATACTCCTTCACCTCAATGAGTAACTTACAGTTCAGTGCCACTTCATTCATCCTTGAAATGAGGCGAGGGCGGGAATCGAACCCGCGAATACCGGTTTTGCAAACCAGCGCATTACCACTTTGCTACCTCGCCGTTTAACCGCCAATAATCGGCTAATGCCTCAAAGAGGCGGGCGTCCTAGATATCCCCTGAGCGGGCCAATGTCAATAATGATGCCTATTTTGGGCTTAACAGCCCCGCTCCGGCACCATAATATAACATACCATGCAACGATTGCGCTGCGGAGTCATCCTCCTAGACGGGTTTATCAACCACCTCGCTGAATGCGCCGTGTCACGTGCCGGGGGTGATGGCACACACGTTTCCTCCCTTGAATACGTTCGCTGCATTGAAGGGGAACAGGCCGGGGAGGAATGGGCGCAGCTCGGCTCGATAAACCGGGGCAACCTCTCTGCAGAGTGTGTCTTTGAGGTGGATGGAGCCATGCTCTTCATGTCACGGCAAACACAAAAGGGATTGCGTGATAAATGGGTTGATTACCGCGAGGGAAAACTCGTCGTTGGCTGAGGAAAACATGCGCGCCCTGATCCAGAGAGTCGCCAGTGCATCCGTCATGATCGACGGTCGGGTTCACGGTCAAATTGAATGTGGCTTGCTTGTCCTCCTTGGTGTCGAGGAGAGCGACTGTAGCGGGGACGTTGAGTGGCTGGCCGGAAAAATTGCACGCATGCGCATCTTTGATGACGGTGATGGCCACATGAACCTCTCCCTCGCCGAAACCGGGGGCGACACCATGGTGATCAGCCAGTTCACGCTGCACGCCAGTACCAAAAAGGGTAACAGGCCTTCCTTCATCCGGGCTGCCCGGCCCGAGCAGGCAATCCCGCTCTACGAATTGTTTATCGAAAAAGTTGAGGGCTTGACCGGCAAACCCGTCGCCAGCGGCCGCTTTGGAGCATCCATGCAGGTCTCCCTCATCAACGACGGACCTGTGACCATCTGGATGGACTCAGGAGATCGGCAGTAAAGTCCGGTCATTCAATATTCACCGGAAGCATAGCTACAAAAAATGCCCCCACGAGCTCCCATTAATATTCATCCTCCACAGGCTTGTTATCCTGCCGACTGGAAGCTGCGGGACTGGAGGGCGGGCGATGCCTGAGCCGGATGGCAGTGCCGCAATACATGCATCGCATCCACTTGAAAACCAGCAAATGCAATGCGGTACTGCAGGCAATGCCGACCAGCGGCACATAATGTGCCGCACGGTGCTTGCGGCAAAGTCGTACATAAAACAGGGGACAACTGCAAATACGGCAACGCGCCTTGCTGGCAGCAATGAGAAACCCCAGCCCAATGGGGATAAAGGCAAAGACAAACGGCAAAACCTCCGGCAGGATCTTCACGCTGTTAGTGATAACGAGGACAATGGAGGTGACGATTATGGCCGTCAGGAAAAATTTGCTGAGTAATAAAAGGATAGCGGTCAGCACAAGCCTCACCGGGTTCGGATGCACCACGCCACGTTCCACAAGCCGGGACAACTGACCCTTGATGAATTGTTTCCTTTCCGGATCTCGCCCGCCACTTATTTTCCTGCCACTGCTAAGGGGTCTGGCGCGGGTGTGCCCCTTATTGTATTCATTAGAGGACACAATCCGGGATAAATCCAACGGTTCCTTGGCCTGCGAATCATCAGACAACTCCGACTCTTCGCGGCGGGGCGGCAACGCGGCCGGAGCCGGGGGAATCGATTGCTCCTCAGATATCCACTGTGAGCGCATCTCGTCGGTAATCTCAATGGCCTCCGGGATACTGAATAGATCCTCGTCCCCGACCCATTTTCCCGTGCCAGGATCATTATTTTCCTCCACAGGAGTGTCATCCTGCTGCCCAGCTGGTAAGTTTTTTTTCTTGGAGCGGGTCATGAAACAAACAGCCATACCCTGAACTTGATGCAGGGCTTGAATATTGCCGTTGATTAAATTGAGGGGGGATGGCCTTACCGCAGGGAGTATAAAATTAAGCCAGAACGGGCAGGATTTCAAAAATAAATCGCCTGCCGCTGCATGTTGCCTGAAACCTAAGCAAGACTATCCAGCATCTCTTCGAGCTGCCCAATGCTTACCTTCAAGGATTCCCGACGCTTCTTGGTTTCCTCAACAACATCCTTCGGAGCTCTCTCGATGAACTTGGCATTGGCCAGTTTAGCAACCACCTGGTCCATGTCCTTCTGTAACCTTTTCTGTTCCTTGGAAATCCTGGCTCGCTCGGCCTGAATGTCCACCAAGCCCTCGAGGGGCATATACATCTTGCCAAGCGGCGTCAGGAATGCCGGGGTGCCGGCTGGTGCCTGATAGCCCCCGGTCACATCAATTTCACCGGCGCCACAGAGAAATTTGAGCGTTTCAAGCTCCTCCCCGACCCAGTCCACGGACGGCTCGAGGAAAAACTTCACGTTGCGGTTAGCGGCAAGATTATACTGGGCCTTGATATGGCGCGCCCGCCCTGTTGCCTCATGCACTGCAACTGTCCGCTGCCGGACCTCCTCCAGCCTCTCCGGGTCGATACCGGCAAGCACCGGATCCCGGGACAGCAGGTCGGACATCAGAAGCTTCCCTTCACGGGCAAACCCGAGCTTTTCCCAGAGCTCCTCCGTGATATGAGGCATGAAAGGATGCAACAGCGGCAGGTAGCGCGAAAGCACCGTGTCAAACACCAGGAGGGTTCGCGCACGCACCTTGGAATCCACATCTTCACGCAGATGCAATTTGATGGATTCCAGGTACCAGTCACAAAACCCGCTCCAGAAAAAATCGTAGAGCCTACCTGCTATTTCCTGAAACTTGTAACCTTCATAAGCCCTCTTTAAATCCTCGGCAAGCCCATCAAGCCTGGCAAGGATATCAATATCATAAATGGAAAGGTGATCCATTTCATCGCTGATCACCCCCTCCTGCCGGCCGCTTTCCCCTCCCTGCAACTGTCGAAAACGACAGGCATTCCAGAGTTTATTGGCAAAATTGCGCCCCTCCTCAACCTGCGGGCATTCACTGTCCTCATCCCCGGAATCCTTATCCTTCTTCCTGTTCTCGATGAAGCGCACATCGGTACCGGTTGGTGCGATGCGCATAATCGAGAAACGCAAGGCATCAGCACCATACTTGTCAATCAGGTCCAGGGGGTCTGGTGAATTGCCAAGGCTTTTCGACATTTTCCTGCCCTCCTTGTCGCGGATGATGCTGGTGAAGAAGACATTGGCAAAGGGTTTTTGCCCGGTGAACTCATACCCGGCCATGATCATCCGCGCGACCCAGAAGAAAATGATGTCAGGCCCAGTGACAAGGTCAGTAGTTGGGTAGAACTTCGCCTTTGTCGCGTCATCCATCGTGGCAAAGGGCCACAGCCAGGAACTAAACCAGGTATCAAGAACATCATCATCCTGCACCCAGTCCTCAGGGTTTGACGGCGGTTCAAGGCTCACATGGAGATCATCTCCGGCGTTTTGATTGTCGAGGGATTCGGCATTCTGCAATGCTTCCGCGCGATCCTTTCGATACCACACGGGAATACGATGTCCCCACCACAACTGGCGACTGATACACCAGTCCTGGATATTCTCCATCCAGTGGGCATAGGTCTTGGCCCAGCGTTCAGGACGAAACTTGATCTCGCGCTGCGCAACAGCCGCACTCGACTCCTCTACTCTCGGATATCTCAAAAACCACTGCATGGAAATGCGCGGCTCAACCGGCACATCCGCGCGCTCGCTGTAACCAACGCTGTTTTCATATTCCTCCACACGAATCAGCAGGCCCATTTCCTCAAGCTTTTCGGCTGCACGCTTGCGCGCCTTGAAGCGATCCATGCCTTCAAATTCCTCACCCGCCAGGTCATTGAGCGTACCGTCCGGGTTAAGCACATCGATGATTGCCAGGCCGTTTCTTATCCCTATGTCAAAATCCGCCTTGTCGTGGGCAGGAGTTACCTTAAGGACGCCGGTGCCGAACTCGGGATCAATATGTTCATCGGCAATGATTGGAATTTCTGCCCGTGGAAAAGGGCGCACCGCATGCTTGCCAATAAGGTGGCTGTAACGCTCGTCGCCCGGATGAACAGCAACGGCGGTGTCCCCCATCAGGGTTTCGGGTCTGGTCGTGGCAATTTCCAGAAACTCACCCTTCTCCCCGGCAATCTCATACCGCATGTAATAGAGCTTGCTGCGCCGCGGCTTCATAATGACCTCCTCGTCGGAAAGTGCCGTCAGGGAAGCCGGGCACCAGTTGACCATGCGCTTACCGCGATAGATGTGCCCGCTCTTGAAAAAATGGATAAAGCAATCTTGTACCTGCCGGGAATATTCCTCATCCATCGTGAAGCGTTCGCGATCCCAGTCACAGGAGCATCCCAGTTTCTTGAGTTGCTTGATGATGATGCCGCCGTGTTTTTCCTTCCACTCCCAAGCACGCTCAAGGAAGGTGTCGCGGCCCAGGTCTCGCCGCGTCTTCCCCTCACTCTCGCGCAGGTGCCTCTCAACCTTCGATTGTGTGGCAATTCCCGCATGATCCGTCCCAGGCAGCCACATTACCTCCTTGCCCTCCGCGCGGGCCCGCCGGGCGAGGATATCCTGAATCGTATTGTTCAGGACATGACCGAGCGTCAACACCCCTGTCACGTTTGGTGGAGGAATGACAATGCTGTAATGATCTCTGTCCGAAGAGGAGCTTCCATGAAACGCCTTTTCCTCGATCCAGCGGGAAAACCACTTATCTTCAACCTTACTGGGCTCGTAGGCTTTTGGTATCTCAGCAGACATGTCGGCGGAAATAACTTGATCGACACCCTGTTTGCAAAATCTAATTGAGTCTGCGTGAAATAATAATATCAACTATAGGACTTGCCAAACCCCCTTAAAAGCTGGCTACCTGCCGGAAAAACCAATGATTAAGGCCGATAATGCTCCAATCCCCCGTATTTTGCTGGCAGTAATTGCCATGACCCTGGGCTGCGGATGGTGTTTCCACGCTGCCGAGGGGGCGGCCTTGACGATCATCAAGCACAATGGCCGCGATTACATCGCGGCGCAAAACATCAAGGACTTCTACCACTTCAGCGCCCTGACCATAAAGAATGGCACGCTGAAGTTCCTCTCCCCGAAAATCGAGATGGAAATCCGTAGCGGCTCCGACACCCTCTATATCAATCGTATCCTTTTCCGGCTGAGTTACCCGGTTGTCTATAAGGATAGCCGGCATCTCTTTTCGCGTATCGACCTCGACAAGCTGATCAACCCGGTATTACGGCCAAGTTACATTAAGAGTGCCAAGCGTTTCCGTTCGGTGGTCATCGACCCCGGCCATGGCGGCAGTGATCCGGGCAGCAAGAGCAAGTATGGTTACGAAAAGGACTTTAACCTGAAGCTGGCCAACCTGTTGAAACGTGACCTGGAGCGGCGGGGATTCCGCGTACGCATGACGCGCAGCGGGGACACTTTCCCCACTCTCCGGGATCGGGTAAATTTTACCAACCGTGTTTCTGACGCGATCTTTATCTCTCTGCACTTCAACGCCTACAAGAATTCCTCGGCCAGAGGCATCGAAACCTATGCCCTCAGCCCCAAGGACACCGGCACACACAACTCAAGGGGTATCAAGGGGGATGTCCTCAAGGGAAATGCGCGCGACGCAGAGAACATAGCGCTGGCAACCGCCATCCATGCCTCCCTCCTGAAGAAAACCAAGGCCGAGGACAGGGGCATCAAGCGCGATCGCTTTACCGTTCTCGCCGACATCAATAAACCCGCCGTCCTTGTTGAAGGCGGCTTTTTGAGCAATCCCGTGGAGGCGCGTAGAATTGCCAGCCCCTCCTACCTGGCTCTTATATCAACCGGCATTGCCGATGCCGTAGTGACTTACCGGAACGCATTGCGCAAATAAGGCCAAACCTGCCCGGGCATGTTGAGAGAGTTGCCTCCCCTCCATCATGAGAATCTTGACACCCGCAACCGCTCGGCCTCAAGAATTGCCTTCAAGGACTGGTAATCCGCCTCACGGGTGCTGCTAAGGAAGCGATAAGTGTAATGATGCCAATGCTCAAGCTCCTCAAGGGCACTCTCCATGCGTAAGCGGAAAGTCTCCTCGTCCTCACTGCCCCGCGCACGCAAGCGACGTTCCAGCTCAAGGGTATCGGCAGGCATCATGAAAACATCAATAAATGAGCTCGCGATCAATGGAGTATTACAGGCCCTGATCTGTTCGGCCCCCTGGACATCGATGTCCATAATTACATCAAAACCCTCTGCCATGAGGTTGGTAACCGATGTGCGCAATGTCCCATAGCGCCACTTGTGAACACCGGCATGCTCCAGAAATTCACCGGCCTCAAGCTTACCTGCGAACTCCTCCTCCGAGAGGAAATGATAATCGGTTCCGTCAACTTCATCCTCACGGCGCGGGCGTGTCGTGCAGGACACGGAAAAGCGGGCAAGGGGGTCATTCTCGACGACCGCACGCAAAACGGTCGATTTCCCGGCCCCCGCGGGACCTGAAAGCACCAACAACAATCCCTGTCGCGAACCTGCCGTCTTCTTTGCGCAACCCTCAGTCATCATTCAATGTTCTGGACCTGTTCACGAATTTTTTCCAGCTCGGTTTTTGCCTCGACAATATGCTGAGCAATACCGGCATCGTTAGCCTTGCTGCCGATGGTGTTCAGTTCGCGGTTGATTTCCTGTGCCAGAAAATCAAGCGGCCGGCCAACGGGTTCCGCGCTTTCAAAATACCTTTCACATTGCAGGAAATGGCTCCCCAGCCTGGTGATTTCCTCACTGATGTCACTGCGCTCGGCAAACAAGCCGATCTCCTTCATCACCCGCTCATCATCGCTATTGATATCAAGTCCGGCTCCATTCAGTCTCTTGTGCAGATTATCACGATACCTCTCCACAACATGCGGCGCACAGCCGGAAATGCTCTCAACAAGGCATTGAAGGTCGGACAATCTGGACTGCAGGTCCCGGCAGAGGTGCTGCCCTTCCTGTGAACGCATTTCCATCAGTGCGCCCAGAGCCACATCAAGCGCCTGATTGATCAGCGCCCATGCATCATCGGGCTCGGGCAATTGCACGCCCAGGGACAAGACGCCTGGAGCTCTCAAGGGATCAAACCCCTTGAGAATTTCCCCAAGCTCGAGTTTATCGCCAAGGCTCCTTAAAACCTCTATATATTGCCGCGCGAGCTGCTCATCTACCTGCAACTGGCCGTGGGATCCCTCAGCAGCAGAAATATTAATGCTGACATTCACCCTGCCCCGCGAAATGCACTCACCAATCCGCTCACGCACCTGCGCTTCAAGACGGATCAGTTCCCGCGGCAGGCTGACAACAATATCAACCTGCTTGCGATTAACTGATGAAACCTCTGCACGGTAAACTAGACCATCTGCCGATGCCTCACCGTGCCCGAACCCTGTCATGCTCTTCATTGGTCGGAAATCAATAGCCCAACGAGCCGTATGACAAATCGAAACTAGCCATTAAACTCCCATCGTTCAGTGCCTAAAGCCCAGAATGCTGTATAATACTCAATATTATTACCGGCGCAGAAATTGTGCTGTGATTATAACATGCTGCCTTCTAGCAACTTACAGGCGCTCCTTAAAACCCAAAGACACTCCAATATATTGAACATCCTCTGATTAAAACTCCGCTGCTGGCAGCTGGAGGGGAAATAGCCCCCCTCTTGATGACTCTCCTAAAACTCCACCTTTCCATACTCGTTGCATATTTGCCTTGCGCGTTATCGGCTGAAGACCTTGAGGTCCAGCAGCCGGTTGAAAACGTCATTATTGAGGAAATTGCCGACGAGTTTGATCCTGCCTCCGCAACGAGCGGAACACTGCCCTCACCGGTTTCCGATCCAAGGACACCTTCACCGGTGCCAAAATCAGGGTTTTTCTACATACTGCCGATTATCGGTCTTTGGATGATCCTGCGGCGACGCAGTCATCGCGGCTCTCGCGGCTAATCTCTTACCGGGCTAAATTGACTTTGCCCCTGTAGGCCTTAACTTAGAACGTTCGATCATACCGGTAAATCATGATTGCGGCCCACCCACAGTATCTCAATGATCACAGGCTTTTCCTGCCCGGCAGGCTGTTGAGCCGACTGCCTTCGCTCGGCCTTTAAGCCGAGCGATTCCTTCTTTACCAGTGACCGCACCTCTAGCTTAAAGGGTGCACTACGCCCACAAAGAATCCCGTTCCCCCTTCCCAAAAAATCCATGAAACCGCAAAGCCTTAAAAAATACTGCTCGTTTCCTCCGGTTGACCTTCCCGACCGGCAATGGCCGGACAAGCGCATTACCGGATCTCCAATCTGGTGCAGTGTTGACCTGCGTGACGGTAATCAGGCACTCGCCGTGCCCATGAATGTCACGCAGAAGCTTGAGCTTTTCGAGTTGCTGGTAAAAATTGGCTTCCGGCAAATAGAGATCGGCTTCCCGTCCGCCTCGCAAACCGAGTTCGATTTTGTCCGCAAGCTCGTTGCTGATGGACTGATCCCAGAACATGTACAGTTACAGTGCCTGGTACAGGCACGCGAACACCTTATCAGGCGAACCTTTGAGGCAATCGAGGGCGTGCCAAGGGCCATTGTCCACCTATACAATTCCACCTCGCCCCTGCAGCGAAGGGTCACATTTAGCGGCGCAAGCCGGGAGCAGATCAAGGAAATGGCGGTTGAGGGGGCCATCCTGATCAAGGAAATGGTGACCACGGTGCCTGATACTCAAATCGATCTTGAATATTCGCCGGAAAGCTTCTCGGATACCGAGCTGGAATTTTCCCTCGAGGTTTGCCACGGGGTCATGGATGTCTGGCAACCCTCCAGGGAAAATCCCATCATTCTGAACCTGCCGGCCACGGTTGAATGGACAACCCCCAATATACATGCCGACCAGATCGAGTGGTTCTGCCGTAATGTAAAGCAACGCGAATCTGTGCATGTCAGCCTCCATACCCATAATGACAGGGGCACGGGCACGGCTGCCACCGAGTTGGGCCTGCTCGCAGGTGCCGACCGGGTGGAGGGCACGCTTTTCGGCAACGGCGAGCGCACCGGCAACCTGGATATAGCCACCGTGGCCCTCAACATGAACAGTCATGGCATTGATACCGGGCTAGATTTTTCTAACTTGCCCCAAGCCCGTGAAATTTACGAGCGGTGCACTCAAATGCCGGTTCCTGACCGACATCCATATGCCGGCGACCTTGTGTTCACCGCTTTTTCAGGCAGTCATCAGGACGCCATTAAAAAGGGCATGGACCTCAGGCAGGACGACCATCAGCTCTGGGAGGTGCCTTATCTGACGATAGACCCGGAAGATATAGGCCGAACCTATGAGGCAATCATCCGTATCAACAGCCAGAGCGGCAAAGGGGGAGTGGCCTATATCCTCGACCGTGAATACGGGTTTGACTTGCCCAAGGCAATGCAGCCTCAGGTCGGCGCCAGAATATACTCGCTAGCCGACAAGCTCGGCAGGGAATTATCCAACGGGGAAATCCGCCAGGCGTTTCTGGACGAGTTCGTCAACCTCGAGAGTCAGCTCGTCCTGCTGGATTATGAAATCGATCATCAGGATGTGGAGCCTGGCCACGTGCGCTGCCGTGCACGGATAAAGCATGACGGAACGACCCTGGAGGCCACAGGCGTCGGCAATGGGCCGATCAACTCTTTTGTGAATGCGCTGGAGAGCCTTGAGCTTAAAGACTTTAAGCTCAGCGACTACCGCTCACATGCCATCCGTCACGGTTCAGATGCAGATTCCGCTGCCTATATCCTGCTCGAGAAAGAAAGCTGTGGCGGCATCTGGGGGTGTGGAGTCGATCCGTCTATCGAGCTTGCCGGCGTAAAGGCACTGGTCAGCGCGTGGAATCTTTTACGGCCAAAGGCCTAGAGTCGCCTATCCTGACTGCGGGTATTCAACCTTTTCCAGGTAAAGTCCGGCGGCAGGTGCGCAATATTGGCATTTGCCGCTGTCGACGCGCGACAGCAAGTCACTAATCCAGTCAAGAGGCTCACGCCCCTCTGCAACACGAACTGCTCCTCCTACCAGTAAACGAACCATCCGGTAGAGAAACCCGTTACCGGAAAAGGTGACCACCACCCCCCCGGGACCGGCATCCACATGCGTAGAGGTTATAACCCGGGTCATGTCCTGCTCGTCACGCTCACCTGACCGATTTGCGGCAAAAGCACTGAAATCATGTTCTCCGCAGTAAAGAGCACAGGCATCGCGCAGCCTTTCCGGGTCCAGTGGGCCTCGGTGATGCCATGCACGGCCACAACGCAAAGGGTGAAGCACCTCGCCGCAATCAATCTCGTAGCGATAGGTTTTTCCCAGAGCGCTAAACCGCGCATGAAAACTCTGCCCGGCCATTTCTGCATGGAGAATCCGCACTGAGGGAGGAAGGGAGGAATTCAGTGCCCGCTGCCAGTCATCGGTGCCCATTCGGTTGTTGCCCGGCAAATCAAAGTGCGCCACCTGCCCAAGTGCATGCACACCCGTATCAGTGCGCCCCGAACCGTGAACCCGCACCGCTTCCCCGGTAATCCCTGCGACAACCTGCTCAACGTGATCCTGCACGGTGTTGCCGCAAGGCTGGCTCTGCCAGCCCTTGAAGGGAGCCCCGTCATAGGCAAGCACCAGTCGTATCCGATTCATCACACCCGGTATTTCTCAAACTGCTCAGGCAAGCGCGAGGGGCGGCCTTCGGGCATTTGCACCATTGCCAGTTCCTGCCGGGCGGTAACCAGCCTGACCCCATCAGAATCACGGTGAATTTCAAAGCTACAGCAAAAGCGCACTTTGCCCGCATCCTCAAGCCGGCCTTTAACGGTAAGGTGATCACCAAGAACTGCCGGCTTGAGGTAATCAATCTCCGTACGGGTAACCACGGCATAGAGCCCGCTTGCTGACATTTGCTTCAGGCTCAGGCCAAGCTTGGCGCCAAGCAACGTCCGGGCCTTCTCCACAAAGCGCAAATAAGCGATGTTGTGCACCACTCCCCCGGCATCAGTGTCATAAAACATGACCTCCTCTTGGGTCTCGCACTCAGGATTGCACGCCATATTGACAACGAATCTATATCCGGGTAACCGTCACCGCCAACCCCTATGTCCACACCTTGCAAAGTAAACGATGCCTGAGATTTTCTCTTTACCGGCAAAAGCGTTATAGTAACCCTGCATGTTTGAAGTCCGGGAAAAACCGCAAATGGTGGAAAACGCCCTTCTTGTCGGGGTGTTCCTAGGCAAGGCGGATGCCGAGGAGGCGGCAAGTCTGCTCGAGGAATTACGAGATCTTGTCGAAACCCTGGATATAGGCATTGCCAAAACCCGGCTCATTAAAGTTCGGGAGCGCTACCCCTCGCACCTTATGGGCAAGGGCAAAATGGCCGAGATAATCAGCGAAGCCAAAGCGCTGGCTTGTGACTGTATCATTTTTGACAATGAGCTTTCACCGCGCCAGCAACGTAACTGGGAGCATGAGGCAGACCTCCTCGTCATCGACCGACAGGAGGTGATCCTGGATATATTCTCCATGCGCGCGCAAACAAAGGAGGCGCGGCTGCAGGTGCAGCTCGCACGCATGCAGTATGCTCTGCCGCGCATGGCACGGATGTGGGGACACCTCGACCGGCAGGGCGGTGGCTCCGGGGGAGGCAAGGGAGGAGCCGGTGCTGCACGCGGTGAAGGAGAAAAACAAATCGAGATTGACCGGCGGCTGGCAAACAAGCGTATCGAGAAACTCAAGGCGGAACTCGCGACAGTGAGGAAACAGAGAGCTACCCAGCGCAAGGACCGCATGCGCGCACCGCTTCCGCATGCGGCTATTGTCGGCTATACCAATGCCGGCAAGTCATCGCTGTTGAATAAGCTAACCAGCAGCACGGTCCTGGCAGAGGACAAGCTCTTTGCAACGCTGGACACCACGACGAGGAAACTCGAAATGGAAGACGGGCAAACCCTGCTGATGACCGACACGGTGGGTTTTGTGCGAAGGCTGCCGCACGGTTTGGTTGAAAGCTTCAAGGCCACCCTTGAGGAGGCTGTCCTGGCGGATTTTCTCGTGCATGTCGTGGACGCCAGTTCTCCGGATATCCACGAACATTATCAAACAACCCTTGATGTCCTCAAGGAACTGGGGGCTGACGAAAAGCGCATGGTCTTGGTGATCAACAAGATCGACCTAGTCGACAATGACCGGCAGAATGAACTGGCTGCTCATTTTGAGCAAAGTATCCTTATTTCAGCTGAAAAAGGCACCGGACTGGACATTTTGTTAGCAAAAATGGGGGACATGCTGCTCGGCAATATCGTTCGTAACCACCTCAAAATCCCTCAAATACGGCAGGATCTAGTGGCTCTTCTGCACCGTGAGGGGAAAATCCTCTCCCGGGATTATGAGGGAAACGATATCATCCTTAATGCCACCTATCCCAAACGCTTCCTTGCTAACTTTGCAGAATTCGTTATGGCTGAAAAA
>Ga0315316_10000989_pt1 | contig 19449 bp, 23 predicted proteins | sample M160m3416metaG_FD_203702 | JGI IMG/M metagenome (GOLD analysis project Ga0315316, IMG submission 203702) | Ammonia-oxidizing marine archaeal communities from Monterey Bay, California, United States - M1 60m 3416 | ecosystem: Environmental > Aquatic > Marine > Intertidal zone | place: USA... | reverse complement strand
GTTTGAAGCTGTTGGGGTTATAGCTAAAGTTATAATCTCTACTCCTTCTGAGTTCTGAAAAATCGTATCATCAAGAGGTACGGTGGTTGATCCAGTAACTATTGCGTGACTGTCAGCATAGACAACCTGTTTAAGTTTACCACCACCAGCTACACCTGCTATTGATGAAATAAGATCTGGTCCTACTTGTGTTAAACTCATGCTGAAATCTCCCAAATAGTAATTGAACTTTTCATTACTCCACCAAAAAGAGAATCTCCCGAATTTCTTCCGTTATAAGTCATTGTGCCAGAAGTGCCCGGACCTACTCTAACTTTGAATGTAGTTGCGCTTGTTGTCCCAGCAGTCATATAATGTTTCATCGCCAAATCAGTACCAGTTCCTCCAGCTATCCATTCATCACACGCCGTTAGAGCGTTGGCGGTACTGTCTTGGAATAACGCCGCGCTACAATCTAAACTACCACCAGCATCTATGCCATTAATTAACACATCGATAAATAGTTTGTTAGATGAACTTGCTGGGGTAATTGCCAATGTCATTATTTCTTTTCCCTCCGTATTTTGAGGGATAGTCGTGTCGTCTGGGATTACTGTTGTTGAAGTAGAAGCTGTAGAATTATCTACATTTACAACTTGAAGAACTTTACCAGTTCCAAAATTTATCAAACCAGATGTAACTTTAGTTGCTGTCATTTAACTAATCCTAACTGAGAGATGTTACTGAGAGAGTAGGCTTATGTATATGAGATGTAGTTCCACCGTCCCAATAAGTTGATTCATGAAATTTAGCTTCATAGCTGGCATATCCAGCACGTATTTGAAGCTTAATAATCTTCGCTGATGACCAACTTGCTACTTTTCCAGAAGCGGCTACAGCACCATCGCCAATTTTAAAAGGCCACCTAAAGTGAATCATTTGTCCGTTTAAACCTGCTGAGTGTCCATCAGAATTTCTAGCATTAGTTACTTCGGTTCCATCTAAATATAAATTGAAGTGAGTTATAGCTTGAGCATCGAGATACCCAGTGCCACAACTAAATTCATAAAGAACCGTTTTTGCTCCAGATGGTGGGGTGTAGTTAATTGACGAACCAGTGAGATCAGCATAGGTAGTAGTTGCGTTCTGCGCTGCCGTTACATTTGTTGAAGTATAGGTCCCACTGCTAACAGTGGTACTACTTCCGTCACATACCATATGAAGAGCCTCTAAAACATTACTACCAGCACTACCCCAAGAATTATCTCCACGAAGGAATGTACTACTACTGGCAGTCCCCGTTGCCGAAAGTTCAGCTATACCGATTGCATCATCAGCCATCTTAGCATTAGTTATCGCGTTATCAGCAACAGTGTTTACTATGCCTGTATTAAAATACTGGATAGTTGTGCAGATGTTTGTTCCTGCTGGTAGAGTACTAGTGGTTGTTAGTGTTGTACCACTTACGTTAAAATCTATACCCGGAGTTTGTGCTACTCCATTAACGAATAACAAGGTAGCATTTGTAGTTCCATTCTCATCTAATGTAAGAGTAGTAGTGCCACCGTTATGTCTCTTAATTTGAGGATTAAGTTGGGCTAGGCCAGTTAGATAATTACTCACTTAATCCCCCTTTGGAAAGTCGGATTTGACTTTGTCACAAGCGGCTATCCAAGCTTTCATTTTGGTATCATCGCCTTTTTTCTCATCGTGAAATGCTTCAAGGAAATCTTGCATCGGAGGATATTCTGGTCTTCTAATTAATTTATAATCTGACATAATTTCTCCTAATCAATCGCTGTCACGGTTAAAACTGGCTTGCCAACGTGCTGACCACCAGTGCCATCCCAGTAATCAGTTTCGTGTATTTTTACGGTTGATGATGATGAATAATCTCGTGCTTGTAGTTTGATAATTTTACCACTACTCCACGTAGCTACTTTACCAGCACCAGTATCATTACCATCTCCCACACGAAACACCCATTTGAAGTATGGCCTATTTAAGATCATGCTATAACAAGAATAGCCACCCCTTGCATCACTAACCTCAGTGCCATCTAAAAATAACTTTATGTGTAAACAGCCTGTCGCATCCCCCCCATAGCCCGTCATAAATTGAAATTCATAAATGACAGATGATGTACCACTTGGAGGTGTGTAATTGATCGAAGACCCCGTGATATCTGCATACGTCTGAGTAGATGTCTGGGCGGCTGTTACATCTGTTGAAGTGTAAGTTCCAGAAGGAACAGTAACTGCACTCCCGTCACAGACTAATGGAACAACCTCTAAAATTGAGCCAGCACCACCCATGGCTCCCCAAGCGTTATCACCTCTAAGATATGTACTAGATGAAGCAGTTCCGGAAGCTGATAGCTCTGCAACACCAATAGCATCGTCAGCCATTTTAGCGTTAGTTATACTATTATCTTGAGTAACCATATAATTAGGATGCTCTTGTGCATAACGTGCTTCTATTTTAGCTGTACCTGTAGGGATGGCGGCATCGAATGTAACTCTTACACCTGATACAGTATAAGTATCGTGATGCTGAGTTACTCCATCAAAAGTAATATGAACATTATTCTCATTGCCGGGATCAGCACTAAGATCAATGTATGTGCTAGAGCCGTCATTAAATCCTACACCATCAGCGAATACATCTACTGTAGGTGTTACGAGTTCTCTAAGTGTAGGTGAGATACCAGTAAGATAAGCCATATTAAGTCTGCTTCAAATAAGAAATTGTAGCCTCAAGTGAACTATTTGCTTGAGCATCCATTTTTAAGTACATACCAGTGGTAAGAATTAATTTTCCTAATATCGGACTAAATGCATCATTTACTGGAATATTAACTTCTTTACATAATATTGCATTAGTTCCTCCACCACTTGCATATACTGTTACTGTTACCCAACAAGCAGTAGTAGCATGAACATTTGCTATATTACATCCTATTATTGTTAGTGTTTCACCACTTCCAGCAGTCAACACAGTGGGATCACTGGTAGTTAAGTCTGCGAAAGTTGATGTTAATGTATTAGCCATTTTAGCCTCCTAAAGCTAGTATAAGTCCTATATCAGCATCAGCTCCATCAGAACCAGCAGCACCTGTTGCTCCAGTAGCTCCTGTTGCTCCTGTAGGAATTCCAAAAGTAAAGACACCAGTAGCAGCTGAAAAACTTACAGTAGCACTAGATCCTACACCTAATGTAGTTGCTACAGGACTTTCACTGATTAAGTCACTTGCATCTATTAATGTAACTATATCACCATTAGTAACTCCTGTATCATAAGAAGTTACTGCAGTATGTGCCACTGCTACTACACCATAACGTCTAGAGTCTGAAATAAAAGAGTTAACTGTATACTCAGTTCCAGCAGTCCAAACACCTCCATATGATACATCAACACTAACGGACTGCCAATATGTTGAATTAGCTGTTCGATCAGCAGGAAATGTTAATGTACTAGAAGTAGTATGAGCTACAAGAACTTCCCAAATAGTATCAGTAGTTCCATCAATATAGCGTTGACCAACTGAGACAGCCAAGGCATTTTGCCAAACTCCTTTAACATTACTAACAGCAAGATAACGAGATAACAAAGCATCTACTAAATGCCAGTTATCGTGCTCCTCAGTATGCCAAGGAATTTTGTCAAAATCAGTTAGATTGAAACTAAAATTTGTTGTTTCAGTCATATCAGATCCTAAACGTCTATTTCTGTACCAACAACCTGTATCTTCATTGACTGCATGGTTAGTGTTGCAATGGTATAAGTAACAGTATCACCAGCAGACAAATAATATTCAAAGGGAGCTGGAGCAACAGTTAGTAGTGCAGTTGCACCTGTTGGAGCAGCAGCAGTTTCTGGATTAACCATTAACGTACTATTAGAATGTACATAACGTGCAGCTGTCATATTAAGGACAACAGCAACATCAATACCGTTAACAGTAATAGTTAAGTCACCAGTACCAGTTGAACCATGAGAAAGTCCTGACCACATTATTTTGACTTTAGCAGCCTTTGCAGATGGGACAGTATAAACAGTAGTTGTTCCAGCAGTAGCAGTTGTTGCTTCTCCAAGAACTCCAATTTGATCAGCCATTATTAACTCCTATTAAAGTGTTGATCGTTCAAAAGCAATATCTCTAGGTAAATCACTAGGAGCCACAATGTTATGAAACCTAACAACAGCCTCTTGCACTTCTGATTCAGATAAAAAACCATAAAATGCTTTAGCTCCAGCAACACTTGTTCTTTGTTGTAGAGCAGAGATTTCGTCACGAATGATGAGTAGTTGTGCTCTCATCGTAGCCTTACTGACTTTTACATTATCAGCAGGAAATGTTACATCAACGGCACTTGTCATTTTTTATCTCCTAACAGAACCACCTAAATATGCTAAAGATACTGAAATAACTTTTAATTGGTTTACAGCATCTCCTGATAGTCGTAACTTTTGGATCTTATACTTTGCTGTCCAAGCATATAGCTTTTCTAGTCTAGTGGGTCTTCCACCACCAAAGTCTTCACCAAATTCATCACTACCAAATCCAGGGGAGTCTCCTCCTTCAAATACCATAGATAGAGTAGGGTCTAATACATCTACATCCCAACCAGTAAGATCATCAAACTTTAATGAGTCTTCTTCCCAATCCTCACCAAAGTCTGTCTTATCTTTATATATATTATCGGTGAACATTTCAACCAAGAACTTGTTATCTCCTAGTGTATCGAAGTTAATATAACGACTATTCTTTACTTTAAATCTATCGTTATTATCACTCCAAGGAAGTTCCCAGATAAATTGTATTGGTACACCACTATCAGCTTCATTAGCTACAGGATTAAATCCAGTGTTATCTAAGAAGGTAGTATCATCACTAAACATTTCTTGATCACCTTGATAATCTGTATATACCTGATTATGAGTAGATTCTCCTAAACGATATACTTGAGTACCTGTAGTAAGAAATAAATGTTTTAATGCTGATCTACAACCAGACTTAAAGTTCCAATTACGCCAATCAGACCAAGAACTAATTTTAAGAGCTTCATTCTTTTTATAAACAAAACAACGATACTCTGTAGTTAATTCATCTGTAGATCCATTTGGGACAAAAAACATATAGTTAGTGTTAGCACTATCCCAAATACTCCATACATTATCTTCAATAGCAATTGTACTATCTAATTGATCTAATACCTTATGATACTCAGGATCTATTAATTGTGAGTCACGTTTACTTTGTGTAGCTCCTGTAAATAATGCACGTTTAATTGAGGATATACCATTAACATCACCAAATAGTATATCTTCTCCAACAGTTTGTATCACTCTATGAGATAATGCTCCGACATTCTCCATTGCATCATCAAATGTAGGAGTATGTACGTCTTCTGTAAAAACACCTAAAGTTCCCGGCAATACAGCATCTTCAAACATTACCATAAGTTTATCACGAAACCTACCTAAACCCTTAATAGCAAATGAACCACTTGGAACTCGTGATCCTAAGTTTAAATTAACAGCATCATTAGGAGCAGAATCTCCTACCCAAGTACCACTTACATCTGTTGCTGATATATATAATTTGTCTTCAGTACCAGCAGTAAGATCTCCAGCCATTACTAAATATCTTCCATGTGCTACCACAAATCGTGCTATTGGTGTGTTAGCATTTGTATTTGTAGCTAAATCTTTGAGATATTCTACATTTATACTAGAGTTAATTATTAGTGGCTTGTTGATTCCATTACATACAATTAGATCACCATTAAAAACAGCAAAAGATGCGAAGGTTGTCGTAGTCCATCCATCTGGGTTTCCAGCTAAATTATTTGCCCAAGTATCTGACCATATTTCACTTACTTTACCAGTAGAATCTATTTTAACTAATTTACCATTCCTACCTACAGCTATAATATGTCCACTATAGTACTCACAATTTACTATTGTATCTAAATATTCATTAGTTTCAGCAAATAAAATAGTTCCGGGTCTTACTTCATTAGCACCATCAATTCCTAATTGCATATTTTCTAGTATTTTAGAAAATTTATTGTCTAAATTCAAATCGTTATCAACAACATTCCATCCACCAGAAAAATCACGTAACGTAGCATCAAGCATTTGATTACCACGTTGTATTTTATTGTTAGCTGGAAATAAGAATGTATCTGCCATTAAAAAGGTATATCATCTATATCTGGTGTTTTTGTTTGTGATAATAATCTATCAATTATATCATCAGTATATTTATCATAACCAGCTTCATCTAATTTAGATAATCTATCTAATACTTCTTTTAATCCTGCCCCTTTACCAATATCTTCTTCAATTTCTTTAAGTTGTTGTGCTATTTCAGGAGGAAGTTTTTCATAACGAGTAGGATAAAAATCTGCTTCACTATATTTAGTTGTTGGCATTGAAGCAGCATCTGGATGTTGAAATTTTTGTGTTGCTTTTAGACGAGCATCTTCTATAGCTTTTCTAGATCCTATATTTCCTTCTGCACGAGATAAACCACCTAAAGGTTTATCACTTGTAGGAGAATATACACTAGCTTGTGTTCTAGGAATAGGAGGTTCAAAACCTCCAACAACATCATCAGGCATATAATTTGTTCTAGCACTTTCTATTTCAGCAGAAGCAGGACTAGCTAAAGGATCTGTACCTTGTGCTTCTCGTGCTCCTTGTCTTGCTTTTTGAAGATTTCCAGCAGCATTTTCAGCACGTTCTACAGCATCAAAAGTATATGGGCTAGAATCATCAAAATCATTAAAACCATGTTTCTTTGTATGCTTTATAGTGTCTACAGCATCTGTATTAATTTTTTTGGCTTTTAATAATGCCATTAAAGCTTCTCGTATTAAATTTGCATTAGCCATTATGTTAACTCCACAAAAGTAAATGTATTAGGGGTTGATGTTACAGGATCAAGACTTATTGGTGTAGAATTGTAGGTATTCTTTAATTGTTTAACTCGTGCTTCAAAAAGTAATTGAAACTTTTGAGTGGCATTTGGATTAGTACCATCATCTTCAAGATAATCGAAAACAGTACCTAATATAAGAGCTTGATCATCAAAGTCTATTTCATCTGTACTTACAAATGTGTCTGGTTTTGTTCTGTATTGTAAAATGATATCTCCAGTAGATGCTTTAGGCCATATATTAAAAACTCTTGTGGTTTTATAAGTACTTGTAGGTCCAAGAGCCTCATAATGTACAGGAGTAGTACCACTTAATTCATAAGGATTAGTAGTTAATCCTGATATAGTGGTTAGTGGTGTATTAGAATTTTCTGGAAATATTACTCGTATATCTTCAAAGCGTTTAACTGTGTTTGTTAAGTCTGTTGTTACTAAACCTAGTGTACCATCTAAAGTTAATTTAGCCCAAGAAAGAAATTGAGGCCAAAACACTTCATCAAAAAGAACATCAAACTTATGTTGAATCATTTCAGCTATTCGATCTTCAGCATACGTTTGTACACCAGTACCAGCTACCATTGATAATCTATCTGCTGTACGAACTATTAGTTGGGATAATGTACTCATTAAATCCTACAGTTTTTGGAAAATAGCGAGAGAGTGAAGGGGAGGACAACACTCTCTCACTAATCTTCTATGCCTAGCCGTTATAGTGCGCGACACCATGAAGATTACTTGTGTTACACAAGTAACGGATTTCTTGCACAATAGACCCATTACTAGCTGATGCACCATCAAACGTACCACGAGGATCTCCTGTAGTAGCTGTTTGAGGATCAGTAGTAACAGCAGCTGTTAATGCTCCAGCAGCTACAACACCATCTTCAGTATCACTAAGAAGACTTGTTCCAGCATAAGGAATACCAAGCTTATCTGCCCAACCTACATCAACAGTATCACCAGCAGCTCCGGCAGCAACATCTAGTCTATCCACATATTTAAATGCTTTTACACCAGCAATCACACCAGTACCACTAAGAGTGATATTCTCTTTCATAGGTTGTCCAAGATAATCACGACCACTAATAGTGCATACGTGATTAGATCCAGAACTACCTGTGCAAGATAAGGTACGACCATACGTAGCGTCAATCATACCAGCAGTTGAAGTCAGACTAGTAGAACTACCATCAAAGGTATTCTTATAGTCTGCTGAAGTGTAAGAAGTAGCAGAGTCAGTAGCACTAACTCCATCCCAGATTCCATCAGCATCAAGAGTTGCTGGTGCTCCAAGACTTACTATTACAGAATCACCTACAACATCGGCAGCAAATTCCATTAGTGGAACATACTGACTAATAGTTCTAGGGTAGTTATCAGCGTAAACTTTCGCCATGAGTTTTCTCCAATTAGGTTACGTGATGGACTTTAGAGTTCTTTGAAACTTTAAGCTTTTGTTCAGATCTAGCTCGGAGAGAGGTATCGGAGGCTGCTCCCATATCATCTCCTGTCTCCATATTTACTAAGTGAACTTTATCTAAAAAACCTTGTCGTTTCATTTCATCTTCAGTCCAAACATGAATTGAGGCTCCATTCGGAAAATACACCATCCATCCAGCATCAACTTCTTTGTCGGCATAATCAAAACCTCCAAGAAGTGTACCTTCTTTGTCTTTCTTAGGTGATGCAATTCTTCGTTTTGCCTGTCCTTCTATTTTATGTACTTCAAAACGTGGTTTAATTTGCTCAGTCATCCCCTTGTCTCCTTTACTAAGAATTAATTAAAACAGCATGTGTACGGAAAGCTTTCCACAAGCACCATTGTCCTTGCCAAACAATCCTACGTCCATGAGCATCAATCGTCCAAGGAGCAACAAGCTCTTTGACCTTCATGTTTACATGCTTAAGGATATGTAAGCGTAGATACTTACTGTTAATGAAATAAGCTTTATTAACAGGGCAATCTTCGTCATACATCATTGGAATGTTTTGGTGTTTAACACCAGAAAAACCTAGATCCATCATCTTTTGGCCTGAGTTAGAGTCAGACAAATTAATGACAACTTTATCACGTACAGCTGTACGATAATGACGAAATAGATTACGTCCACAAAGAATAACATCAGGCTTATCACCTTTAAGAGTAACATCCATAAGGATATCATCAAATGCTTCTTCAATGTTTGTGCTATCTAAGTTGCCATTAAAATCATAAGCAGAAGTACGCCATTGAGTTTCATTAGCTCGACTGATGTTTCCAACAGTACCAGTAGTAGGATCATCTGGAATTAAAAGACCAAGACCTTGTGGGTCAGTACCAGCACCAGAAGCATAGAGATACTCTGAGAATTTCTCTTTAATACTTTCTTCCAGTACATCTACTTTAGCTTTCATAAGCTTAAATATTTGTGCTGCACCTTGGTTCTCGTCTTCTTCTTGATCACTAATAACAACTGAACCACCTACTCGTGCCCAGTTATATGTTACAGTATCAAACTCACTTGTCTGAGCAATTGGCTGTTCGTCAAAATACTCAAAAGAAGTGATATTTGGGTTACGACCCAGAGTTAATGGGTTCGTAATTTCGTGACCACCGTCCTCGAATTCAACACGATTGTTTGCGAAAGCCCATGCCATTAAAGCATTAGACTTAATAGAAGCAAGAATAAGTTTCTTACGACTACGAGTAAGTGTTGATTCCAAAACTGTGGCTATTGGTGTTGAAGCCATAGTAATAGTCTCCGTTAATTAATGCCAGCATCAGACATAGCTTGTCTAATGATGTCATCCGTTGAAGTTCTAACATCTGCTACTTGAGCTGTGTCAGTAACATATGTTTGCGGTACACTCCCACCTTCGGGAGGTTGTGGTTGCGTATTTGCTTCAGAATTAGTTTTAGCATCTTGTTCAGCTTGTAACTGTTCTAAAGATTTCGTCCAGTCTAAACCACGCTGAAGGTAATAGTTCTGGAGTTTTAAATACGCGGCTTCAACTGAAAGACTACTATCTTCTTGTAGAAGTCGGGAAAGAGAATTTTCGTGAACTGCAGCATCAGGGTGAGCATTAGAAAAGTTGTTGTAAATCTCTGTTGCTTTTTCAGTTGCTTCTCTAGTTTCTATTTCTTTATTTCTATCGCTAATAATGGGAGATAAAGCATTATCAAGCATTTGCTTCATAGCACCCATATCTGCTCCACCATTAACAATGGCATCTACATTGTAACCTTCACTCTGAGCTTGTGTCAACATATATTGGAGTGTCTCTACTGGATTGTCCTTCCAAGCAGATACTATTTGTGCTCCTGTTGTCACTTCTTCTGGTGTTAAGTTATATTGTGTTCCAACAGTTCCAGCATTATTAATAGCTTCTAGTTGGCTTTTAAGTGTTTCTACTTCCTTAGAGTACTGGTCTGCACGTTGTTTTTCGCGTTGTGCAGTTTCGTAGAATCTTCGTTCTTTTCCTCCAGTAGCGATGACGTTTCCGTTTGCATCAACGAGGTCTTGGGGACCATTAGCTTTTTGTTGTTGCTGTTCATCTGTGCTTCCGTCAGCACTTTGTTGATCACTGGCTGGAGGTGACGATTCTTTAGTGTTCGCTGTCTCTCCCGAATCTTGTTCTGTAGTGTTCTCTGTTGTAGTCTGTTCATCCCCTTCTCCTATACTAGATAGAATTTCTTCGTCTGTATTTAACATTTCCTGTTCTTGCATAATCGTCCCCTTTTATTGCAATGGTTGAGTTGGTTGTGGTGAAGCTGCTTGTTGCCCCTGTTGTTGCACTAATTTTATTGCACTTTCAAGAGCTTGAGCAGGTGGTACTCCAGATTGTATAGCACTTTGTACTTGTTGCTTAACTTCTGGGGGTAATTGACCTAATACTTGTTGTAATTGTTCAGGACTAGCATTAGCTATTTCAGGTTGAGCTTCTGGCTGTGGTTGAGGAGGTTGTTGTGGTGCTCCTCCTCCTCCTTGCTGTTGCTGTTGCTGTTGTTCTAATGCTTGTTGTAATTCTTGCCAATCTTCTTCTCTCATAGTTACTTCATCAAATGCTTTTTCCATAACTTGCATCATCATTTTTAGTACTGGTCCGGGAGCAGCATTAACAAATTGTCCTAAAACTTGTCCAAATTCTAAGGCTTCTTCTTTCTTTGCAGCACTAGTAGGTTTTTGTGTACTACCACCTAATACTTTTAGAGATAATGCAGCTATTCCTTCTTTATCCAAGTTTTCCCATTCTATTTCATCACCAATAAGACTTTTAACTACACGTTCATCCATATTCATTAGACATAATTGAGCAATACCCCAATAAATAGCTCCAATCCAATCTTCTATTTGATCAGATTTTTCATCAACTCTCATATTAGCTGCACCAGAGTTTGCTTGTACTGCAGCAGTATTAGTATTTGTTTTAAATTGTTCACCTCTCATAACAGTACCAACAGATGATATTCTATCTATTGCCTGATATAACTCTTCTTTATCAAAAACTCGTTCAAACTGTAAAGAAGGAGGAGTAACAGAACCTATTACATCATTGATTTTCATTTCTGGAGGAATATTTAGTCCTCTAGCTGTGCCATCATCTCCATTAAGTACTGCTGTAGCATCAGATTGTGATATTAAATTACTATTAAAGAAGATATTACGTCTTGCCCAACGTCTTGCTCTACGTTTTTCATCAGTAATCTCATTAATAGCATCTTGTTGATCTAAGTAATAAGATACTTCACCCTTAGTTATTGGTCCATTAGGAGATTCAAAGAATGTTAATGGATAATATGGGAAGAATGTATCTAATTGAGTTGGATCATCCCAAACCCATATAGGCCAAGTCCAATCATTACTGTTAAATAACAACACTCTACGAGTAGTTTTATCCCAAACAAAGTGAACTTTAGTCATCTTAGCTTTTTCAAAGGCTTCTTGATCATTAAAGCCAAAAGACTTAGCTGTTTCATTCTTATCATCAGAATACAAAGAAAAGTTATCATTATCTTCTATTCCATCATCTTCCCCTAAACTAGCTTTCATTACATGAGTAGGTTGATAAATAGACTTATATTCTTTCTTTCCTTTATCTTTTCTACCATACTTAGCTAATAAGAATTGAGTAGGAAGCATATCAGTTTCTATTACCCAATGAGCATCAGATAAATCTATTTCCTTACAATTAGGATCAACCATAATGTCAAATGGTGACTTAACCTTAACAAATGGTCCTCCGGGCTGAAGTATATCTATGCTATCTTCTAATGCCTGTATCTGACCTTCTATCTCTATTATTCGTTTAGAGTCTTTAGCTTTCTCTAAGTCTTTGGATAACTTAGCTAAATCAGCTAATGCTTGTTCGCTACTCTCAGCTTTAGGAGTCCAACCTATCTTCATCCAAGCTCTATTAGTAAGTAAGCATGTGACTACACATCTCTTAGCTTTAGGTTTTAAGTTAATTCCAGGGGCAGCTAATCTACCACCTATAACATTTACTAAGCGTTCTAATGTTGTAGCTAACCCTCTTCTTTCTTCTATATTAGCTGTAAATTCTGCTTCTGGATTTCTAGCATATAGAGCTGGAACCATTGTAGTTACATTAGCAAATACTACATTCTCAGTTTCTGTAATATTGTTGTTAAGCTTTTGATTTCCAATACTATTTCCTGATCCATTTTGTTTTCCACTTCTATGACCTAATTGATCATTCTCATAGTAACGAATAGCTTCTGCCCATGATTCCCTAATGCCTTCAGTATGCTTCATTACTTGTGCAACACGAGATTTCCATACTTTACCTTGAGCTTTAGATACAGGAATCTTGCTATCACCAACTACTTTGTATGTAGGATCTTTACGCTTACGTGTTCGTCTAGGAGCAGATTCTCCTAAAGAACTATTAATAGCATCATCTACATCTTGTGGTATTAATTCATCAGCCATTACTTAGTTCCTTTTTTCATCATTTTCTTCATTTCTTCTTCATATTTCTTTCTTTTTTCTTGCAGCTGCTCCATGGATTTACGTCCTCTAGCTTCCATTGTTTCACTAGGTTTCATTTCCTTTTTAATCTGTTCCATAAGTGGAGTACTTTGTGTTGGTTGACGTAATTGATAAGGAAAAGGAACAGCATCTGCTCCTGTAGCATATGGAGCACCAATAAGTCTAGGATCAAAACCTGTTTGTTTACGTTTTAAGGCTTCTAATACTGGAGACATTTTTGGTCCTAATGCTTGTTCTGCTTTTTGTCTTGTCGGTCCTTGACGAAATTCTACACCAGCATCAGTACGATTAGATGCTACAAAATCTAATAAATCCTCTCCTGTATCTTTATCTATACCTTGTAATGATTGTACATTAGATTCTGGATTAATAGTATTACCTAACTGTCTGGTTTCTTGTGTAGATTTAGTACCAAAATATTCATTATCTATTTTATCTAACTCTGCTTTAATACGTGCAAGTAGCTGTAAATCGGACTTACTAGGATTTTCAACATTTCTTATCATCCGAGCACGTTGTGCTAAATTTGCCAAATCTTTTTTAGTATCAGCAAGACGACTAGCCATACTAGCATCTTTTCCACCTCGAAGCATAGCTCCGGGAATCTTTTTACCTTTAGCATCAAGTTCAAAAAATACATCACTATCAGGAGTACCTTTTTTAAATCCCGGAAACATTTCATCTAAACGTGAGTACATATCCTGTATATCAGCATTTAAATCTTCATTTTGTCCAAATCTTTTTGCTATTTCTCCTGCGCGTCTTTTAATTCTTGTTGGACCTTCACGATTAAAAACTGTTGTAGGTGTGTTAGAATATTTATTTTGTCCCCCAGATAATTCTGGACGCTTTTCTACAGCTTTATTGATATTAAATGTAACTTCATTAGCTTTATCTAATATTTTTTGTTCGTCAGAACTACGCCCAAGATTTTCTAGTTGAGATTTATCTCTCCATTTCTGTACACTTTTATTTTGATTAGAAACTCTTCCAGCTTCATTAGCTCTATGAGCCAAACTCTCTTCTATTTCAGAATTTAATATTCTATCTAAAGTCATTTGTTCGCCAGCAGGATCTTCTATAGATTTATATGATTGTTGACCTTTAGTAGCATCATATAATTTTTGCTTGTCTGCTATACGATCAGCAACATGTTTCTTTTCTCCCTCTTTGGCACGAAAAAGTTCTCCTTGTTGTCCTTTACGTAATTCAGGTTCTATTTTAGATTTAAGTTCTTGTTTTTCTCTTCTACTTATTGTTGGTCCTAATTCTGTTTCAGCTAATTCTTTAGCTATTGATTCATCTAATGAAAGTTTAGGATCAGCAAGACCTTGTACTCCTTCTTCTGTTAAACTATCATAAGGATCTGGACCTTCACCTTTTTCTAATAATTCTGAATCTTTAGTTCTTATAGTTGCGCTTTGTCGAGGTTCGGGTAAATCTGACTTAGCTAAAACATCTCCTGTTCCTAATTTCTTTTGTGTAGCTAAAATAGCTTTTACTAATAGATTTAAGTTAGCCATGTCTCAAACTCTTTCTATCTTCTTGAATATCACGTTCTCCCCACTGTCTCCAACCAACATCTTTTCTTATAACAGCTTTAGTAAGCTTAGATATATTAGGTTGATTAGACAACATATATTTTAAAGTATCCATAGCATGATCATCTTTATCAATAGGTTTATCTATTTGTTCTCCAGTAGGAGATTTCTGCCAATAATAATCACTCATCTCATTTATGAAGAACTCTAACTCATCACTAATATATAAGTATGGTGCTTCATATTCTCCTGTAATAGGATTCTGATGATTACGTTGTGGAACAAGATACTGATTAACTTTAACAATACCATTAGAAATATCATTATTACCACGTATACACATAATACCTTCTTCTAAGAAAAAGTCAGCAATTGATTTACCTACTAGCTTTTTACCTACAGCTTTACGTCTAAATATATCTGGATCAGAAAGTATCATGTTACTTGGGTCCACGCTATACTTATTGCGAAGATGCTTAATAGCAGCAAACTGATCTTCAAGTACACATTCTTTCTCATAGGCTCCACCCATGATAAACACATTACCCAAAGTATCACAGAACCCCAAAAGATAGCAGTAAGGAACAGCAAGCCCATAGTCATAACCCTCTAAAAATGTAATATTAGATGCTTTAATTTTTAGTTGGTTATAGTAATTTTCAATAGCATGATGAGACATAACATGAACTGCTTGGTTAAAAGAAGGATATACTAATCCTTCATAACTAGCCCATTCACCCATAAGAAACCTAGATCGCATCTGACCCTTATAAGAAGACTCTAATGTCTTAATAAAATCTGGTTCTAGGTTATCTTTGTTTTCGTATGTACTACCTTCATATAAGTCTATGATCGGAATAGGTAATTTATTATCATCATAAAGCATTTTGCCATCATCATCAGTTTCACAGAGTAATTTTTCGTCAACTCTTCCAGCATGTAATTCGTGGATAGGACGTACTAATTCTCTATATACCCAATTACGTGTTGGGTTACTGGTAAGAATTAACCAACGAGGACCACTCTTAGGCATAGTTGGATCATCTCCATGATAAGGAGTCATGCCACGTAAGCGTCCTAATAAATCTAAAAAGTCTTTGTGAACAATTTCTGGGTCTTCCATCTGATCAATAGCAATAGCATCATAAGTTGCTGATAATAAGTTGGAAGTTGTAGCTTCTGTTCCTATTTTACCTTGTTGTGCTATATATCTAAAATTAATAGTTGTACCATTTGTAAGTGTACAAGTGTTAGATCCATTAGCAGATTTAGGAAAACTTTGAATCCAAGAAGCTGGAACCCATTTTAAAAATTCTTTTCTTAACGTATCATTTAATTTCGGGTATGTACTACGAGCCATAAGCAAGTTAGATCCCGGATAATCTTTAGCAATGTTAATCATTTTAATACAAGTAGTGGCAGTCTTGCCGTTAGCAAAACCCCCACCAAAAAATTGTATTTTAGATCTACTTGCTAAGAATCGTTCATTTAACGATCCTTTGTGGATTTTGTAAGTAGCCATTAACGATTGTCTACAGCCCAATCAGCATTAGTAAGTGCATCAGTATTCATATCACCATCAGCACGTTTACCTACATAATTTTGATCAGAAGCAACATCAGTAGCTCTTTCTCCTACATAAGCAGGAACAAGGTTTGCTATAACAGTTGCAGCTACTCGATTAACACTACTAAGTTTGTTTTCGGGACCAGAACCTGTAGTTCCACCACCATTACCACTAATATCACGAACTATAGCCATTATTCTTTCCTTTAAGTTGTCGATTAGTTAATACTTTTTTTATTGAAGCCCCAGGATTCTTCTGAGCATACCTAGCTGCAGATTGTTGTCCTTGCTTAGAATAATCAAATTTTTTTGTTTTTCCATCGGATGTTGTTACTTTTGGCATATTAAAACTCTTTCGGTGTTATATCTATAACAGGAATTTCATTCTTATTATCTATATACTCAATAGTTAGACCACCTTCCAAAGAATGTTTGTGTTCTACGACATCTGCAGGACGATGGCCAGCACGATCTAATACATCTTTTGCTGCTGCCATTCTTGTATTAACACCATTAGCTTGATCTATCATAGCATTAAACATTACACTAGCAGCATCTTTACTATGTTGCACAAACATTCCACGAACATCTGAAGCATCACTAGCTAATATATTTTGCACTAAAGTCTTTTGTAATTCAATATAAACATCAGAAGATTTAATATTTTTTAATTCATCTGTTTCTATTGATAGAAGATAAGCAATATCATTATCACTTAAACCAAATAAAGAATAAGAAATAATAACACTTAGAGTATTCATTTGTTTAGGAGGAACAGGAAGATCGTTAATACGCTTTCGTGCAGCAACGATCTCCTGTTTAATAGTCTCTGTATTAGGAACTTCTACTAATATTTCATCATTAATTATTGAGCCATTAGTAGGATCAATTTTAGTTCCATCAGCTAATACTAAAGGTTCAGATCCTGTGACCAAAGTCATTTACTAATTGCCTAGATTTTGTGTAGGCATCCTTACTGATCCTGAAGAAGGTGGAGGAGGATTACCAGTAAAAGGTTTATTAGGATCTTTTCCACTTACTCTGTTTAATATTTGTTGCCAAAATCCCGGAGAAGGATTTCCACTAACTTGAGACATTCCTTGAGTAGGCATCCTTACTGACCCACTAGTAGGAGGAGGGGGAGCTGGTATATCCATTTTTGTTCCAGCTTCTCCAAAACCATCACCAGCATTAGCCAATGGAACAGCATCTTGAGTTTGAGGTCTCGGCACATTCGTATTAATATTAACAGGAGCAGCAGCTAATTTATCATTTAAACTTGGACTACTATTTAAATTATTCCACCAATTAGAAATACTATTTCCAATATTACTCATTATTGATGGATCATTATTTACTGGTGCTTGATATCCCGGTATATTAGCATTAGCCATCATTCTATTAAATGCCGGATTATCTATTCCTCCTCCAGCAGGATTTGGTTCTTGAAATACTTGTTGATCTAACTCAGGATTTGATCGATATCTTCTACCAAGTATGTTCCATAAATTTTCTAATCCTTGACCTGTTGGCATAGGAGGTCCAAAAGAAGTGGGAGAGAAATTTGGTTTTGGTTGTGGATACATAGATACATCTATATTTTCTGCATTATCAGTAGGAAGATTATTAAAGTCATCCCATTGTGGAGGAACAATAGATTCAGCAGCTGCTACTTCATTAGATCCAGCTTCCATACCAGCAAGGTCTTCTGGATTAGTCCAATGTTGTATACCTCTTGTTGGAGGAGGAGTAGGACTAAAATCATAACCTTGTGATCCTACAACATCATTAGAATCCATAGGAGGACGAAAATCTCCACGATTATCAAAATTATCTATAAAAGCTTGTTCGCTTTCAGATAAAGAAAAAGGATTATTAAAATCTTTATCTTTTAAACTATTATAATAAGTATCTTGAGCAGAAGTCAAAGCATCGCGCATTTGACCTCCACCAACTGTAGCCAAACCTTTTTCTATTTTTCCGGGAGCGAAGGCAGACATGCCTCCTCGACCTTGTATAAATTCTTCTAGTCCTTGGTCTATTCCTCTAGGATCAACAGATTGGCCTTGAGTTATTCCTATTGCCATCTAACGACCAGCATCCATTTTACCACCACCACCATTGCCAGAAGCATCAGTAGGATAAGTTGCAGGAGCACGATTAGAACGAGCACCAGAAGGAATTAATTCTTTCTGTAGTTCTGTAACATCTCCAGCAGCAACAGCACGAGCTGTATTTGCTCCAGTAGAATCTTGGTCATTATTAATAACAGAACTCATTTGCTCATTGGAAGTAACACCACGAACACCACCTTGAGAATTTGTACCACCAGTAGTAGCAACAGAATCTACTTGAGCACGAGTAACACTAGCACTAGTAGAAGGTGATGAATCAGTTAATAGGGTAGATAGTATTTCACCATGTTGTCTCATACCAGCTTTACGTAATATTCTCATTAAGTGATATCTATTAGGTGATCTTTTACTTAGTAAGGAATAAGTGCTTACACTTCCAGCATCATCTTCCCAATATCCAGTTGAAGTAGCCATAACTCTTGTCTCCACTCAGTTGTTTTGTTTGTGACTAGTTTAAATGTGTTATATGTTTGTCTCGCTGTGTTAAACACATGGTAACTCCTAAAAAACCATCCGTCAACAACAAACTTATATTACGGGCTTCGCAGAAGCCCGATTTCGTACTATCTCTACTTACCTCTTATTATACCTTATTATACCCTGTAATATTTTGTAACATCTTATAATAATGACTATGGGCCTCTTTTGATTAAAGGGGGTGATGGTAGATCTCCTATTAGACCACGCCAAAATACAATAAACCGAACTTTTGGAACAGCGGGGGGATAAATTGCAAACATCTGGCCGGAGGGGTAGGTATAAGTAATGTAACTACTTATTGTGTGACATTAACTACACATTAGTAACTATAACTACTACTTAACAGTGTTATAGGAACAGTTAGTGTTACATAACAACTACTACCTACTATACAAGCGCATTCGAGCGCACTCGCGCATGTAACTACTACACAGTCTACTTACTACATCATGTATAAGTGTATCAACCTCATCACAACCAGCTGTATCTGTTACTACATATAGTAGTTTACTGATACATCGTGGTAAAAAGTGGTGCTCGTTGCAACGCTTTGGTGCGTAATAATGTAGGTCTGGCCGGTGTAGTAGGTGTTATAAGGGAATAAGCTCTTATAATATAATTTAAAACTTTATACTTGGAGTTAACAATACAATGCCTGATTCAAAAATAACCATCGACACTAACAAGTCATCAATCAATGTTTCACGCCCTAACGTAGACATCAAGTCTTCACCATCGGGTAAGAAATTCACCTTCATGATTAGCTCACCTAACTGGGCAATCGAGTATCTTAACTTGGAAACATTCCCTTC
>Ga0315316_10000987_pt1 | contig 19462 bp, 19 predicted proteins | sample M160m3416metaG_FD_203702 | JGI IMG/M metagenome (GOLD analysis project Ga0315316, IMG submission 203702) | Ammonia-oxidizing marine archaeal communities from Monterey Bay, California, United States - M1 60m 3416 | ecosystem: Environmental > Aquatic > Marine > Intertidal zone | place: USA... | reverse complement strand
GTTGAAGATTTGCTTTAGACAAAGGGGGAGATTAGAATCTTTAGTCTGCCTGCTTGAAACGAAGTTTTGGCATGGGTGTTGTAGGAAGGTGATTAATTGTGAAGAGGACTTGGCAACCTAAGCGCCTTCCGCGTAAGCGAAAGCTAGGATTCAGAAGTAGGATGGCTACTAAAGGCGGGCGAGCAGTAATTCGCCGTAGGCGAGCTCGTGGTCGGGTTCGGCTTTCAGTTTAGACTACATATTTGGCAGTGCCCTATTGTGCTGAGAGCATAATGAAGCTAATTTTTGATGACCAAACAAAAGATAAATTTCGAAATCATGCGAAGTCGACACGATTTCGAGTTAGTAATGCGTCAAGGCAATAGATCCAGAGGTAAATTAGTTACCGTCCTTATCTCGACACGAACAGACGGTTCATCAGCTAGTCGAATTGGAATTACCGTCAGTAAAAAGGTTGGAAATGCGGTCCAGCGAAACCTTATTCGCAGGCGTATTAAGAGTATTGTAAGAGATGTTTCTGTCCCGGAGAATTGCTTAGCTGTAATTATAGCTCGACCGGAAGCAAGATTTGCGCCTTTTGAGGATCTAAGCGAAGAAATTAATCACTGTTTTGTAGGTGTTGATTCAAAGAACAATTTTTAGTGACTGTCGCGCGTAATCGTCTAAAGCATTAGTCTTTTAGTTCTAGGTAGCCTGTCGTTTGACCTCACCGAAACTGTATTTAATTTAAGTAAGACACAGGCGTTTGAGCTGAACAGCAGGCACGTGAGTCATTAGTCCTAGATTTAGTGAGCGGGTTGAGTTAATGACCGTAATAAGTGATTTAGGAAGTAGAGCACTTTTGTCTACGGTGCGTTTGTATCAGAGGTATATATCTCCACAGTTAAGTCCGGCGTGTCGGTTCGAGCCGACGTGTTCCGAGTATGCGATTGGCGCACTGAAAATTTACCGACCGATGCCGGCGTTAAGGAAGATTTGCGGACGTTTATTGAGATGCCGCCCAGGCGGCGATAGTGGATATGATCCTATTGTGTAAATGTTCAAGTGGATAGGCACTTTAACAGTTGAAGTTAGGAGTATGGCTGTGAGTAAGATGTTTCACGTGAAACAATCGCTTTCTGCGCTTTCTGCAGCTATTGGCTTGGTATTCATAGTGATTTTAAATTCGGCTTGTGGTGCACAGCTCGCTAACCCCGAAGGATGGTCACCTCCTGTAGAGCTCACAGATTCGACTATTTTGGCTCAAGTTGATCGTGGTCGAGTTTCTGGTGTCGACATCTCTGAGTCTTCAAATCAGATGTTACTTTGGACATTTCCAGAAGTTGAAGTTGAAGAATCAAGTGATGGCGGTGGTGGCTTTTTAAGCGGTTTATTTGGCGGAGGGTCTGACAGTAAATTTTCTGACGATCCGTTTTATGCAAAGCCATTGATAATTGGGCGTGATGATATATATCTCGTGTCAAACTCAGGAATTGTGAGGAAATTATCTCTTTCGAATGGCGTAACAGAGATTCCGGCTGAGATTTGGGTCACGGAGCTAGAAGAAAAGGTAATTTCCAGCCCCGTACTTGTTGGTGGCGATCTTTATATAGCTACAGATCAGGGATCAATCTTCAAGATAGCGGCTAATTCAGGTGAGATACTTCAAAGATGGCCGACGGGTACTGATCGAATTTGGTCAAGTCTGCATGTGTATGAGAATAGGCTTGTTTTGGCTGATATAAGTAAGGGTCAGATGTTTTTTTTGGATTTGGTGGCCGGCGAGATAGTATTTGAGTTGGATCTGGGTGGCGGTGTACCAGGTGATGGTTTGTTTGTAAATCAGTCAGGCTACGTGGGTACTTTTGGGTCGGAGCTTTTACGAATTGATTTACGTGAGCCTAAAGTTGACTGGAGAACGCCTACAGATGGCTGGATTGTTGGTCAGCCAGTAATAGATGCTTCAAGCTTGTATGCAGCGACAAGCCGAGGCTCTATATATGCTGTTGATGTTAATTCTGGCCAAGTAATCTGGTCTCGTAGCTATTTTGAGTCTAATTTTCGTGCTAGACCAGTGATTTATCGTGATTCATTGCTACTTGTAGACCGCGAAGGGCTTGTTTTTGCGTTGGAACTTGATACAGGAAACAAGCTTTGGGAATCTGCAACTGGACGGAAAACTGATGCAAATCCTATTTTGATTGGCGATATGCTGGTTTTACTGACAAAAGATAACCAATTACTAGAAGTAGATGCCCGAAGTGGCTCGAGCAGACTCCTTTTTTCCAAAAGGCTGGACAGAACTGATGATTAGTAACGGAATCAGGAGTTTATTGTGCCTATAGGAGCGATTTGGCGAACATTTCTAGAGACTCCGTTGGTAAATGTGATGGTCGGGCTGACCGATATTGCATTTGGTGATTACGGACTAGCTCTTTTGTTATTTACATTTTTAACGCGTGCACTTTTATTTCCGTTAACGGTAAGAATGCTGAATTCGATGAAGAAACTGCAAGAGATTCAGCCACGCATGCAGGAGATTCAGAAAAAATATTCAGATCCTAAGCGTCGCCAAGAGGAAACTATGAAGCTTTATCGTGAAGCTGGAGTGAATCCTTTGGGCTGCCTGGGGCCACAGCTCATACAGTTTCCAATTTTTATCGCGCTTTATCAGGTTATTAGAATCACTCTTGGTAGTACGCCTGAGTCTGTGGTTGCACTGTCGGACCGTTTGTATGATGTTACGTGGCTTCAGAATAGTATTCCTTTGTCAAGGGATTTTCTTTGGCTTGATCTTGGTGAAAATGGGGATTTCGCGCTGGCCGTGATAGTTTTTTGTGCTATGTGGTTGCAACAGCGTATTTCATCTAATAGGAGCTTAGCAAATCGCAGCGAAAACCAGCAGCAGATGAATACGATGATGCAATGGATGTTTCCACTGATGTTTACCTGGTTTGTTCTTGCAACCCCTGCAGGATTAGGGTTGTATTGGGGAAGCAGCACGCTCATAGGGATAGTGTTGCAGTGGATTTTTGTTGGCCCTGGTGATTTCCGCTGGGGTTCACTAATTCCGAATTTAATTCGGCGCCAGATTGGGATGAATGATTTTGTCCCGCCTAGTGCGGAATCGATTGGTAAAGAAAAAGTAGTTTCTCAGGATAATGATGAAGCGAGCTCAGAAAAGGAGAGCAGTAGTGACGAATCAGAAGGATCAAGACAAACAGCAGGTGACGGTAAGCGCAAAAAGCGTCGAGGAAGCGATAGAGCAAGGTCTGACGGATCTAGGGATCAGTCGGGATCAGGCAGACGTAGACGTAGAAAGAGACGCTAAGGAAGGTTTTTTGGGCATTGGTGGACAGGATGCAATAGTCGTTATAACGGCTAAGCCTGACCAATCAAAGAAAGGTCGGGGTAAGCGCGGGTCACGTTCTGGTGACTCTAGAAAGAGGGGTAGCCGAGCGAAGAAGGCCGCAGATAGTCAGACCGGTGAAGGAGATTCAGGTAAGCAAGTTGATCAAAAAATCTCCGAGGAGAATGAGGTTCAGGCTGAAAGAGTTGAGATAGTCGGGGTTTCTCAAGATGACGAGATTCCGATCCCAGGCTCACCTCAGGAGCTGCCGCTGCAACCTTCTGGCGAGTATGAAGATGAAGTGGATGAGGCCGGCAGTACTCTCAGGGATGTACTGACTCTTCTTGGTTTCACAGGTACGGAAATAACCATGAGTGAGGCAGAGGATTCGACTAACGATCGCGGGCGTCGTGATGTCACGCTTGAGGTTGACGCGACTGACGAAGAATCGGCAGATAATATAGGGGTGTTAATTGGCAAGCGCGGGGATACTTTAAGTTCTCTCCAGTATTTGCTAAATACTATAGTGGGTAAGGGAAAACAGGGATCGCCTATTTTCTCGGTGGATATAGAGGGATACCGTCGAAGGCATCATGATAGGTTACGCGAGTTGGCCGAAGAGGTAGCAAACGACGTCAGCGAGACGGGCGATATTATTGAATTAAAGCCAATGTCGGCTGGCGATCGAAGAATAATTCACTTGAGTTTGCAAGAACGGTCAGACATAGTCACCCAGTCTATTGGACGAGGCAGGGATAGAAGAATTGAAGTATTACCTGCTGAAGACAATGATCAACCAAACTTGGAATCTGATGAAGAGTTTGTCGACGACGAGGACTAGCACCTAGGATAGTTTACTATTCTGTACGGATAGTGCTTATTATTGTGACTTAGAGAAGAGTCATGATGGTTTGGCAATACTGTTGGAAGAGTTAGATCGCCTAAATATGTCGGGAGTATCAAAGTCGGCGGAGCCGGTTCTGATAGTGGGTTTAGTTACTGAAGATGTATTTTCTGCAGAGATAGTGACTGTAGGTGGTGTTCCAAGCTACGCAGGCCGGACTATTGCTGCACTTGGTGCGCGAGCAAATATTTTAACTAGTGGGTGTGAGAATCTGGATCGTAGTGCATTGATAGGTCACACGGTTACGGTGGTCGAGGACTCTCAAACACTTAGTTTTGAGGTTGGTGAGGCACCAAGCGGCGATCGTTCATTGCGTTTAATAAGTAGGCCAGCAAGGATGCTTTGCGCGTCAGATTTACCAGATGAATGGCCAATTCCGAGAAACATCATTTTTGGCCCGTTGCTACCAGATGATATTGATATAGAGTCTTTCTATCGAAGATTTCCCGATTCAAAGAAGTGGGTTATCGCCCAAGGTTTGCAGCGTGTAATTGGAGCCGACCAAAGTATTAGTGTTAATTCATTCCCAACTGAACAGCTGAAGAAGTTATGCGGCGCCGGTGTGGCTCTTTTTTTATCACGGGCTGAAACTCAGGGTTGGTCGCGGTCAGACATGGATGACTTGGTTTCGCGGTGTGATTTGGTTGTGGTGACTGATGGGGTCCAGGGAGCAAACCTTAGATTGGCGGACGCAAGTTATACTGTTGATGCAATCCCGGCGAAGGCTATAGATGCAACAGGTGCTGGGGATTCGTTTGCAGCAGCATTTGCTATAGCCAGTGAGATTAGTCTGGTAGCCGCAATGAAGGTTGCAGCAGGTTATGGAGCGATGACTGTGGAAAAGTCAGGTCCCGCACCGATGCCACGGTGGCCTGAGGTCAGGTCAATACTTCGAGACTCTGAAGTCAAGACACAGGTAAGTGAGCTGCCGGATCTTGGCAAGCAGGCGACGGTTATTGCCGTTGCTAATCAGAAAGGTGGAGTTGGTAAGACGACGACCGCGGTGTCTCTGGCTTCAATACTCGCGGATATGGGTTTACAAGTTTTGTTGGTTGATTCGGACCCTCAGGCTAACGCGACATCTTCACTCATTGGCAGAGAGGTTAGTGAAAAGAGCGATTCTCTGTACCGGGTCCTGATCGAAGGTGAAAGCATATCTGACTTACTCGCGGGTACGTCGTCTTCTGGTTTGTCATTGTTGGGAAGCTCTACCGCACTAGCTGGTGCTGAAATTGAGTTAGTGAGCGCCATGGCCCGAGAGACGCGTTTGAAGAACGCTTTATTATCAATACGAAGTGATTTTGACGTGGTGATCATAGACTGTCCACCAGCGTTGGGCCTTCTAACTATCAATGCGTTGGTGGCATCGAATTTTGTTTTGATTCCGTTGCAGTGCGAGTATTTTGCACTCGAAGGTTTGAGTTCGCTGCAGGAGACTATTAGATTAGTGACGGATAATTTGAATAAAGATCTTGAAATTTTAGGCATAGCACTCACTATGGTTGATAGCCGAGCAAACCTTGCCGCTGAGGTAGAGCGTGAGGTGAGGACGCGGTTTTCTACAACATTTGAGTCTGTAATTCCGAGGTCTGTAAGGCTTGCCGAGGCCCCAAGTCACATGCAAACAATTTCCGACTATGCGCCTGATTCGGCGGGCGCAATTGCCTATAATGCATTAGCGCTGGAAGTTGTTGAGAGACTTGATTTGAAGCTGTAGAAAAGAGAGGGATGGTGTTATATGAGTGGTTCACCTCGCCTGGGAAGAGGGTTGGACGCATTGTTTCAAGGCTCTCCTCAAAGGAAAGATACTTGGGTGGCAGAGAGTGAGAGTAATTTAATCCAAATTTCTCGGATTATGCCCGATCCTGAGCAGCCTAGGAAGCATTTTGATGGGGCAGAGCTGGAGACTTTGAAACAGTCGATAGAGATTCATGGTGTTTTGCAGCCTATTTTGGTCACGAGGTCTCATTTAGATAATTCGCAATTTCTTATTATTGCGGGCGAACGTCGATGGAGGGCAGCGCGGGCTGCTGGTCTAGACAGTATCCCCTGCGTAGTGCGTGAGATGGAAGATAGTAATCATTTGATGCTGGCGTTAGTAGAGAATTTGCAACGTGCCGACTTGAACACGCTTGAAGAGGCTCAGGCGTTTAAACAACTTCAAGAGAAATTTGGTCTGACTCAGCAAGAGATTGGCGATCGGTTGGGTCGTTCGAGGAGCGCGGTAGCAAATGTTTTGCGCCTTCTGGATCTTTCTGTCGGTGCTCAGCGATATTTGGGAGAGGGATCTATTTCGTCTGGCCACGCCAGAACTTTACTTCAGGTTAGTGATGAGTCCGAACAGGTACGACTGTGTGAGTTAATCATATCTGGGCGTCTGAGCGTCAGAGATCTTGAGAAATTATTGGCTCAGAGTGCAGCTAAGCAGGCCAGGAAGTCAGTAGCTAAGAATTCAGAGATTGCCGGACTCGAGGAAAGTGTACAACAAGCATTGGGCACAAAAGTCAGGCTGCGTCGCAATTCAAAAGGTGCAGGCGCGCTGACTATTTATTTTTATTCTGATGAAGAGCTTACTGGCATCCTTGACGGGATGCTTGGTGAACATCAGTTGTAATTATCGTGTTATAGCGATCGCTTTAGGAGATGATGAGAATGGAAGTGACTGTTTATTCAAGTGGTATAGAGGAAAGATTGTCAGAATTGGGGATCGCGTTACCTGACATAGCCAGGCCACTAGCCTTATATGAACCTGTTAGGCGCTCGGGTTATCATTTGTATGTATCTGGGCAGGTGGCAATGAGTGCGGGCTCTCTTGTACACCCTGGGGCGGTTGGAGAGAGTGTTGCGGTTGAGGCTGCCAAGGAAGCAGCTCGGGTATGTACGATTAATGGCTTGGCAGCCGTGAAACAATTTATTGGTGGATTAGACGGAATTAGGCTCGTAAAGTTGTCGGGGTACGTCGCCTCGGCTTCTGATTTTCATCAACAGCCTAAGGTTATAGATGGAGCAAGTCAGTTATTAATCGATGTATTTGGAGTTGACGTGGGCATGGGTGCTAGGGCCGCTGTTGGGGTGTCTGCCTTACCTCTAGGTTCTTCGGTGGAAGTTGAGCTAGTGTTCGAGCTGGATCCAGCTGTTTATAGTTGAGAATTGAATTATGGTTTTCAGTAGACTGATTGTGAATTGAGGCTAGTATGTCGCGTATCGATTTTGTGACTGGAGCTCCAGAAAAGTATGCTCATCTAGTTGATGATTTGATTCAAGTTAGGACAGAGTTAAGAGCATGTGTAAACTCGTTTTCTGAAGCCGAGATGCGGCTAGCGAGATCCGACGATATCTGGTCTGCAAAGCGAACTCTGGCCCATATTGGGGTTTATGTTCATTTAAATGGAGTGTTTATCCATCGTATGGCAACTATGACTGATCCACAAAGATTAGGTGTGGATGAGGATCAAGAAATCCAGACACGTGGATTTATGAGCGGGTCAAGTGTGGAACTTTTGGACTATATAGATCAAGAGATAGAACAGACCGTTGAGCTATTGGCCCACACCCCTGATGCGGCTTGGGGTCGGCGAGGAATTGTCGATGGCAATAGTTATTCGCTTAGGCAGAGGGTCGCAGCTCATGCCGATCATATTCGCGAGCATACAACTCAAATTATTGCCAACAACTGATTAATTAGTTTGCCTCAATAGGTAGGTTTTCTAGGTGGGACCATTCCGCCCACGACCCGTCATAATTTTTTGTGTTTGCCCAGCCTAAAATCTCGGACATGACGAACCACGATACTGCAGATCTAATACCTCCCCCACAGTATGGATAGACTGGCGTATTTCCATCGACTCCAGAGTCGGTGTATAGAGCCACCAGTTGTTTGGTATCAAGCAATTGTCCGTCGATATCCAATAAATCTTCCCAGTTCAAGTGTGTAGCTCCGGGGATTCTGCCGTACCTTGCAGCAGGATGCTGGCCAGGGAGACCTCGGTATTCTTCACTTGATCGGCAGTCGAGGATCAGACCGGGCTTTTGATTTTCACTGACAGCCAGAATACTTTCCTGATCTATTATGATGTTCTGGTTTGCTGGTTGTACTTCACATGACACTTCAGGTGGGTTGCTCTCGGATGTGGTTGTAGCTAATCCATTTTTCTCCATCGCAAGGACCGAACTTGCAGCAACGAATACGTTTTCGACACCAAAATATTTGAGTACCCAATACGCTCGATAGGGCCATGGGGATATGTCTCTTGCCATACAAATTATGTTCTGCGAACCGTTCTTACCCAAGATACCCATTTTGCCAAGAGTAGACTCAATCTGATTTTTCTCTGGCACGAGTGCTCGGATTCCGTTTCGTTCAGTGGTAAAGTCACCGTAGCCATCTGCCCAAACGGCGTTGAGTAGGTGCCCTTGTTGATATTCAGTTTTTTCGGCTCCAATATGAAGAAAAACAGTGTCAGGATCGTTAAGATTATCCATAATCCAGTTGGTAGATTTAATCATTATCTAGCTCCCAATAAAATACCTAGTCGGTGCGTGGGCTTTGGTTTTCCGGATTACGTCGTCTGCCGCCACGCTTTCCACGCCGTCGATTTTTAGTTTGAGGTGAATTTTTTTCCTCGGATGCTGGTGTTTCTGCTTTGCTACCCGCTGGTCTTCTACGTGCAATCTGATTACTACTACTCCTGTTGGAAGTGGCCCCTCGGCGCGATTTATTTTTACTTCGGTCTCTTTTGTTCTTGTCCGGTCTTTTGAGGTTGGGATCGGCATCCTTCTCGACAGGCGTGTCTACAGGCGTTAGCACAGCCAATAAATTTTTCTGCCGCTCTTCATCTTCTAGTCGAACAGCTGCTTCGACCTCACTATCGAGTTCAATTGGTCTCACCGTAGTGCCCATTTGTGAGCGTAATTCGTCTGCGGATATTTGAATAATTTCGCCAGTATCTTTGAAAAGAAGTCTTACCGTTTCGCTTAGATAGTTAATTGAGAGAACCTTCGCTTTACCTGCGGGGGTACTGATGGTCTTCCCAATTTTAGGAAGCGTACCAGCGATTTCTCGATACGCGTCTACTTCAAAGGTTAGGCAGCAAAGTAATCGTCCGCATACTCCAGATATTTTTGACGGATTTGGAGCAAGTCCCTGATCCTTAGCGAGTTTGATTGAAATAGACGGGAAGGTGGTCATCCAAGATGAGCAGCACAATTCCCTACCACAGACGCCGAAGCCGCCGGTCTCTTTTGCTCTATCTCGGTCACCAATTTTCGATAAGTTAATGGATTCAGAGTAATTTTCGGAGAGAATTTTGAGTAAGTCATTTTCGCTCCGGTGTTGTTGATCAGGCGCGGTATATTTGATATCAAGGTAATTTCCCGCAAGATCATAATGGAGACTCGCGACACGTATTTTTGAGTTTATACGTGCCGCATATGCTTGTGTGTGGATGATTTCTTCCTTTGCTTTGTCTTTCGCCCGATGTTCGCGTGAGATATCGTCCTCTGTTGCCAAGCGCTCAATGACCCGGATAGGGCCGCTTGTGGTTCCAGCCATGATTTGATCAGGCGTGAGAACCACTCTACCTACGTGTTCGCCGCGATTAGTGCTGATTATCACGTAGTCACCGATTTTGATGTCTATTTCTCCGGGGCTACAATATATGAGTTCCGCTGCAGTAGACAGGCGGACACCTGCTATTTTTTCCATAATTTTTCCAGTCAGTATGCAAACAGTCTATAAGTTATAGATTATCGTTATTTAATGGTCAGGCTTGTATTCTAATGACTGTTGGAGAGTTGTGGTATATCTACCATCATCATGTCTAGTGCAAGTCGTGCGTTGACATTTACCTGAAGATTAGTTTCAGCTTGCTCAAGTGCTGTAAGTGCCCTGAGTGCAATTTGTGAGGTGAGTTTTGAATCCAACGTGTGGTGGAAAATAGAATGTTCTATAGAGACAACATTAGTGGCTATCTGGAGTGCTTCGCGCCACCAAGCCTTCCAAATGTTTAGTGTTTCAAGCACCACTTCGCGTTCGTTCCGCCAAGCTTTACCGAGTCTTTCACTATATTCCATCCGGTCTTGACTTCCGGCACGAGCAAGCCTTTCTATATCTTCTAGTATTGAGTTGAGGGTTATTTCATAGGCCGGATCGGTTAGTTGGGTGTATGCACGTCCATAGCGTCCCTTGGCGATTGTCGCGTATTTTTCGGCAGATTGAATATCCTCAGTCAAATTGGACTTTAATATCGCATCCGTTAATAAATCTCTGGACATTGCCGGTATTTTGACCAGCTGGCAACGTGATTTTATGGTGAGGTTAAGATTATCTGGATTAGCTGAAAGCAAGAGTATTGTGGTGTTAGGAGGGGGTTCTTCGAGCTGTTTGAGTAAAGCGTCCTGCCCATTTGGCGCAACCTCATCTATAGAATCAATGATGAATATTTTATGAGTTCCGTTAAAAGATTTAATACTCATGTCTTTGTTCATACTTCGGATCTGGCAGACACCGATAGATCGGGTTGGGTGAATTCCGCAGCCACCTTTACACTCTCCACCGATTCGAACCCACTGCACATCACCAAATTCTTCTTTTTGAATTGCGTCGTAAACTGAATAGGAGTTATTTTGTTTGCCATTTGGTGCAAGAAGCGTTTGGGCAAATTGAGTTGCCAGCGTTCTCTTACCAACAGCTTCAGGCCCAGTGATGAGATAGCTCCGGTTAAAATTGTTATTTTTAATATCTTGCTCTAAAAGTGCGACTGCTTCCTCAGCTCCATACATCGCCCAATTAGTTGTTTCCCGCTCGGGATCGATACTAGTTTGACTTGTAAACAACAAGATTTAGCTCCTACCTACTGTCAATGGCCGATATTAGCGGACCGAGTTGATTTGTGACATCTAGGTTTGTGAGGTCATCATAGGTTTCTCTTCGCCGTATCACGTAAGCTTTGCCGTCTTCGACCATAATAACGGCCGGTTTGAGAGAGAGATTGTAGTTAGACTCCATTGCCAACTGATATGCACCAGCGGCGGGAATAGCAATTAGTTCATCTCTTTTGAGGACGGGCAGTTTCACGTCTCGTGCGAGAACATCTCCGGATTCACAGAATTTTCCTGCAATAGTTACTGTCTCTTCGGCTGGATCGAATGGTCGCTCTGCAGCCATTACCTCATACTTTGAGCCATAGATGGCAGGACGGATATTATCAGACATACCGCCGTCAACCGCCACATAAGTTCGGATACCAGGTATTTCTTTTCTCGACCCAATTGAGTAGAGAGCAACTCCAGCTCTAGCTACGAGAGATCTACCGGGTTCAATGATTAGTCGTGGAGGAGGAAATGACAGCTGATCAGCCTGCTCTGCAAGTGTGTCACAAATTGCATCGGCATATGCAGAGGGTTCGGGTGGATCGTCCGAGTTTGTATACGCGACCGCGAAGCCTCCTCCTGGAGAAAAATCAGATATGAGGATGCCTATGTCTAGAAGCTGCCGTATTAATTGCGCACCTACTTTTACGCCAGCTATGTATGGTTCCATTCCGAATATGGGACTTCCGATGTGCATATGAATTCCGCGAAAATCTAAATGCTTCGCTTCATTAATTTGTATGCACGCGTCATATGCCTCATTATTTTCAATTGCGACGCCGAACTTAGAATCTACAAGTCCGGTAGTAGTGGCCGCATGAGTATGCGCATCAACACTCGGGGAAATTCGAAGCATTACTTTTGGAATTATTCCCATTTCTTCAGAAATCGACTCAAGTAACTCTATTTCATCGACACTATTTATAACGATCTGGCCTAGTTTATTTTCTAAGGCTTGTCGCAACTCATTCGCTGTTTTGTTATTCCCATGGAATGCAGATTGAGAGACATCAACACCTGCTTTTTGTAAAACAGCCATTTCGCCTCCAGACACGACATCGAATGAAAGTCCTTCACTTGCCAGGAATTGAGCCATTGGAACATTGATCCATGCTTTTGACGCATAGTGAACTTCCACTCCATATGGCCACTTTGCATTGAAGGCCTTTATATACTCTGATGCTTGATTTCGTAATGTTTTTGCGTCGTATATGTAGAGCGGGGTACCAAATTCATTTGCAAGATCTCTTGTTGAGCAATCGCCGATAGTCAAAGTGCCCTCGTTTGATGCCGAGCTACTAATAGGCAATATTTTTTTGAGCGGTAGATCGTGATCGGTAGTCATAAAACCTCAATTTGTTAATCAACTATAAAAGGGTGACGCCGGTTATCCAGAAACTTGGATGTCCATGTCGCGGTGTTCTATCCCTGCATCTAAATATATCTTGCCTCGTGCTTGGTAGCCTAATTTTTCGTAAAACCCTAACGCTTGCACTTGCGCTGAGAGAGTGAGTATTGAATACCCTCGGCTAACCGCGACTTGATGACATTTGTTCATAATTAGTTTTCCGACACCAGTTTTTCGAGCATCGTATCGAATTGCTACTCGACCAATATGAAGGTCTGTTTCTTGAGAACTTGAAATAGCCGATCTATTCTCAACAAACATTCGGGCAGTACCAAGAACCTCATTATGTTCTTTTGCAATAATATGAATCACTTGATCATCGACAATTGATTGAAGCGTATCAAGATCGTCAATTTCTTCCTCTTTGGGTACAAGTTGCTCATCTATGAATACAGCGGATCTTAGATTTAGTATTGCGTCCAAATCTTCTTGGGTTTTGACTACTTCGATAAAAATTGACACTTTTAACAACCTATATTCTATTCACTATAATAGGCGTGTATAGCGGGGTAGGTATTAATTTGAATATTGACTGGTCTGATGTGTGCCATGAGGCAGAGGGTGAATTTGTTCGATATCTACAAATTGATTCATCAAATCCACCTGGACGCGAGGCGCCCGCTGCGCATTTTCTAGGTTCACTTCTTGAGAAAGAGGGAATTATTCCAGAGTACATTGAAATTAAGGATGGCCGGGAGGCTATTTTTGCGCGCTTGAAAGGGACTGATTACGGCCGGTCACTAATGTTAGCCTCCCATACTGATGTTGTCCCCGCCCGCAAAGAAGATTGGACGATGGATCCCTTTGGGGGTGAAATTATCGACGGTAAGATATACGGACGTGGTGCTGTAGATATGAAAAGCGTTACAATTTTTCACCTTTTTTGCATGATTTTGATTAAGCGATTTAAGATACCGTTGCGTCGTGATTTAGTATTTCTAGCGGTACCAGATGAGGAAACTGGATCTCGATTTGGGATGAAATGGTTGGTTGATAATCGACCAGAACTTTTCGACTGTGATTTTAGTCTTAATGAAGGCGCGTCTGGCCTCGAGTCATTTGCATCTATTCCGCTCGACATATTTCAAGTAGCAGTTTCTGAGAAGCGAATGGCTCCTTTTAAGCTCACAGTGAAAGGTACTCCTGGACATGGCAGCAAGCCAACGACTGATAACCCCATCGTCCACCTAGTGGAGGCGTGTGAAAGACTAATTCATTGGCAGAGAGATATTGATGTTTCAGAACAAAATATTTCACTAGTTCGAACACTGGCTGACAAAGGTTTAATTAATAGAGATTTTAATTTTAAGAAGCTAAGGGACCATGGGTTGATGTCTGCCGATATGGAGGCTGGTCTTACCAATACTATCAATCTAACTATTTTCAGCGGGGGCTTTAAATTTAATGTGATTCCAGGGAGCGCCGAGGCCCTTTTTGATTGTAGGCTGTTGCCAGACATGAATTTAGATGATTGGCGAGCACAAGTTGAATCGCAAGTTAATGATGATAGGATAGCGTTTTCTTATGCGTTAGATGAAATTCCTAATGAGCCTGAACCAGTAGTGTCTGAATGGGGTAACGAATTATCAATTGCGATTGAGAGCTCTGTCAAGGATTTTTTTGAGGATGCAGTCGTATCACAAACCACTTCTACTGTTGGCACAGATAATCGATTCTTAAGGACGCTCGGTATACCTTCGTACGGGTTCATACCTTGTCTTCTGTCGCAGGCCGAGTTAGATGGTTTTCATGCGAACGATGAATTTCTCACACAAGATAACTTCAAATTGGGTGTAGAACTCATGTGGAGTGTGGTAGCTAAAGTGGTGTGTTCACAGCAGCCATAGTTTTAAATTAACGGCCATGGGACGCATCTTTCGTAGAACATATCAGGCAAGATACCGGTTTCGATAAGATTTTCCAGTCTGGCTAGCATCGCCGAGACCTCTCTGTCTGAGAGGATTGAGAATACATGATGATCATTACTCGAGTCTTTAATCAGTGTATGGAGGTTTTCTAATTCGCTGCACCAGTCGGGCGGAATCTCTAATCCACTGTAGTCCCATATGACCGTCCGAAGTTTGCGATCTGTGTGGAAGCTCAGGCCATTGTCGATTCCCCATATATTGTCTTGCTGATCTCGAAGTATATGTCCAGCTTTTCTGTCAGCGTTATTAATAATAATATCCAGAATCGCAAGTCTGAGAAAAGAATAATCCAGCTCCACTAACGGATTAGTTAGCTTAACTGAATTGCTTTTTTCATAGTTGATTTCACCTAATGTACCAAGTGTCTCCTGAAGATAAAAATAATGCTCGTTTGGGTCGTGATTTATAAACAGTTGTATTGAGCCTATTCCGTGTGGTCCATCGGGCTTGATAATAGTCGGTGGAATAATATTCCAATTCAGTAATCTTGATAGCTGATAGGCAGCAACTTCACGTTGGTAGAGATTGGGTGGAAAATCCCATAACGGCTGTTCTCCTTGTGCTGGCTTGTAAACAACTAAGCCTTCTTGAAATTCTGGATGTGTGAGAGTAGCGAGGAAAACGTAGTTAGATGCTCGACTGAATTGTCTCAAATCTTTGAATTCGGAATTCAACATGATTGTTTCGATGTTGTCATCATTCGGGCTCCACGGATTGACTATTTCGGTTAATAAGGTCATGTGAGTGGCGTAAGTCCTTCAGTCCTTTTTGGCTGACCCTGGGAATGTCAGTTCAAAGTCAGCTAAAACGTTAATTTGTATTTTAATGGGATCGTTTGTTGTATTAGGAGACCAAATCGTCACGGTGCCTGTGGCGTATGAACCTGGAAGCAACGTTGGATTAACTTCGATCCTAAGCGAATTCTCTTCGCACAGAGAGGAGTTACATTCGTAGTCAGAACCTATAGCTATGCCTGTAGGTGGCGAGAGTTGCAAAAAGCCAGAATCTGACTTAGCTCGCCAGGTAGATAGTCCCGTCCCAAAGTTTTTGACCGGAACATCTACCCACATCGTGGCAGCTGGATTGTTTATGCGAATTGTTTGAGTTCGGTCAGATGCGGAGAAAACTGGATTCCCAATAATTATCTGAATTTGATCTTCCGTCGGTGAAGAGACTAGTTCAGCATGTGAGGGCTGTGGAGTAGTGAGGTCCATATTTGTATATGGAGCGAAGAAATTATTTGGTGCAAGTGCCGATCTTACCCGCGGATCATTGAGATCCGGAAGCGAGACGGGAATGGAACTCCAGAGCTTACTACCGTCCACTGAGGGAGGGTTTTTTATGCACCCCCAGACTAATTCTTGGTAGGGAAATTGGTTGTGACTTTGCGATCCATTGCATTGGTAGGGTGTTCGCGGCCACGCGAAGACAGGATCGAGTGGATGGTTGCTGCTTGAAGATCCTGCACCAGTAAATCCGTTATAGGCCCATGTCGCGTAATACCAATTTTCAATAATTTCTGGAGATGAATTTGTATCAGTTCCCATAATTGGAGCACTTTCTGGTGCATTATTCCATTTGGAACCGAGTATTTTTACCCCTCGAGCAATGTTGTAGGCAAAATGAGTGGCAGTCAATGCTTGTGTATCAGATGGCTGATTGTTTGCTCCAAGAGGGGTTGTCATCCCTGTTGTTACTTGCATTATTCCATGTCCACAGTCGAATGAGATGGTGGAATCACCGACTCCGCTCCACATAGTAGCCTTTGTTGCCATGGTCATTCTGGTTTCAATCCACGCTATTCCCTTGATGAGGGTGGCCGGAATATGGCCACCAGCAGTCGCACGATTATATCGATCTCCTTGCTCCAAACTATCAAGAGAAAATCGTGAGTCTGAGGGAAGCAATCTATTGGCAGAGGCTGCCTCAATTGCTGTTATGTATATTGCTCTATCTTCGGCACCTTCGTACGTTGCCGGTCTGTATGCTCCAAAAGCGCATGCATTTGTCTCGTCCATACGCCAGTGGGATAAAAATCCAAAAACAGAGCTGACAAAGATTAGCGATAAAACGAAAAAAATACTAACGTGGATTCTGGTCATGAACTTCCTAGTCATTCGACCACCACCCAAAGACCGTTGCCTCAGACTCGCTTTCTAACAGTGTACGGGTTTCTAAACTACGATCGATAATAAGCAACGAACTAGTTCCTGGATACAACCCGGAAATTCCAGAATAATTTTTTATACTCAGGAATCGGCCGCTGGCTGACCAAGAAATCGGGACATCAAACCCCTGTGCTGGTGGTGGTAATGTTGCGGAGGATGTTTCCGATAATAGTATTATTGCCCCAGATTGTTTTTTTGCATCAATTTGACCGATAGACAGAAGATCTGTGTTTGGTATCCATCGCGGGGAGAATTGTTCGCGACTGTCTGACGTATAAGTGAGCAAATTTTCATGGCTCAGGTCGTATATAGCAGTTTGATAGTTTATCCGCTCAAAGTTGTCCACGGCTAGAAGATAGCTGAGCTGAGTTTTATCAGGGCTAAGTGAGAAATCTCTAGCAAATTCATTTGAAGCGCGAAATAATTTGAGAGTGTGACCTGAAATCCTACTAACTACCAGTATGTCGGTACCACTAGTTGTCAGTTTCGCGAAAAGAATATTATTGCTTGCGTCTTGACCCACGGGATATATGCCGCCAAACCGGTTGTCATCGTCTGGCATGCCAAAGCTTTCGGAGAAGACAATTGTTTTGATTCTACTTTTCAGATCAATAGTTATAAGCTCTTGTTGATTAATTTTTATGCGTTTATAAAGCAAAGTCTCCCCACCATCTAGCCATTGTGGCGGGTTTGTTGGGTCGGCATCTGTCGCTAGTACCGTGCGTTGCCCGGTTGATAGATTGATGGTCCATAGTGTTCCGAGCTTGGTCAACTCTTTGGATTTCGTTGGTATGGCGATATAAGCGATTTTATTTTTGAATACTCCGTTTGCGGGTGTAACGGAGTGTGAGGTAAATCTATCGATTTGAGTGAGAAGTTGTGGCTGGTTAGTCTTTCCTGGACTTGAGAGATATATCTCATCAAATTGTTCGTGAAAAACTGCGTAAACAAGTGAGGGATTTTTGTTACTGGGCACGAATACATTTTTCAGATTAGACCCGATCAGAAGCAGAATAAGGATACCGAAGAGTGCAATTAAAAATAAAAGAATCACAATAGGCTTGGAATGCAGTTTGTTATAAAAGCTTCGGTTGAGAGGCATATCAAGCAATTCCGTATGTCGTAATCATCGCACGGCCTTTTGAGGTTATCCTTAGTTCTTAATTGATTGCGTTAATATCCTTGATTTGTTGATTCCATTAGCGGAGCGTCTCTCGAATGTTACTTTACTACTACCTAGAATTGCTTATGAATTCACCAATAGCTTTTTTGGTTTTTGCGGGAGCTTTTGCCTGTTCGCTTTTAACCGCATTAATCTTGCACGAGGTGGCACATGGATTGGTGGCTCTGCTTCGAGGCGACCAAACCGCAATGTTGTTAGGCAGGTTAACGCTGAATCCCCGTGCTCATTGGGATCCGGTAGGAACCACGATGATGTTTATTCTTGGTTTCGGTTGGGCTAAACCAGTACCCGTTAATCCTTACAATTTATCGAGTCCCGTTAGAGATATGGCGTTAGTGGCGCTTGCTGGGCCGTCTATGAATTTTGTGATTGCAATTTTAGCTGGATTGCCAATTCGATTGGGGCTAGTGCCATTGATTCATCCATTTACGAGTCTAGGATACATGTCCTTGGGGTGGGAAAATTTAGCAGGTCTTTTTTTGGGAACTGTGATGTTACTGAATATTATTATCGGAGTTTTTAATTTGGTGCCAATACCACCTTTGGATGGGTCAAAAATTGTTCCATTATTTTTACCTAATGTTCTGCGGTCAGGATATGAGAAAGTCTCATCTTATGGGATGTTTATACTGATTTTATTGATTCTGTTGCCTTGGTTTGGTCTTCCTGGGATAGGATCGTTTATTGGGCCAGTCATTTCTAACTTGGTCCCAATTTTTTCCGGCGTAAACACGGTAGTATTCTAGATGAATAGGGAATCGGATGGGGTTTAAAATATGACGGTAGTTGCTATTTTGGGGACTGGGCTTATTGGATGTTCAATTGGCCTAAATCTAAAAAAAATCTATAAAAGCGATAGCAAAAAGCCTGGCGATCTTGTTATTCGTGGCTTTGATAAGTACGGAGATGTCCTTAAGAAGGCAAAATCAGTTGGAGCAATAGATAAAATCACGTCGTCCCCAGCTGAAGCAATTGCGGACGCAGACCTCATCATTCTGGCAACCCCTATTTTGGCGATGAAACCACTTATCGAGGAAATGTCTACAAATATTTCGAGTAAATCAATTATTACTGATACCGGTTCCACTAAAGGTGAGATACACGGCTGGATGAACGAATACTTGCCCGATCACACGGGATTTGTTGGTAGTCATCCTATGGCTGGTAAGACCGACACAGGTCCAGATGCCGCATCGGAAGACTTGTTTACTGGGGGAAGATGGGTGGTTAGTCCGCGGGTGAACAGTAGTGAAGCTGCTATCGCGACAGTACAAAATTTGGCTAAGCAATGCGGGGCTACGGTGATGACGATGGACCCTGAAGAACATGACTCGTATGTCGCTGCAATTTCTCATTTACCTATGATGGCCGCCACGGCCTTGTTTTCAGTTGTTCGAGCATCCGAAGCGTGGCCTGAGCTATCTTTGTTGGCTGCAGGAGGTTTTCGAGATACCACTCGTCTTGCAGCTTCAGATCGTGATATGTCTTATGACATCACCTCGACTAATGCCACGAATATTGTTCACTGGATTAATCGTTATATCGCTGGGCTTTCTGAGTTGCGTGATCGGATTGATTCTGGAGAAGCCATGAATGAGGATCTTTATAAACTGATTGCGGCGACTCAATGGGAGTATGATTTATTTCGAAACGGTAAGATTGGCAGAGAAGAA
>Ga0315316_10000984_pt1 | contig 19482 bp, 13 predicted proteins | sample M160m3416metaG_FD_203702 | JGI IMG/M metagenome (GOLD analysis project Ga0315316, IMG submission 203702) | Ammonia-oxidizing marine archaeal communities from Monterey Bay, California, United States - M1 60m 3416 | ecosystem: Environmental > Aquatic > Marine > Intertidal zone | place: USA... | reverse complement strand
TAAAAATGTTTGAGGAAATCCATTAAAATTTCCTAATTGTAGATCGTTAAATATTTGTACTGAAATATTACGTTTTGAAAGAAAAAGATAGAGTCCTGCAAGTGTAATAATTAACCCTATTGCAAAGCCCATTATTGGTAAAAGTGTCCCAATAAATCTACCCCCAAAAGCTAATAAAATACCAAAAATACCAAAAACAACAAGAAATCCTAAAGAAAGAGATATGCTTAAATACAATCCTCTAAAAAAAGATGCAAATGAGTTACTCGAAGAACGGGCATTACCTAAACTATATCCAACATATGCTGGAAACATAGCTATGCCACAAGGATTGAATGCAGCTATCGCTCCTGCTGAAAATGCGAAAAAGAAAGGGACATCCATAAAATAATTCCTAATTAATTTTATACATATATTAAATTATAACTATAAATCAGATTCTCTTATACAACTTCATATGATGATATAATTATTGGATGTTCCAAACTAAACCTGGATATTTTAGGAGAAGAGTGTGAAAATCACCCAAGACGAGATAGAACAGTGCCAAACTGTACTACACATCGAACTTGATGAGGACGATATTGATCCTTATTTAAACAAAGCCTATAACAAAGTTGTAGGACGGGTAAACATACCTGGATTTAGAAAAGGAAAAGCTCCCAGAAATATAATTGAACAGTATTTTGGTAAAGAAAGTTTAGTTAATGAAGCTTTAGATTCAATGCTCCCAGAACTTACGGGTAAGGCTATATCAGAACAAGAATTAGATATTGTAGGAATGCCTAGCATTAGTTTAGAAGGAATGGAACCTGTATCATTCTCCGCAACTGTACCTTTAATGCCTTCAATAGATCTTGGAGACTACACTGCAATAAGAGTAAAAAGGAAAACCACTCGTATAACTAAGAAAGTTATTGATGAACGGATTGACCAATTGAGAACTAGTGTGGCTTCATGGGAACCAGCAGACCGAAAAGTTCAGATAGGAGACATGATTTCTGCAAGTATTGTTGGAAATCATAATGAAGAAGAAGTAATAAATGAAACTGATGGTGTTTACTTAGTAAATGAAGAAATCGAAAGACCTTTTCCGGGATTTGCTAACAAATTAATAGGACTTGAAGCTAATATATCAAATACATTTGAATTAGATATACCTAAAACATTTGCAGATGAAAATTTATCTGGTAAATCTATTACATTTGATGTCAATATTACAGATATCAAAGAAAGAATTCTTCCAGAAATCACTGATGAATTTGCCCAAAGCTTAGGTGCAGAATATGAAAATATGGAAAGCTTGAAGTCTGAAATACGAAAAAGTTTGAAATCTGACGCTGAAAATGAGTCTACCCGAAACTTTCAGGAGGCTATCATTGTCGAACTCATTAAAACAGCTATGATTGAGCTCCCACCACTGCTAATCCAACGAGAATCTGAACATATGGTGAGTGAGCAAGAACGTATGGTTCAGCAAGCTAATATGGTTTTAGATGACTATCTTCAATCGATGGGAACAACACGGGAGCAACTAATCGAAGATTCGAAAGCAGAGGCTGTTAATCGTCTAACTAGAAGTTTTATATTATCAAAGTTAGCCGACGAAGAAAAAGTAGAAATCACTGACGAACAAATTGAAAGTCGTATTGAAGAGTTGTTTGCTGATTCAGAAGAAAATTTACCTGACGCGAGCCAAACAGCTGAAATGAAAAGTTATTTAGAAAGATCTATGAGAATGGAAAAAACCATGGAAATATTAGAACAAATAGCTGAAGGAAAAAATATCAAAAATACTGATGGAGAAGAAACAAATGAATCAAGTTCCTGAAAACATTATCCCTTACGTTGTAGAGCGAGATCCAAGAGGAGAACGCACATATGATATATATTCATTACTTCTAAAAGAACGTATTGTCTTCTTAGGAACAGGGATAAATGACCAAGTTGCTAATGCGATAATCGCTCAACTATTATTTTTAGACCGTGAAGATCCTGAAAGAGACATTAATTTATACATAAACTCTCCTGGTGGAGTAATAACATCTGGGCTAGCTATATATGACACTATGCAATTAATACGTCCAGATGTATCTACAATCTGTGTTGGCATGGCTGCAAGTATGGGTACGGTCCTGTTATGCGGAGGAGCAGACGGTAAAAGATTTGCTTTACCAAATTCAACAATTCATATGCACCAAGCATTGGGCGGAGCCCAAGGCCAAGCTTCTGATATTGAAATAGCTGCTAGAGAAATCATACGTATGCAAGACAAAATCAGGAATATCATGTCACTCCACACTGGACAATCTTATGAAAAAATAGCTCAAGATAGTGACAGAGATTTTTACATGAGTTCTGAAGATGCTAAAGAATACGGCCTAGTAGATATCGTTATGTCATCAAACCAAGCAAAAGCGAAATAAAATGTCTAATTCAGAAACTAACTATACATGTTCGTTTTGTAATAAAACGCAACCACAAGTTAATCGACTAATAGCAGGTCCTGATAGGGTTTTTATTTGTGATGAATGCGTAATTTTGTGTGAACAAATTATTGCAGAAGAATCTACAGAAAATACTAATACAGTCCAAAACCCTCTAGATCTAGGGTTAACTCCTAAAAATATCTTCGAAAAACTTGAAGAATATGTTATTGGTCAAGAAGATGCAAAAAAAATATTGAGTGTTGCTGTGTATAACCATTATAAAAGGATATGGTCAAATCGAGAAAATGCAGATGCTAGTGTAGAGTTACAAAAAGCAAACATTCTTATGTTAGGACCTTCTGGTTCTGGCAAAACGCATCTAGCGCAAACATTAGCCAAAATATTAGATGTCCCATTTGCAATTGCTGATGCAACTTCTTTAACAGAAGCAGGATATGTAGGAGAGGATGTAGAAAACATTCTTCTTCGATTAATACAATCAGCGGATCATGATATCGCTAGGGCTGAACAAGGAATAATCTACATTGATGAAATCGATAAAATATCTCGTAAAAGTCCCAACCCATCTATAACTCGTGATGTTTCTGGAGAAGGAGTACAACAAGCTTTATTGAAAATAATAGAGGGTTGTGTGGCAAATGTACCACCACAAGGTGGCAGAAAGCATCCTCAACAAGAATTTATGCAAATAAAAACAGATGACATCTTATTCATGGTTGGAGGCGCGTTTGAAGGAATCTCAGAAATCATACAAAGGAGAGAATTCAGCACCAATTATTCTTTAGGATTTAGAAAAGATGAAGATAGCAATGATAGTATAAATGATAAGGAATTGATTAGAGAATTTGTGACTGTGGAAGATTTGATGGAATATGGATTTATTCCCGAATTCATAGGACGCCTACCTGTAGTAGTAACTCTAAAAGGTTTAGGCAAACCAGAATTAATTCGAGTCTTAACTGAACCAAAAAATGCTTTCATAAAGCAATATAAAGCTCTTTTCGAAATGGATGGAGTATCTCTTAGCTTCACAGAGGAAGCTATTTCTGCAACAGCTGAAAAAGCTGTCGAGCAAAATACTGGCGCAAGAGGATTGAGGTCTATTCTAGAAAATACATTGTTAGACGTGATGTATGAATTACCAAATCGGAAAGATGTTACCCACTGTTCTGTAGATGAATCTTCTATTAAAGGTGATGCCCCCGTGCAAATAACTACTGAAGATATTAACGTTGATGAAATTAAACAAGACAGTTCTGATCAAAATCTTAAATCAGCATAAATTATTCCTCTTCTACTAATTTAATCCTTAATTCATTTAACTGATCTTCACTAATAGGTGATGGCGCTTGAAACAATGGATCCATCTGGCTTTGAGTTTTAGGAAATGCAATCACTTCTCTAATAGAACTCTTATTTAAAAGGACCATAATCAATCTATCAATACCAGGAGCGATACCCCCATGTGGTGGAGCTCCATATTCAAAGGAATCTAAAAGTTGAGCAAATCGATCTGCAACAGCTTCTTTTGTATATCCCAGAACTTCAAAAATCTTCTCTTGCAAATCACGTTTATGTACTCTAATACTTCCACTTGCCATCTCTAAACCATTACAAATCAAATCATAAGATTCAGCAATAACTTTTTCAGGATCTGTTTCAAGAATATTAATATGTTCCTCTTTAGGCATACAAAAAGCATGATGTGTCGCATGCCATCTATTTTCATCTTCATTCCATTCAAATAACGGGAAATCTGTAATAAATGCAAAAAACATCTTATCCGGGTCAGCCAATTCTAATAAATCACCCATTTTATGCCTTAGTGCTCCAAGAGATAAATTGGTAGGTTTTTCTTCTCCCGCAATAATAAATATAAGATCTCCAGATTTAGCTTGAGTTAATTTAATAAATTCTTCTACTTCTGATATGGTTAAAAACCTTGAAATATTTGATTTAACATCATCCATCGACAAATCATTTATATCTCCATCAATACCAATCGAAATCAGTCCTGTCGCACCTCTAGACTTAACAAATTCTGTTAAATCATCAATTTGGCGTCGGGTATAGGCTGAACATCCAGGAACAGAAAAGCCTCTAATAACACCTTGGGATGCTAAAACATTCTGAAATACTTTAAATTCGCTATCTTTAACTACATTCTCCAAGTCACATAACTTTAATTCATATCTTAAATCAGGTCGATCTATCCCGTACATGTCTATAGACTCTTGATAAGTCAACCTAGGGAATGGGGTTATAATCTCTTTATCTGGAAATAAATCTTTCATTATTCCGGTAAATAATTCTTCCGTTAAATTCAAAATATCTTCTTGTGTAACAAAACTCATTTCTAAATCTAACTGTGTGAATTCCGGCTGTCTATCAGCACGAGAATCTTCATCCCTAAAGCACTTAGCTATCTGAAAATATCTTTCTACTCCAGCAACCATAAGCAATTGCTTTAATTGTTGTGGGGACTGTGGTAATGCATAAAAATTACCTGGAAACAATCTACTAGGAACAATATGATCTCTAGCCCCTTCAGGTGTACTTTTTATTAAAATAGGGGTTTCAATTTCCAAAAAATCTTTACTGTCTAAATAATCTCGGATATATTTAACAACTTGATGACGAATTATTAGAGCTTTTTTCATACTCTCACGCCTTAAATCAATATATCTATATTTCAAACGTACAGACTCATCAACATCTGACTCATCATTCACATAAAATGGCGGAGTCAAAGATTCATTTAAAATATTTAATTCTGTAACATGAATCTCAACTTCACCTGTAGGAATATCTTGATTAACTGTACCTTCAGAACGTTTAATAACTTTGCCCTTAACTTGTACAACCCACTCATTCCGTAAGGTTTCAGCACTCGAATGCGACATTAAATCTATATCAGAATTAAAAACAATTTGGATCACTCCATCTCGATCACGAAGATCAATAAAAATTAAATTACCATGATCTCGCCTTCTATTAACCCAGCCAGCTAATACAACTTCATCTCCAACATTATTAATATCAAGAGCCCCACAACTTATTTCTTTGAGCAATATACCTCTCCAAATTTACTCTATTTTTATAAATTCATACCATTATACTTTCGAATCGAACTACGCACACTATAATGCTACTGATTAATCCATAAATATTTTGATTTTATATCTCTATCAAAAACAATTCTGTAAAATAAGACTTTAATTCTATTTGGATCATCAGGAAATCGCCATTCATTTGTTAAGACCCTTTTAGATATTAAAAATATAGCTAAAATAAGCGTAAATATTCTTTCCACAATATCTGAAGATAAAAGAAATGTCATCAAAACTAATAAAATTATAGTTACCAATGTCCATAACGCACTATCTTTATAAACAACCAATCTACTTATTAAAACTGGAATGGCAATAATTAAGAAAATTGGCCTCAAGGTTTCTATAGCTAATAAAACACCTATAGAAACAGCTACTCCTCGGCCTCCTTTAAAACTCATGAATATTGACCAATTATGACCTACTACTATGAGCAATCCATAAATAAATAATTCCCACGAATATCCAAAAATATTATCAAAAACATATATCGGTAAAAACCCTTTAAGAAATATATCGATAAGCGAAATGCAAATAGCCGAAAGATACCCTGAGGCATTCTTGGTATTTGATGATCCTAAATTACCAGTCCCTACTTGATCTAAATTCAATCCATTTTTAAGACTTTTTATCCATATATATGAAACTGGAATAGAAGATAGAAGATATATAATCATTCCTAAAAACGACAGGAATCTAATATCTACTAGCATTACTGCTCGTTTAACAATTTCAATCTTTCAATAGTATCTATAGGTGGTCCTGAATCACCAGGTTTAGATTCAATAGGATTTCCAAGTGCGTGGTAATCACTACCTCCACAAGGGACTAATGAATATTGATTTGCAAAATTCAAAAGCTTACTAACCTGATTATTATCATAACTACCATAATATACTTCCATCCCCACTAGGCCCCACTCTTTCATCATAGGTAATAATTCATTTAACCCTTTAAGGGTTTTTCTCGTGGATTTTGCTGAAGACATTAAAGGGTGAGCTAACACAGGTAATGCTCCGTTATCAATTAGCAGTTTGATAGAATCTTCCAAACCTAATAGTTTCCTCGCAACAAATCCTTCACTCCGATCGCCAATAAATTTGTCAAATGCTTGTTTAGGATTTTTAACGTATCCTAATTCTGTTAAAGCTTGAGCAATATGAGGTCTACCTACTGAACCTCCATCCGCTAGCTCCTGGACTCTTTCAAAAGAAATCTCCAGACCCATGCCTTGTAATTTATTCACCATCGCTTCACCACGAATAATTCTATCAGCCCTGAGTTCAGACAAGACATTCTGAAAATTCAAATCATGTTGGTCTACATAATAACCAAGTATATGTATCTCTGATGATTCCCATAATGCGCCCAGTTCTATGCCTGGAATTATATTCATACCTAGATCGGCAGCGATTTCTTCTGATTCTGATAAGGCTGAAGTTGTATCATGGTCAGTAATCGAAATAAATTTCAAACCTTTACTTTGACAAAGCCTTAGCAGATCTTCAGGACTCAATGTTCCGTCAGAATGAGTAGTATGTAAATGTAAATCTACTTCGACTTTGTATGATGCCATTTCAGGTATCCATAACCCAGAAATATTTATAATTACTAAAAAATCAAATCATTATTTTGCATATTGAACAGATCGTTTTTCACGAATAACTACAACTTTAATCTGACCTGGATAAGCAAGTTTCTCTTCAATGCTTTTAACAATATCTCTAGCTAACTCACTTGCTGAAACATCATCAACAACATCTGGTTCCACCATAATCCGAACTTCTCTTCCAGCCTGAATAGCAAAACACCTATTTATACCTTCAAAATTGCTAGCAACTTCTTCAAGCTCTTCCATTCTTTTAACATAATTATCTAAGGTGTCTCTTCTAGAACCTGGGCGAGCAGCGCTTAAAGCATCCGCTGCGGCAACCAAAAATGATTCTACAGAACTCATTTCATCGTCATGGTGTTCTGCAATACATGTTGTGACTCTTCTAGATATCTTGTACTTTTTGGCTATATCGGCTCCAATTTGAGCATGAGGACCTTCTATTTCATGAGTAAGAGCTTTACCAATATCATGTAATAAGCCCCCTAACTTGGCGACTTTAACATTAGCTCCAACTTCAGCAGCCATCAACCCTGCTAAATGTCCAACTTCTAGCGAATGCATTAATACATTTTCACCATAACTATAGCGATATTTTAATCGCCCAAGAAGTCTAACCACTTCTGTATGCAATCCCCTAACGTTAGCATCAATTACAGCAGATTCTCCACTTTTCCAGATAGATTCTTCAACTTCTTTCTTAGATTTTTCTGCCATCTCTTCAATTCTAGCAGGATGAATTCTTCCGTCCGCAACTAATTTATCTACAGTTAGTCGGGCTATTTCTCTTCGAACAGGATCAAAACATGAAAGAGTAACTGCTTCTGGAGTATCGTCAATTATGAGATCAACACCAGTAGCGGCTTCTATAGCTCGTATATTTCTACCTTCTCTACCAATTAAACGACCTTTCATATCGTCACTAGGTATAGGAACACTCGAAACAGTAGCCTCTGATACGACATCAGAAGCCAATCTCTGTATAGCTTGCCCCAACACCATTCTAGCCTTTTCACTAGCAGTATTTTGGGCATCTTGTTCCATATCCCTGTACTTAATAGCTAGTTCATGGCTAATATCGTCCTCAGCCTGTTTTATAATAAGATCTTTGGCATCGTCCATAGACATGTCAGCCACTTTTTCAAGAGCAAGAACTTCACTATCTTTTAACTCTTGCACTTCAGAGTAAATGTGATCAATTTCTTTTTCACGATCTGTTACTTTTTTCTCACGCCTTTCAAGGTTCCGAGATCTTCCTTCTATATTTTCTTCTCTGTTTGAAATTCGCCTTTCTACAGATCTTATCTCAGCTCTTCTTTCCCTTATTTCAGTTTCGCCTTCTCGACGTGTTTGTAAAGCTTCCTCTTTGGCTTGCAGGATCATCGTTTTAACCTTTTCGTCTGCATCTTCTACAATCTGTTCTGCTTTTGTCAAAGCAGATTTAGAAGCAAACAACTCTAGTACTCGACGATACAATAAGCCTACTATTAATCCTAATATAATACAGCTAAGGATAGTAATCGCTAATGTGAAAAAATTATCCACGCGATCCACCCCCTTATTAAATTGTAGTTAACTTATGTTAACTACATATATTCTACCATTTAAAACGGAAATTTATTGGAGCCTTTAGATTGCGACATCATTCGCATCATTTTCTTTTGACCTTTAGGAGAACTCATGTCCTTCATCATTTTACGCATTTGCTTAAACTGATTTAACAATTGATTCACATCTTTGGGGGAAGTCCCACTACCTGTTGCAATTCTCTTGCGTCTACTTCCTCCTATTATTTCAGGTTTTTGACGTTCTTGTAGGGTCATGGAATAAATAATAGCTTCAATTTTATCCAAATGGTTCTCGTTCACAGCATCTTCTGAAATATTATTTTTAATATTAGAGATACCTGGAATCATTTCCAATATTTGACCAAAAGAGCCCATTTTTTTTATTGCCTGCATTTGATCTAAGAAATCTTCAAGATCAAATGTTGCCTTGCGAATCTTCTGTTCCATACGAGCCATATTATCCTCGTCAAAAGATTCTTGGGCTTTTTCTGCAAGAGTAAGGATATCGCCCATACCTAGAATACGTGACGACAATCTATCTGGATGGAAAACTTCTAATGAATTGACATCTTCGCCAAGTCCTATAAATTTTACTGGCACCCCTGTTACAGATGATATAGATAAAGCTGCACCACCTCTCGCATCACCATCCATTTTTGTTAAAATCAGTCCAGTTATACCAATCTTTTCATTGAAATCTTGAGCTATATTAACAGCCTCTTGGCCAGTCATTGCATCTACGACCAATAGAATTTCATTAGGTTCTACAACATTTTTAATTAATTCCAATTCAGACATTAAATCGTCATCTATCGTAAATCTACCTGCAGTATCTACAATAATGAAATCAGAATTAATATTTTTGGCTAATTCCAAACCTTCCTTCACAATAATTTCAGGATCCTGAGAAGGGTCAGAGTCAAACACTGGAATATCTATAGAATTACCTAGAATTTTCAACTGATCGATTGCAGCAGGCCTATGAATATCGGCCGGTATCAGAAGAGGATTATGATTATTCTTTGATAAATGGAGTGCCAATTTTGCAGATGAAGTTGTTTTACCGGAACCATTTAATCCAATTAATAAAATTTTATTTTGAGAATTATCAGTCTTAATAATAAGTTCAGAAGATGTGTTACCTAAAATATTAGTCAATTCTTGATCAACAATCTTAATAACATATTGTCCAGGAGAAAGGGCTTCTAAAAGTTCACCCGGAACAAGTTTATCTCTCATTGATTCAATAAAAGACTTAACAACCCTAAAATTGACATCAGCGTCTAATAAAGCAAGGCGTATCTCTTTTAATACATCTTCAATGTCATCTTGTGTCAAACGCCCTTTATTATTAAGTTTATATATAACAGAGGAAATTTTTTCAGTAAGATTTTCAAACATAATTTAAGTTCACCTATTATTAATATTAGCATCTAGAGGAAAATAGAATTCGTATTCTCCTTGAATCGTTACATTAAGGATTGCTATACTCAAGTAACTAGTTTAAATCATTTAAAAGGGGACTATCAAATGGAAATAACATGGTTAGGGCATTCATCAGTTTGTATCAATAGTAGAGATGAGATACTAATCACGGATCCTTTTGACACTTCGCATAGTGGAATGATGCCATCTAGAAAATCCGATATAGTTACTGTCAGCAATTCAAATCCAAAATATTCTACTACTAAAGCGCTTAGTGGTGATCCTTATATCGTCAATGGTCCAGGTGAATATGAAATTGGCCAATATTACATAACTGGAATTCCAACACAGCTAGACGAATTAAACCAAGAAATTAATGTAGTCTATACAATAAGAGCTGAAGGATTAGTTATATGCCAATTGGGCGGATTAAATCAAAAACTAACGTCCGGCCAGTTAGACCAACTGAGGCAAGCAAATATTTTATTAGCCCCTATTGCAAAAAACAGTTCATTAAGCCATGAACTTCTTCAAGAAATAATCTCGGCAATTCAGCCAAGAATATTAATCCCATTAGAGTATATCGAAGACAATGATGGAAGCACTCCTACCGGATTAGATACATTTCTTACAAATACGGGATCTACAGAAACAACTGGAATCAACAGACTAAATATAGATGAAACAAAACTTCCAGCAGAATTAAAAGTTCAGATACTTAATCCGCAACGCAGTTAAAAAATCAACATTACCTAGTCTAGTCATACAAATACCCTATAAACTCGCATAAATTTCTATATGGAGCTCACAGGGAATTTTAGGTATAGATTTTGCCCTATTTACGCTTTCTCCAGCCAGTATATCCCACTAAGAACAGTATCGGGGCCAACATCATAGCCATGTCTCCTGAACCTTGTAGTAAAGAAACGGACTCTACTCGGCCACAAGTACCGGATGAGTCTTCAGCTACTAGAGCGTTATCTGATTCAGATGAATCTTGCTTATCTTCAGGAAGAAGAGATGTCGAAGGAGGGTTATTAGAACCTTCTGCCTCCAATTCAATATCAATATCTGACAGTGTTTCACCAAAAACTAAAGGGTTCCCTACAATTTTTACTTCTTCTGATGAGCCATCAGAAACTCTAATATAAAAATCAATTGATTTGCCTATAAATTTAGAGCTACTTGGTTCAAGAATTAACGAGTCAAATACAGCAAAGGTTGTTCCTTTTTCTTTTGCATATTCCATAATAGGAACAGGGTCGCTAAAATGTGAACCAACTTTTGCAAGTAACTCAAGAGATACATTTTCATAATCTGAAGATGTATAGGCTATTTCACCACTAATCGATAAATACAGATTATTTGCCGAAACTAGCGGTATCGAAGAATCAGTAGCAACAACAGGATTTGTAGGAAGTATTAGAACAGGATTTTGAACCACAACAGTATCTTCTTGAGGAGCTGTTTCAGAAGGTGTTATTACAGGAACTGCTGTAGGAGTAGGGGCAGGCAATGCTGGAAATGTGAGATTATAGCTTGGTACAGTCCTAATAGAGGGAGAAATAAGAAATAAATCTTCCTGGTCTGCTTTCACTAGACCTTCATAATGAAATGTAATAACAGAATTAACAAAAGATGCATCTGGTGGACCAAATGTAAGAACATATGAACCATTTTCAATTATTCCACCATCACTAACAAAAGATCCTACTTTTGCAGTAATACAGCCTTCTAAGCACCTTTTTCTAACTCCCTCTAAAACAAATTCACTGTCTGCTGGAGTTTGCCCGCCAACAGTAATTGTTCCCGTATAAATGGTTGGGTTTGGAGGGGGAGCTCCACCAGCTGCTTCAACGCTAATGGAATTCAAGGAGTAAGCAATAATGCCCAAAGTTATCAAAAAAGCAATTCTTTTAAATCCAATCATAAAATAATACTCCCTAATAAAAGATTAGGCCTCTCCCCACTCCAAAGAGCGAGAAGAGGCCATCTAAAAACCTATAGAGGAATATCCTCTAAGGTACTAAGGTACCAGCCTTGCTCAAGAAGAGCCAGTAACCTTTACCAATTACAACACTAGTATCGGCTGCGGTGGTAGGTATGAAGCTACTATATGCATCTGTCGTGGTATTAAAGCCATAAGCCCTTGTCCATGACAAACCTGTGAAGTATGTATCACTGTCTAATGTAGCACCTATTGCTGAACCTGTTATAGATACAGCAGGAACCATGTTCCAACCTTTTACCAAAGCTATTGCTGGAGGTAGCTGTTGAGCACCACCGTCGTAGCCCGGAATATCAACCTTTATTGGGTCGTTGTTAGTTGTGTATACCCAGTATGCTCTAGCTGCATCAACAGCTCCTAGCGTACCAGCTAGATCCCCAGAGGAATTTCTAACAGCTGACAACCATCCACCAGCAACAGTAGGATCGTAGGTCAAAACAGTTTCAACCTTAGGAGCGCTATCCATTACTGTGTTAATAGCAGTATTAGTTGGAGTACCTGGCATGGAAATTAAGTTCCAACCTGGTAGCAAAGCAACCTTTGTCAAAGCTCTAGCTTTAACTGTAAACCTACCTGTCTTGTTAACCTGTTCATTACCAGCTGTGTCTTTAGCACTAACTGTTAATACGAAGTCTCCATAAGCAAGGTCTGCAGTAGGCCTGTAGAAGAAGTTCTTGTTATCTGAAGTATTCATATTTGCAAGAACATCTGTCTTTGTACCAGCAGGATCAGTAAGCTCAGCTTTTGTTAGTGTCACTGTTGTATAAGTGTCACCAGCATACTCATCTTCATCCCATGTTACACCGATCATAGGCCTTCTATTCTGACTGCTTGAACCATCAGCAGGGCTGAAGGAACTTACAGTAGGCTTACTAATGTCAACCTCTACAACTTGTGCAGCTGCGACATAGTAATAAGTAATTTTAACTGTATCTGTATTAGATATGGCATCATCGAAAGTCATTGTTAGCGTCTCAGCTTCACTCCAGTCAATAGGAGATCCTGACATGTTAACAACAGACGCGACTCCGTTAACAGTAACACTAACACCATCGTGCAATGTTCCGTCACCGTCGTGGTCAGCTAATGGCCATTTCTTTAATTTAACAGCTTTAGATGTTCCAGCAGTTGTGGAGGCACTCCACTGACTACTTACATCTTCACTAGTTACTTTGGTTCCGCCACTGTTTCCAACGTTATTATTAACGTCTTTACCATTGATGACGATTCCATAGATACCAGTAGCAGAGAATGTAGCTTGCTTGAATGTAGCTTTACCAGCTGTTGGGCTAGTCAAGGATACTGCTAACTTAGTTGAAGAAGCAGTTCCTGCCGAGCCACCACCTAGAACTACACCACAAGTGCAGACTCCAGCTATAGTATTGGAATTATCTTTCATATTCTCATCAGAGTTAAATGTAAGAACAGAAGATCCAGCTTTCTTAATTATGTCTACATCAAGAGCAGCACCTGAAATAGTAGGTTTAACTCCATCAGTAGCTGTAACCTTGTCAGCAATACCGTCAGTAGCAGATCCACTATTGTCTGTTCCAGTTGAAACACCAGATGGCTTGTCATTCAGAGAGTTTCCTACTCTGTCTGTAACCGCACCAACTAGCTTAACAACAGGCTTGGAGTTATGAACAATCTCATTCTCCATACCTAAGTAAACAAGTCGATCTGTAAATTCATCCTTACCACCCAAAGTTACTGTAGCTGGCACAACACCATCAACAGTGAAGTCTGTGGTTTCAACAGAAGATGCACCCAATGACTCATCGAATACAACTTTAACTGTGAAGTTATCGTTAGCATCGTTGCCTGTCAAAGTATAAGGAGCAACTGTGTCTTTATCAGCACTATATTTCTTACCTGTTACAGCAGAAGTCATATTAGGTGCTGTTGAGTCTATAGTGAAGTTAGCCGAACTACCAGTAATAGTCTTCTGGTTACCAGCTATATCTGAAACTACAATCTTGTAGTTCGTAGAAGAACCGTGCCAAGTACCTGTAGTAGTTGTTGTTACGGTAGAACCGTCAACACCAAATCCACCACCAGTCCTGGATCCAGCTCCGTCACAAGTTCCAGTAGCTGCAGTTGTCCAGTTAGTACCTGGAGTCAACGCTACCGTAATAGTCATAGACTTAGAACCGAGGTCTGCATATGAATATTCTGTAGATAAAGCTTTACAGTTATTAACAAATGAAGATACATAAGTTAAAGGTGCTGTAGCTGTAAACCCAGATGCAGCATCAGCAACTGTATATGTAAATTCAGGGGTTTTATCGTTAGTTATTGTTCCATCTACTGGGCCAACAACAGAAATTGTTGGTACAGCAAAGTCAATCGTAGCTGTTGCAGAAGACGTAACCGCAGTTGATGTCACTGCATCAGTACAACTGGTACCACAACCGTAGTAAGAAACTGTCAAGGTATCACCATCTTGAACCCAAACAGCACCGTCACCGGAAGTAGTAGATCCAGCATCTTTACTGATTACAATACTACCGTTGTAATAATCAGCTTCGTCATCTGTTGAAAGAGAACCAGGAGCAGTTACCTGAGTAATGCTTACCCATTCACCTTCAGCGTCCGAAGTACTCGTTACTTTCGCAACTTTATTACCAGCAGAAGAGCCAGCATAAGTATCAACAACGTTATAAGAATAAACAGCTACAACGGTTGAAGAACCGTTAATTGCAGATTTGTTCTTAAAAACCGCGTTATCTTTGTTCCAGCCAACAAGCTCTGAGAAAGTGTTTGTTGTACCTGTTGCAGAAGATGTAACAGTTATACCTGATAACGATGTACTAGCTGTGTTAGTAGTACTAAAGGTGCTTGTAGAACTAGCCACAGTACCACCATTAAGAATACCACCACAAGTAGCACCATTATAAGCAATACATGTAGTACTGCCATTAATGTTAGGGGTTGTAGAAGCAGAGAATAGAGTAAACTCGCTGTCTATCCCTATGTCACTTCCATAGTTGTTATTAAAGTACCACGTTGTAGACGCAGTCTTTGTTGTGTCTAGAGCAGAGTCTCTCAACCAGAAACTGGCAGATGACGTTGCTCCTGTTTCAGAGCCTGTAGGACCAGGCGAATAGTGCTTTTGCACTGTCGCGCTAGTATTCATCCACGATACTTTATCTTCAGCAATCGTGGCTGCTTCGGCTCTTGACTCGTTAACGGACCACTGCGACATAAGCAGTACTACCATCACTAAGCCAATGCTCATGAATTTTAATGCATTCTTCACTTCGTTACCCCCTTGAAATGGTGCGGGTCTAAATTTTTTAATTCCCAAATTTATAAATTCGAAAAGCCCCGGCATTTTCAACCTGGGTGCTAATCTAAATTCCTATTTAATTTTTAAATCGCGAGCAAAAGAGCAAGCGATACTGTCCCAATATATTTTGGGCTCTATGATTTGTACACCACGTGCATGCCTATTGTCAAGGCATTAATCAGGCAAAATAGCCTTTTCACACGTTTATTTACAAATCTTTAACATACCTTAATATTTAATTTTTCATCTTTAAAAATGAAGGTACAAAAAATATAATTCACGCATTTTTATGTTGTCAATACGTAAATGCACCTAAATTTTAAACCGATTTAGACCAAAAGCACAATAGGTGCAATTGTTCATGTAATGAACGTATTTTGAAGGATTAATTTTAAAATTTAACGTTCGTACATTGAACATATTAATCTTTTCCAAGACCTGCAAGGAAATGGTCATTATCTTTCGATTTTTTCATTCGTTCAAGTAACTTTTCCATGGCTTCATTATTGTTGTTGTTGTTAGAATCCGAATCAATCATAGTTAACATTCTTCTCAATAACCAGACTTGCTTCAATACTTCTTCAGATAAAAGTAATTCCTCTCGGCGCGTACCACTTTTATAAATATCTAACGCCGGGAACACTCTCCTTTCAGCCATCCTTCTGTCAAGATGGACTTCCATATTACCAGTACCTTTAAATTCTTCATAAACCACATCGTCAAGCCTACTCCCAGTATCTACAAGACAAGCAGCTAATATAGTAAGACTCCCTTTCTCTTCAGTATTCCTCGCTGCACCGAAGAAGCGCTTAGGAGGATAAAGTGCAATAGGGTCCATTCCTCCTGACAAGGTTCTACCACTACTTGGAACAGACAGGTTATAAGCTCTGGTTAATCTTGTAATGCTATCAAGCAATATAACAACATGTTCCCCTGCCTCAACTAACCTTTTAGATCTTTCTAAAACTAACTCTGCAACCCGACAATGGTCCTCAACCGGCTCATCAAAAGTAGAGCTAAAAACTTCTCCCTTTATAGATCTTCTCATATCAGTAACTTCTTCCGGCCTCTCGCCAATTAAAGCTACCATTATGTGTATATCTGGATGGTTTTGAGTAATACCGTTAGCTATATCTTTCAAAATTGTAGTTTTCCCTGCTTTTGGAGGAGCTACTATTAAACCCCTTTGACCTCTACCTACAGGTGAAACAATATCCATTAACCTTGTCGATAATTCTTTTTGCCCTGTCTCCAAAACAATTCTTACATCAGGAAAAACTGGCGTTAAGGACTCGAATTTTGGTCTAGATTTTGATTCAGCAGGATCCATACCGTTAACTTCCTGAACTTTAACTAACCCAAAGTAACGTTCGCCATCTTTTGGAGGCCTCACATCACCTTGTAAGTAATCTCCTGCTCTAAGATTGAATCTACGTATTTGCGATTGAGACACGTACACATCACCGGAACCCCTCTGCTCACCATTTTGCCTTAAAAACCCATATCCTTCACTAAGTATTGAAAGGATGCCAACCGCAATAATCGTTTCATCATTATCAGTACAAACTTTAAATATTTTCCGCATAAGATCTAAGCGCCTAGGGGTAGCCCCTTCTTCAACAGCACCTGCCTTAATTGCAATCTCTAACAATTGCTCGTCAGTATTTTCTTGAAGTTCAGCCAAATTCATTTTATCAATCACCAATCAAATTTTATATTTACATTTAAAGCACAAAATGTGCACTTATTTAACAATTAGGGGATTTCAGCAATCTTATTACTATCATCGTTTTAGATTAATAATAGTTTGGGATTTCTAAAGCGGTCAGTTCGTGTATGAACTACGTAAATTATAACACACACACATACAAATGTAACTGCTATTTATAATTTTTGACTCTTATTCACTATCGCGCTAACAAATTCACTGAAAATAGGGTGCGGTTCTGTAGGCCTAGAGAGAAACTCTGGATGAAATTGAGTCCCAAGCATAAATTCATTGTTAGAATATTCTACAATCTCTACTAATGTGCCATCAGGTGAAATCCCGGACGGCTTAAGGCCCACAGACATTAAATCTTCTCTGTATAAATTATTGAATTCAAATCTATGTCTATGTCTCTCCATAATGGTATTTTTGGAAGACCCATATGCTCTAGATGCAATAGTTCCATTAACAAGATCACAAGGATAACCTCCCAACCTCATTGTTCCACCTTTGTCAGTTATATTTTTTTGGTCTTCCATAATATGAATGACAGGATCAGGAGTATCCTGTACAAATTCTGTAGAATTAGCAGATTTTTTATCCAAAAGGCTCCTAGCAGCTTCAATGACCATGACTTGCATGCCCAAACAAAGGCCTAGGTAAGGCACGTCATTTATACGACAATATTCAACAGCTGAAATCATGCCCTCGACCCCTCTATATCCAAATCCACCTGGCACAACAACACCCGCTGAATCATTCAAATATTTTTCAGGACCATCTTCTTCGATATTCTCAGAATCAACCCATTTAATTTCAATATTGCGAGAATACTTTATTCCTGCATGTATTAACGCTTCCTTAACAGAGATATACGCATCATGTAAATCTACATATTTCCCAACAACAGATATTTTAATATGATCTTTATCTGATTTAATCATTGAAACAAGATTTTTCCAGTCATCCGAAAGGGTCACATCATCATTTTTCGTTTTGAGAGACATCGTATCTTTAATTAAGTTCCCCATACCTTGTTTTTCTAGTATTAAAGGAACCTCATATATAGTTGATACAGTGGGCAACATAAGAACGCCTTCAATAGGCACATCACAATGAATCATTATTTTACGCCTGAGATCTTCGGGCACATCATGATCACTTCTGCATATAATAGCATCAGGCTGTATCCCTATACCCCGCAATTCCCTAACACTATGTTGAGTAGGTTTAGTCTTTAACTCAGATGTTGATGTTATATAAGGCAAAAAGGTTAAGTGGATATAAAAAACATTATTACTACCCACCTCATTTCTCATTTGCCGGATAGCTTCCAAAAAAGGCAAACCTTCAATATCCCCAACAGTTCCGCCAACTTCAACAACAATAACATCTGCTTTAGTTTCTTCGGCAAGATTCAACATTTTAGCTTTTATAGAATCTGTTACATGAGGAACAACCTGTATTGTTCCACCTAAAAATTCTCCTCGTCTTTCTCTAGATATAACATCACTGTACACTTGACCTGCTGTTGTATTAGAAGCTTTTCCTAAGTCAACATTTACAAATCTTTCATAGTGCCCTAAATCTAGGTCTGTTTCACTCCCATCATTAGTAACAAAAACTTCTCCGTGTTGATATGGAGACATAGTTCCGGGATCAACATTCAAATAAGGGTCTAGTTTCATTAAAGAAACAGAAAGGCCTCGATCTTTTAATATCCTACCAATAGATCCTACACATACACCTTTCCCTACGGAACTAACTACACCACCAGTAATGAAAATAAATTTAGTCATATCACTCCAAAAAAATCTGCACTGAGACAAATTGCCATATCCGCTCAAGTATATGAACAGATAACGAAAGGTGTCAATTGGTGTTTACCCTGTGTCAAATTCAAAAAACCTAAATGATAGGTAGTACAAATTTAACTAAAATAAAGATACAATTCATTCAAACATACTAATAATTTAGGAGTTATAGCTTGAAATACTATCGAATAGAAACCATATACGGGTTACCTATAATTGGAGTGGAAACTAAAGATGGAGTAATTGAAAATATAACTTCTGTAGAAGAAGAAATAGACGACTTGGGAAATTTAATAAAGCTTTCCCATATATCAGGAATTCCTTTAGATGATTTAACTAAAAAAATATTAGCTGATGGAAATCCAGAGATACTATCATTAGAACGAATCGTAAAGGATTCCAGAACAAAAAATGGAGATTACCAAATCGATCGACCTATTGATCCTCCAGAGGTTTGGGCAGCTGGGGTTACCTACAAGAGTAGTGAACTTGAAAGAC
>Ga0315316_10000983_pt1 | contig 19487 bp, 18 predicted proteins | sample M160m3416metaG_FD_203702 | JGI IMG/M metagenome (GOLD analysis project Ga0315316, IMG submission 203702) | Ammonia-oxidizing marine archaeal communities from Monterey Bay, California, United States - M1 60m 3416 | ecosystem: Environmental > Aquatic > Marine > Intertidal zone | place: USA... | reverse complement strand
GATATCTTGTAATATTTTAATAATATCATTAGATATTTTATTTGACTTAGATTCCTTAACATTTGCATAGGCAAGTATACTTAATGCAGTAGCTTTACATTGCTTATTTACAAATATAGCTTGATTAAATTCTATAGAGCTATTTCCAATTCTACTAATATAAGACCCAATTTCAATTTTACTAGGATAGAAAATTTGGGCTATATAATTAATATTAAAATTTACTATGACAAAACCGTATATTTCAGTTTCTAAATTTCTTATAATATTAACTCTAGCGCTTTCAAAATATCTTGAGATTGAGACATTGTTTACATGATTATATCCATCAGTGTCTCCCCATCTTACGTTCTCATAAAATATATTTTTATACATACTAAGGTCTTTAGGAATATATCTTTTATTTTTCATTATTTGCCCCATTTGTTTTTAAATAATAGAAAGAAAGGAAAAAATAGCAATGGCAAATAAGTTAATAAAACCATTATATTAATAAATGATATTAAATGTGATTCTTCAATAATCAAATTCAAATATAGGTTTGTTTCATTGGAAGTTAATGGATAGATATTGAAACTATTTAATAATCCTTCATTTTTATTATAAGTATCTTTTATTCTGTAACTCAATTCAGACATATTTATTTTGTTAAATCTATCCATTAAAATAACGATAATTGCTATAGCTACTGCTGAGCCTGCATTTCTAATAAATTGAAATAGGCTTGCTCCATGATCTCTATATTTAGGGGGTAAAGACACATAAGTAATAGTTGCTAAAGCAGGATAGAATAATCCTATTCCTAAACCTCTAATAATTCCGTTGACCATCATCATTTGCATAGTTACTTCTGTATTCCAAGCAGTCATATAAAATTGACCAATCATATAAATAAATATTCCAACAATCATAATAGTTTTAAAATAACCAAATGATAATATTCTTGAAGCAATCAAGGTTCCTGTCATTCCACCAATTCCACTTGTAGTTAATATTATTCCAATCTTATCAATTGGATAGCCTCCTAGATCTGAAAGAAAGTTTGGCATAAGAATAAATGGGGGGACTAAAAGTAATCCAAATAAGAATACGAATATTAAGCCACCAATATAATTGCTGTCCTTAAAAAGTTCTCTAGGAAAGAGAGTTTTACTTTTAATAAAATATTGTAAAAAAAACATAAATATAAATAAGGTAGATGCTATTGATAAATTAGTAATTATATTTGAAGCAAACCAATCTAATATTTGCCCTCTATCGAGAACAACTTGTAAGCATGATGCACCTAAAGCTAAAAATATAAAACTTAAAAAGGCAAATTTAATATCTTTATTAATTTCATTATTATTTAGGCAAAAGTAAGATCCTATAAAAGCTATAACTCCAATAGGAACATTTATTAAAAACACCCATCTCCAGTTATAATACTCTGTAAAGTAACCTCCTAATGTAGGACCAATTAGTGGTCCAATTAATAAACCTAGGGTCCACCATGAAAGAGCTTTTCCTCTTTCTTTTTCTGGAAATGCATCTATAATAATAGATTGACTTGAAGCTACTAATGGTGCGCTAAAAGCTCCTTGTAAAGCTCTAAAAATAAGTAATTGATCTAAATTTTGAGATAAGCCTGATAAAGCAGAAAAAAAAGAGAATCCAAATATTCCTATTAAATATATTTTTTTTCTACCAATTTTTTTAGATAAATAACCTAAAAGTGGTATACATATTGCAGTAGATATGGAATAGACAGTAATTACCCAAGCAATTTCAATTTTACTAGCAGAAAAATAGCCAAGCATTTTAGGTAGTGCAACAGAAATACATGCTAGGTCAATAGTTACCAATGCAGTTGCAACACAAGCGAAAAATAAAATATAATTTTTATTACCTTTAATACTATAAAACATCCATATTACCGTTTTTTGAAAATATATTGCCTAAATTAATAATTAATCTTTATATGCTTTAATTATTATTTTATATAATGATTTTATTTGATAACAGCTATGTTTTAATAAGGGAGAACAAATATGAGTAAATTAATTATTTTCTTAAAAGTTATTTCTTATATTATTTTTATTACAGCTTTTTTTATAAAAATAGGATTATCTTCTGAAAGTGATTTAGAACAGGCAAATATTCTTTTTGATAAGGGAGAATATTTAGAATCTGTAAGTTTAGCTTCAAAATCACAATCTATAGAATCTTATATATTCTGTGCAAGGGCATTAGCTATTTACGGACATTTTTTACTTAAAGATGAAGAAGCCATGAATGTATTTAAACAGGCACTAGAATTTGCATTTTTGGCTTTGGAAAAGGATAATTTTAACGATAATGCACATGTAGAAGCTGCACATTCTTTAGGTAGATATAGTCAATATATTGGTATTGTAAGTGCTTTAAAGGAAGGATATGCGGAAAAAATATCTTTTCATTTAGATGAAGCTATAAAAATTAATCCAAAAAATGTTTCTGCACATATATCTAAAGGAACTTGGCATGCTGAAATTGTTGATAAAGCAGGTTTCATGGCTAATATTTTGTATGGAGCAACATCAGATCAGGCTAGAGAACATTATGAAAATGCGCTGAATTTAGATGGAGAAAATATAGGGGTTATTTTTGAAGTATCATATGGCTTATTGTTATTAGATGATAATGAGGATATAGTTAAAGCTAAAAATTTATTATCAAGGGCTTTAAAAATAGAACCAAAAAATCACTTAGATACTTTATATATAGAGAAATCAAAAGAATTAATTAAAATATTATAGATAGTTTATTTTTGTCCATATCCTCTTGCATCTATTGACCAAGAATTAAAAGTTTTATCTTTATTTATTACATAACATTTATCATAAAGATTAACTGTAGGGTCGCAATGCGAGGGCTGAATTACAACAATTTCTCCATGTTTTAACTTTTTTCTGCTATTTTTTGGTAAAGTAATTTTTCCATGTTCATCTCCCATGAAAGTATATTTAGTTTTATTGGGTAATGACCCTATAGGTTTAGGTAAATATTTAGAATCAGTAGAAAGTGCTTTTAGGCCTGCATCTATAATATAGTTATAATCATCTATAATACTTATAACAGAAGAGGCTATAAATAATCCAGATTTAAAAGGTTTTGCATTCGATTTATAAATATTAACATTATCGTATTCTACATCATTAAATACATAACTGCCTGCTTGTAGTTCTGTAAATAATTTACTATTAGCATCAATATCGTAAGAACCAGTTCCTCCTCCTGAGACAATTTTTGGAGCTAGATTTATTTTTTTTAATTTTTCTATTATTTTATTTAAATAATTATGCCTTACAGTAGTTTCAATTTTTCTTTTATTATAGTTATTAATATGCTGAACATCTCCAGCATATGCAGTGATACCAATATAATTTAAATATTTATTGTTATTTATTAAAGATGCAAATTTAATAATTTCTTTTATATTTTTGGCTCCAGTTCTTGATATTTTGTTAATTCCTATGCCCATGATATCGCAGTCTACTAATACATTTATTTTTTTATTATTCTTCTTGGCAATTTTTGATAAGAATTCTAATCCATAGATACTATCAATTACTAACATTAAATTTTTAGAAGATTTTAATAATTTAGAAAGTCTTTGTTCAACTCTTAAATTAGTAATTGGAGTAGTTAATAAAATCCCTTCAATATTTTTTTGAGACATTATTTCAGCTTCATGAAGCGTTGCAACACATATACCAATTGCTCCATATTGTATTTGTATTTTAGCTATTTCAGAAATTTTATGAGATTTAGCATGGGGTCTAATATTAATTTTATTATCTTTAGTATATTGGGACATTACTATGATATTTTCGATTAGAACAGATTTATCGATCAATAGCGATGGAGTACTTATATTAATATTTTTGTAATTCATTATATAATTTCTAAAATAAAAATAATTTCACTTATAGCATAAATACTTATAAAAGTATTTGATTATAAATCAAGAAAGAGTTTAGGATAAAAATTCAATATTTTATTAGGAAAAATTAATGAAAATATTTTATTATTTTATAATCTTATTAATTGGACTAGTAATATCCTCTTGTAATGAAGTAGACGAAAATAAGCTTCCCACTAATGTAAATAATGAAAAAAAAATTAATATTAAGATGGCAGCTGCTTTTCCATCAAGTTTAATTATATTGGGCGAAACTGGATTAAAGTTAAGTAAAAAGATTAACGAAATTTCTTCTGGTAATATAAATATTAAATATTTTGAGCCAGGTGCACTAGTTCCACCTATGGAAATATTTGATGCTGTATCTAGTGGAGGAGTAGATGCTGGTTGGGCATCACCTGCTTTTTGGGCAGGAAAAGTTCCTGCTTTACAGTTTTTCACTACCTTTCCATTTGGTCCAGATCCAAGCGAATATATTGCTTGGTTAAGATATGGTGGAGGAAACGAAATTTTTAAAGATATATATAGATCTCATAATATTCATTCTATACATTGTATGGCAACGTCACCAGAAGGGTCTGGTTGGTTTAGAGATGAAATAAATTCAGTAGAGGATTTAAAAGGATTAAAAATGAGATTTTTGGGCTTAGGTGCAAAGGTTATGGAAAAATTAGGAGTCTCTACTCAATTATTGGCTGGCGGAGATATATATCCTGCATTAGAATTAGGAACTATTGATGCGACGGAATATGGAATGCCAGCTATGGATTTAGAATTAGGTTTTCATACTATTGCAGATAATTATTACTTTCCTGGATGGCATCAGCCTGCAAGTTTAGGTGATTTAATAATTAATTTAGATTTATGGAATTCATTTAGTTTGGCACAACAAACGCAAATAGAAATGACATGTGCTGAAATGTTTTTAGATAGTTTAGCTAAAAGCGAAGCGGTTCAAGTACAAGCTATTAATAAATTAAAAAAACTTGGAGTTAAAATACATAAATGGTCTCCTGAAATGATGGAATTGTATAAAAAAAATTGGCATATTGTAGTAGAAGAGGAGGCTTCAAAGAATCTTCAATTTAAAAATGTTTGGAATTCAATTAAAGAATTTAGAGAAGAGTATGCAATATGGCATGATCTAGGTTATATAAAATAGCAGACTAATTTTTATAAAAATTATACTTTAATTTTGCCGTACAAGTTCCGGTAGCTATTAATGATCCATTTGCATCTTCAAGTCTACCTTCTAAAAATGCTATTGATTTAGTATTCTTAATTACTTTGGCTGTAGATATAATTTCTCCCACATGAGCAGAATTTAAGAAACTTATTTTAACCTCTAAAGTTAAAACTAAAACATCAGGTCCGCATTTAGCCATACAAGCTAATGCCATAATAGCGTCAATCCAACCAGTAACAAATCCTCCCTGAACTATACCTCCAGAATGACACATTTCTTTTTTTGCTATATATTTAGCTGATGCAATTCCATTAGTTGTATCTATGAATAATACTTTATCAATGCCTAATGTTGATTGAGGGTAGCCCAAAAACATAGCTTTTAGTTTAGCAATAGTGGCTTTATTACCTATATCTTTCATATAAACCTATTTAGTGAGATATAAGACCATGTCTATATTTAGATATGGTCTTATACAATTTGATTAATCTACAAAACCTAGATCTTTCCATGTTTTATAGCTTTCTCTGAATGTACTTAGAGAGGCCCAGACTTTTGCAAAGTCCTCATCTTTTGCAGCTTCTTCTTTTACAACTTCTTTCCATGCATTTCTAAGTATATCTAATGTTTCATCTGGCCATCTATGTAGAGTTACACCTTTTTCTTGAAGCTTCTTTAATGCTTCTGGCTGTCTAGATTCAGCTCGTGCTAATGCTTTTACTACACTCTCTGAACATGTAGCTTCTATCTGAGCCTTTTGTGTTTCAGATAAAGCATTCCATTTTTCTAAATTAATAAGTAATTCAAGAGCTGAAGAAGGTTGATGCCAACCAGGAAAATAATTATGTTTTGCGATTTGATAAAAGCCTAAGTCAATATCAATTGAAGGCATTGCAAATTCAGTTGCATCAATTGTTCCTAGTTCTAATGCCGGATAAATATCACCTCCTGCTAACAGTTGAGTAGATACTCCAACTTTCTCCATGACTTTAGCTCCTAATCCAAAGAATCTCATTTTTAATCCTTTAAGGTCATCTATACTTGTAATTTCATTTCTAAACCAACCAGAAGACTCAGGAGAGATCATCTGACATTGAATTGGACGTAAATTATGTCTTGCGTATATTTCTTCCCATAATTCTTTTCCTCCACCTTCATGATACCAAGCTAAAAACTCAGTAGCATTTGGTCCAAAAGGAATAGCAGTAAAGAATTGTACAGCAGGAATTTTACCTGCCCAGTATCCTGCAGTAGACCAACCTGCATCTACAGCTCCTGTAGAGACAGCATCAAATATTTCAAGAGGAGGAACTAATGCTCCAGGTTCAAAAAATTTAATCTTTATATTTCCCCCTGATACGGTTTCAAGCCTCTTAGTAAAGCTAATTCCTCCTTCACCTATAATGTTAAGGTTTCCTGGAAATGTGCTCGCCATTTTCCATCTTACTGTTTCATTTTTAGTTGATGAATCTGAGTTATTGCTTTCTTTAGAATTATCACATGACATTAAAAAAAATGTTGCAATAAAAGCTATAAAAATTTGAATTAGAATATTTTTCATTTGATTAAGTTCTCCAAAATTTATTAATGCTAATAAAATAAAAATAGAATTGATTGTTGATTCTAAATTAATATAACGCAACATATTTTTTAATTAAATTATTTGTTTATTTAAATTATAATAGTTAGAAAAAGTTTTTTATTGTAAGAATTATGAATATTATTTTAATAATTAGGGAAGTTTAGACAAAATGGAAGTAACAAATCTAAAATGCATTAGTGGAAATCATTTTATCTCTGATCAAATAGAAATTGATGATATTAATGATTTAGCTAATTTCGGCATAAAACTAATAATTAACAATAGACCAGATGGTGAAGAATTCAATCAAATTAGCTCTAAGTTGCTTAAAGATAAAGCTGAAAGCTTAGGAATAAAGTTCATAGATATTCCTTTTGCATCTGGGACACTTAATAAGCAGAAGATACTAGATTTTAGTAACTTAATTAAAAATAATCATGAAAAGTCACTTTTTTATTGTAGATCTGGAGCGCGTTCATCTATTATATGGGGTTTAGCATCAGTTATATATTTGGGTTTAGATTTGGAGGAATGTATGCTGAGTATTAATAATAGTGGTTATGATTCTAGTATGCTTCCAAATATGGTAGAATTTTTTAAAATTAATTAAATTGGATTATTATATTGTTAATAATAATGGTTGATCAAGATTCAGATTTTAATGGACGGTCATACAGAGAAAAGCCTTTAGGTGGAACAGAGACAGCTTTCGTATTATTAGCAGAATCATTAAGTAAACTAGGGCATAAAGTAGTAGCATTAACTAAAAGTTCTAAAGCTGTTTTTATTGAAGGTGTATACTGGAAGCCTTTAGATACAAAAATTGAAGAGTGTGATATTTATATAATTAATAGAGCTCCATGTCTTCTTGATACGACACCAAAAAATAAACAAACTATTCTATGGCTACATAATCCTGCAGATTACTTAAATAAGTTAAGAAATTTTAAACGTCTTATTTTTAAAAAAGTTAAAGTTGTATGTTCAGGAAAGTATCATTTTAATTCTATTCCATTTTGGCTAAAAAATAGAGCAGTAATTATACCTTTAGGTTTATCTAAGGATGTTTTATTAAAGGAATTCTTAAATAATAATATTCCAGATCCAGTTGTAATTTTTACTTCTAATCCAGAAAGAGGATTAAAATGGCTATCTGAACTTTGGATAAATCATATTAAAGTAGCTGTCCCAAATGCTCAGTTACATATATACGCTGGCCACAAAACATATGGAGGTAGAAACAAAAGTAAAATTTTAAATATTCTTAATGAAATCAAGGAATTAAATGAAAATAGTATTAAATTATTTAAGCCTATTCCTAAAAATGAATTGTTTGAAAAAATATTAAAATCAAGAGTTATGCTCTATAAAGGAGACCCTGGAGAAACATTTTGCTTATCTATAGCTGAAGCTCAGGCTTTAGGTGTTCCATGTGTTATTAAACCTATTGGATGTTTGGGAGAAAGAGTTATAGATAAGGTTACAGGGATTGTTGCAAAATCAGATAAGGAATTTTACGAAGAGGCAATAAATATCTTAAAAGACGATAATTTATGGTTAGATTATAGAAAAAATTCTATAAAATTACAAAGGCACTTAAACTGGGATGATATAGCTCAGAAATATATAGATTTGATCAATTCTTAGGAAATTCATTATCATTTTCTAATTTAGCTTTTAAATAACTTATTAAAATAAAAAGTGCTGCAAAGGTAGCATTTAAGAAGCCCCATCCTTTTTCTTTATAACCTTTTCTAGTTATATAACATTTATAAAATCTAGTTAAAGATCGTCTAATAGTTATCCATAATGGAGGAATTTCTTTTGGAGACTTTCTTAAATCTTTGGCTTTAGCGGAAGTGTATCTATCTAATCTATTAATCATATCTGAAATATTTCTATCTACGTAATGATTAATCCTATTATTCAAAAAGCCCTGCTTATTATTTAATTTAAGGCTTGGATGAATAGACTCATTACCCCAAACTTTAGAATTTTTATTAAAAAGGCAAGGTTTAGATGACACTCCCCAAGAGGCTCCCCAACCATATCGAACTCTTTTATTTCCAATATAGTTATCGAAAGGAATTAAAAAATATCCTTTAGTATTATCTTTTAGTTGTAATATTTTATTCCTAGCTTCATTAATTAATTCTTCACTAGTCCTTTCATCAGCATCAAGTTCAAGTATCCAATCATTGGAGCATTTATTTATACCTTCATTTCTTCTTGTACCTTCTGATGGCCAACTGCCTTCGTAAATAGTACAATTAAAATTCTTAGCTATATTGATTGTATTATCAGTACTTCTGTCTAATAAAAGGATAATTTCATCTATTGTCTTTAAACTATTTAGACAATTTTCAATATTTATTTCCTCATTTCTTGCTACTATAAGTGCACTAATTTTTATTTTACTATTAGAGTTCATTCTATTCCACATAATATAAATTTTATGTTATTTATAAAATACACAGTAGCATAAAAATTATGGATTAATAATTTTGATTAAAAAAAAATATAATATTCTAGTTTCCGGGGCATCGGGTTTTGTAGGATTGATATTAATAAAAGAATTACTATCTCGAGGTCACAATGTTTATGGGCTTGTGAGAAATAATATTAATTATTTTAGTAATAAAAATTATAAAAATATACTTATTGAAGATATTTCTAAAAGAATTGATTTTAATAAAAATATTAGTATTGATTATTTCTATCATTTAGCAGCTAAGACACATGATAGATCGAATAACACCGATGAATATCTTAAAATAAATGTATTAGGTTTAAAAAATATTTTAGGTTATTCTAGTAGGTTGCAAATAAAAAAAATAGTGATGTTGTCTTCTATAAAAGTTAATGGAGAGGGTTTTTTAACAAATGATGAGATTTACTCTAGCCAAAGTCAGGAAAACCCAAAAGATGCTTATGGTAGGTCAAAATTAGAAGCGGAGAATATTCTTAAAGAATTTTGTAATTTAAATAAGTTAAGTTTTGTAATTCTTAGACCTCCTCTTGTTTATGGGGCAGGTGTAAAAGGAAATTTAAATTCATTAATGAATTACATAGACAAAAACATACCTATGCCAATTGTGAAAACTAAAAATTTGAGGTCTTTAGTATCTCTTAGTAATTTAGTGGATGCTTTAATATTAGTTGGCCTAAATGATAAGGTATTTAATAAAACTTATCTAATTGCTGATGATAAACCTATTAGCGTAGAAGAATTATATAAGAATATAGCTAGCTGTATGAATAAAAATATTTTATTAATAAATTCTCCTTCAATAATATTAAAAATATTATTATGGCCAATTGGCAAATCTAAATTAGTAGATAAAATTTCAACCTCACTTATAGTAGATAATACAGAATTAAAAAAAGATACAAATTGGAAAAGTAAAATTACTTTATTAGATGAAATAAATAATATGGTAAAACATAGAAAGTCTAAACTCTAATGTCTTTAGGATCAGATAAATATGATTATATTATAATAGGTGCTGGCTCTGCAGGAGCAACTATTGCTAACAGACTTTCTGAGAATTCAAATATTAGTGTTTTACTTGTTGAGGCGGGTAAAAAGGAACACTTTTATTCTCAAATGCCAATGAGTTTTGGTCTTTTTATAAATAAATCTGGAGTGAATTGGAGATATTCATCTGAAGGAGAAATCGGAACAGCTAATCGAAATATTCCTATACCTAGAGGTAAAATGACAGGTGGGTCTAGTTCTATAAATGGTATGGTTTATGTTAGAGGACAACCACTAGACTATGATACTTGGGCTCAGCATGGAAACAAAGGGTGGGGATGGAGTGAGGTATCAAAAATTTTTAAAAAAATAGAGAACTATGAAAATAGTAAAGATGAATATAGAGGTAATGAAGGTTTATTAGGCATATCAGAAGTCAAAGATAAAAATCCACTTTATGATGCTTTAATAAAATCTGCTGAATCTTTAGGGTATCCATTAAATAAAGATTACAATGGTCCAAATCAAGAAGGAATTGCTAGGATACAAGCCACAATACTTAATGGACGAAGAATGAGTACCGATTATTGTTATCTTAAGCCTGCTTTAAAAAGAGAAAATTTAACTTTAATTACAGAAGCCATGACAGAAAAATTAATTATTGAAAATAAGATATGTACAGGAATAATTTATAAAAGAAAAAATAAAATACATAAAGCGTTGTGTAATAAAGAAGTGATCCTATCAGCTGGCGCTATTGCTTCTCCTCAAATTCTTGAATTATCAGGTATAGGTAATAAAAATTTGCTAAATAGATATGAGATAGAAGTTAAACAAGACTTACCAGCAGTAGGTGAACATTTTCAAGACCATTTTATGGCAAGGCTTCAATGGAAATTAAAATTAAAAAAAGCATCTTATAATCATTTAGGTAGAGGAGTTAATAAATATAGTGAAATAGCAAAATATATTTTTAGAAAAAAAGGATTATTTAGTATGCCTGCTGCTTCAGTAATAGCTTTTCTCAAAACTCAGCAATATATAGAAACTCCTGATATACAAATACAATATATACCATTTTCTGTTGGTAGTTTAAAAAAGAGAATTTTTCATGATTTTCCTGGTATGGCAGCAGCCTGTTATCAATTAAGACCTAATAGTATGGGGTCAATCCATATTTGTTCTCCTGATCCATATAATCATCCAAGTATTAAATTTAATTTTTTATCAAATGATTTAGATAAACGTGTCTTAATTAATGCAGTAAAAATTATGAGAAATATTGTTGAAGCTAAGCCAATGGATTTAATTAGAGACTTTGAGCATTCTCCAGGAGCTTCAGTTTCTAATGATTTTGAAATTGAACAATATATTCGTGAAACAGCTGAAACAGGTTTTCATCCTTCAGGAACATGTAGGATGGGAGCAGGATCAAATTCAGTGGTGGACGATAAACTTAAAGTTCATGGCCTAAAAGGCATTAGAGTTGCTGATGCGTCAATTTTTCCTACAATTCCATCAGGAAATACAAATGCAGCCTGTATAATGGTTGGTGAAAAAGCATCCGAGTTAATCAAAGAATCAATAAATTAATGGAATAAAAAATGAAATATAATTTATCAAAAGATCAAGTTAATGAATATAATAAAAATGGTTATATAATAGTTGAAAATGTAATTAATAAAAAATTTTTAAATGAGCTCAATATAGCAACTGATAAGATGCTCAAAGATGCTAAGCTAATAGTAAAATCTAATGATCAATTTGATTTAGGTCCGAATCATTCTTTATCAAATCCTAGTGTAAGAAGGATTAAACAACCACAAAATTATAATGATATTTTTAAAAAGTTATTATTTTATCCTAGTATTATTCAAAAAGTAATATCTTTATTAGGAAATAATTTTAGATTGCATAACGGAAAAATGAATTTAAAGTCGCCTTCTGCAGGAGACTTAGTTGATTGGCATCAGGATTGGGCTTTTTATCCTCATACAAATGACGATGTATTAGCTGTAGGAGTAATGCTTGATGATATGACATTAGATAATGGAACTGTTTTATTTGTACCTGAGACACATAAAGGTGCTGTGTATGATCATCATCACAATGGACATTTTTCTGGAGCTATAGATACTGATAAAAGCAATATAGATTTAAGCAATACAAGAGAAATAGTGGGTAAAGCTGGAACTATTACAATTCACCACGCCAGATTACTTCATGCTTCCAAACCAAATAAATCAAACACAAACAGAAGATTTTTATTATGGGAATTCGCATCTAATGATGCTTGGCCATTAATGGGAATTAATAATTATGAAGAATTTAATAAAAAAATAATATCTGGAAGTGAAGTTAACACCCCAAGGTTATCTGATGTGCCGGTAAGAATGCCTTTACCTGCAGCAATTAATCAAGGTTCGATATTTGAAAATCAAAAGACTATTACAAAGAATAAAAAGAATATAATTATATAAATAATAATAAATATTTGCATAATTATGTATTGATAGTAACCTAGATGTTTCATATATTTAAAAGGGGATAGAAAAATGAAAATACTAAGTATAATTTTTATTTCTTCATTTATGGCAATATCTGCATTTGCAGATACAACTGATCAAAAATGGATGAATAAAGTTGAAATAACTAAAGAAGGAACACATTGCATAGATGATAAAAATTGCTTTAATCGTTATCATCCAGCTATACCTGCTGCTGTTAAAGCTAATCCAGGTGATATAATTATTATTCATTCTAGAGATGCTTTAGATAGTCAATTTAGGCTAGACTCTATAGCAGATGATTTATCAACAGTAGATTTGGGATTAGTTCATCCTATGATGGGACCAGTTTATATCAATGGTGCTAAAAGGGGAGATGCATTAGAAGTTGAGATAGTTGATATTATTCCTGATGAGTATGGATATACGGTTATAGCACCAGGATTTGGTTTTTTAAGAGATTTATTTCCTGATCCTTATATTGTAAATTGGAAATTAACAAGAGTGGGAGCCGTATCAGATGGTATGCCAGGAATTACTGTGCCGTTCGAGGCTTTTCCAGGTTCTATAGGTGTTTTGCCAGGTTTACCTGAAGTAAAAGCATGGAAAGCTCGTGAAGCTGATTTAGCTGCTGCTGGAGGAGTTGTACTTGGACCATCGACTGGAGGAGCACTTCCTGCTGCTGTTTGTGGCGAAGGAGGTAGTCATGCAGATGATTGTCTAAGAACTATTCCACCTAGAGAGAATGGTGGAAACATGGACGTTCAACAAATGCAAATAGGCACAAAAATTATATTCCCATGCTTTATTGATGGTTGTGGACTATTTACAGGTGATGTTCATTATGCACAGGGTGATGGAGAAGTATCAGGTACTGCCATTGAAATGGGAGCAATAAATGTTCTTAGAACTAGAATAATTAAAGGCGGTGGTAAAAATATGGATATGCCAGTTACAGTAGGTAATGATCAAATAAGAGATATGGAACCTACTCGTTATTATCAAACTGTTGGTATACCTTTAAAAGGTAAAGGTGAGCAACTTCCATCGCATGGCTATCTTAACTCAGAAAAAATTACTAATTTAGAAAACTTATCTGAGGATTTAACTGCAGCTGCTCGTCATGCTCTAATTCAAATGATTGATTATATTGTTAGGGAGCACGGACTTACAAGAGAGCAAGCATATATATTATGCTCTGTAGCAGTTGATTTAAGAGTGGGTCAAGTGGTAGATGTGCCAAACTTTATTATTACTGCAGTATTAAACTTAGATGTTTTTGATAAATACCGTAATTAAATACTAAAATTATGTTACATGAGAAGTTCATTGTTATAATTTCTCATGTAATATAAGAATAATTTATGTTAAATAGACGGCTTTTTTATAAATCATTAATTTTAACTTTATCATTATTTTCTATGGGGCATGCTCCATGGGGTCAGTGGCAAGTATATAGAATGAGGCATATGCTTATCTTAAGTGTTATTGAAGATAAGGAAAGTTATCCTTTTTCTAAAAAGATAATTGATTCACTTGAAAAAACTTTACCTGAATCTAGAGCAAGACCAGCAAGAGCAAGAGGTTTTAGAAGGGTATATAATTTACTATCAACCGACCAAATGCCTTTAGTAGTTTTATCTAAAGATGTTGCTATATCTTTACTATATGGAACTGGAGTATTTAGTAAATTTACTCCAGTTAGTATGAATATAGTTTATGATTTTGGTGATATGTTGCTTATGGCTCGACCTAAAATGCCAGATAGTCATACATGGAGGATTACAGATGCTTTAATTAGGTCTGGTAAGTTTAATAGGGTAATTAATAATACTGAAATACCTGTTCATAATGGATCAAAAATTAGATTTATGGACCTTCCTATGCCTGAAGAACCAAAAACGAATGATGAAATGGAGGATGATACTATTTTTTAATATAGTCTGATAAAATAATATATCAGACTATATTATATATACTAAGCAGCTTTAATATATCTATTTGCTTCATTTAAGGCATTATCAATATCATTTATTATGTCATCAATATGCTCTATTCCTATAGATAATCTAATATAAGAATTATTTACTCCGGCTTTTAGTTTATCTTCTTCGCTTAATTGTGAATGAGTAGTAGACGCAGGATGTATTGCTAGACTTCTTGAATCTCCAATATTTGCTACATGGTAAAATAGTTTTAATGAGTCAATAAATATCTTACCAGTTTCACTTCCGCCATTAATTTCAAAGCCAATAAGAGCGCCGAAACCATTATCGAGATAAGTATCAACTCTTTTTTTATTTTCTCCAGTGAATAGGCTTGGATAAATTACTTTATCTATCAATTTTGACAAAGATAAATGATCTGCAACTAATTTTGCATTTTTACATTGCTCCTTAATTCTTAATGGTAATGTTTCTAATCCTTGAATAAATTGAAAAGCGTTAAAAGGACTCATAGCACCTCCTATGTCTCTAAGAAGAGTTACTCTAGCTTTAAGAATGTATGCTATAGGTCCTAGAGGTTTTACTGCTTCAGTCCATACAGTCCCGTGATAGCTTGGATCAGGGTTATTTAGAAGAGGTTGTCGTTCTTTAAAGTCTTCCCAATTAAAATTACCACTATCAACGATTATACCACCTATGCTAGTTCCATGACCACCTATATATTTCGTAGTTGAATGAATTACGACACTAGCACCATGAATTATGGGTTTAGATATAATTGGAGCTGCAGTATTATCTATAATTAGAGGTATTCCCAATTTTCTTCCAATATCTGCAACTTCTTTAATAGGAAAAATATTTAATTTAGGGTTGGGAAGAGTTTCTCCAAAATAAGCTCTTGTATTCTCATCTGTTGCATCTAAAAAATTATTTGGCTCAGATGGATCTACAAAACGAACTTCAATGCCCTGATCTTTTAGTGTATTAGCAAATAAATTCCATGTACCTCCATATACATCAGTAGAACTTATAATATTATCACCATTTTTTGCGATATTTTGTATTGCTATTGCTGTAGCTGATTGGCCAGATGAAGTTGCTAAACCGGCTACTCCTCCTTCTAGTTGTGCAATTCTTTTTTCTAATACATCCGTCGTGGGATTCATTATTCGAGTATAAATGTTTCCAAGTTCCGATAATGCAAATAAATTTGCTGCATGATCAGTATTATCAAATTGAAAAGAAGTAGTTTGATGAATTGGAACAGCTACAGATCCAGTTGTTGGATCAGCTCTCCATCCACTATGTAAAGCTATGGTTTCTGGTTTTGTATAATTTGTCATATTAATCTCCTTGCCAGTAAACTGGCTATAAATATAACTCCAGCTTATTTATGGAAAGGATTCAAAGAAATAAAAAAAACCACACAAATTTCTTTGGTGGTTTCCTAACCACCTCTTTAGCAGTATTTATATAGCGCTCGCAAGCTGGAGCTCAAATCAGCGCTTTTATAATTATAAACTATATATTTATTTTTGTAAACTTCTTTAAGAATTTACTATTATACTATAGATTAAATTAAATTTTTTTGGAGTATAAAATGATTGAGTATCCAGATGGCATTAGGTCAAGAATTATTAAAAATGTTAATGGACTTTCAATGCATATATTGGAAGCTGGATATGAGGATAATACTAATAAACCTTGTATTGTATTGCTACATGGTTTTCCTGAATTAGCTTATAGTTGGAGAAAAATCTTAAAACCATTATCAGATGCAGGCTATTATGTGGTTGCTCCTGACCAAAGAGGTTATGGTTATACTGAAGGTTGGAATAATAATTTTGATGGTGATATTTCAGAATATGAAATATTCAATTTAATTACTGATATTATTTCTTTGGTATATTCATTAGAAAAAAAATCTATAGATTGTCTTGTAGGTCATGATTTTGGATCAATTGTAGCAGCACATGCAGCTGTAATTAGACCTGATATATTTAAGTCTGTTGTTTTAATGAGTGCTCCTTTTAATGGTATGCCGTCTATAGAGTTAAGTAATAATAAAGATCAATCTGATATTCATAAAGATTTAGAAAATTTAGCTAGGCCTCGCAAACATTATCAATGGTATTATTCATCCAAAATAGCTAATGATGATATGTGTAAATCTGATCAAGGAATGAAAGACTTTCTTAGAGCTTATTATTATGTAAAAAGTGGTGATTGGGAAGATAATGAACCATTTAAACTTAAGACATGGAGTGCTAAAGAATTAGAAAAAATGCCAGGATATTATATAATGGATTATTCTTTAGGTATGGCAGAACAAGTAAATTTAGATATGCCAACAGATTTAGAAATAGGTAATTGTTTATGGTTAACTGATAGGGAATTAAAGTATTATGTTGATGTTTTTAGTAACACTGAATTTCAAGGAGGACTCAACTGGTATAGGTGTATGATTGATAATAAAGTACAATCTAATTTAAGAATTTATAGTAATTTAAAAATTCATATTCCATCAATGTTTATAGCCGGTAAGAAGGATTGGGGAATTTTTCAAAAGCCCGATGCATTAGAAAATATGCAATCAAAAGCTTGCAGCAACATGAAGTCCTGTGAATTAATAGATGGTGCAGGTCATTGGGTGCAACAAGAAAAGCCAGAAGAAGTTACAAAATTGTTATTTAGATTTTTAACTAAATTATAATTAAACTTTTACTATTGCTTTACCTATTATTTTTCTGTCAGCAATAGCCTGCATTGCATCAAGAGTATTTTCTAGTGGCACCTTCATAGAAATTCTTGGTTTTATATGTCCTTCTTCAATCCATTGATATAGCTTTTCAAAATTCTGTAAATTTATTTGTGGAGTTCTTTCAACAAATGCCCCCCAGAAAACACCAACAATATCACAAGATTTTAATAATGCTAAATTAGCTGGTGCAGAAGGAATTCTTCCGGAAGTAAAACCTATGACTAATAATCTGCCTTCCCAGGATATACATCTCAGTGATTGATCAAAAACATCTCCACCTACTGGATCATAAATCACATCTGCTCCATTACCATCTGTCATTGATTTGACTATTTCTTTAAATTCTCCATTTGAGTAATTAATTATATCATCTGCTCCGTGTTCTTTAGCAACATTGCATTTTTCATCTGTACTAGCAGTAGCAATTACTCGAGCTCCCATAGCCTTACCTATTTCTACTGCGGCTAAGCCGACTCCTCCTGCTGCTCCATGTACTAATAATGTTTCTCCATTTTTTAATTTGCCTCTTTGAATAAGTGCATGTGCCGATGTTCCATAAGCCATTGGTAATATAGAAGCTATTTCATAGTCTACATTATCACTTAAGGGGATAATTTTTTTTTGAGGAGCTTTAACTATTTCTGCAAAAGATCCATGACCTGTCATTGCTACTACCCTCTGACCTATTTTAAAATCGGTAACATTTTTACCAAGAGAAATTATTTCTCCAGCAGCCTCTGCACCTGGAGAAAATGGAAAATTTGGCTTAAATTGATATTTGCCTTCTACCATTAAAATATCAGGAAAATTTATTCCTGCAGCATGTACTTTTATATTGACTTCATCATCATTTAGAACAGGTTCAGGCATTTCTTCTACCTTTAAATTTTTTGCAGGTCCAAATTCTTTACATACTAGAGCTTTCAAATGTTTTCTCCTTGTTTTGTTATAAATATGATGACTTTGTTGTTAATAAATAAAAAATCTTATATTAAACTATATTTATTATTTATTGTAACACTAACTTTTGAGTTAAATCTACGTAAAATGAGCCTATTGTAAGAGGAATTTTAACTTCTATAGGAAAATAAAAATTAATGTTATTAGATAGTTTTTTTAGTGTAACTGTACCTTCCTTCGGATGTTTACTTAATTCTTTATTTGAATAGCCGGCTATTCTAATAATTTTTAATTTACATATAAGTTCATCTTTGTTTTGTTCTATTTTTCTATATTCTAAATTAAATCTTCTTCTTCCATCAAATACATTAATTGTATGATTACAGGAATTATTATTAGCACTTAATAAACCTAGAGCTAAAATTGAATTTACTGGATCAAGAGTATTTCTTATTAATTCTCTTGGAACCTGCTTTCTTCTATTATCACTACTTGGATCAGGGAAAGCTGACTCAACTATAGGGTAGTTATTCTGGTATCTTATATTAATAAAGCCTGTTTCTTTATCTTCCCTTATATCTTTTATTTTATATATTAACGGCTTAATTATAAAATTATTTATAGATCCAGCAGCTTCAATAATCTGTTTCCACGGATAAAAAAATTTAGTAATACCAGAGGTATTCGATTTAGCTATAAGAGTATATTTATCGTTATTTATCTCAAATGAAATATTAGATTCTCCTACTTTAAAGCCCGATAGGTAACCTTCAATATTAATATTCCATTTTTCTGATAGAGCAGAATTATTAAATAAAAAACAAAAAAATATTAATACTGATAATAATTTATAAAACAAAAAATATTATATATTAAATGAGTTGAGCCATGCATCATGCTTATTACATAAACTAAGGGCATAAATCTTATTATTTAATCCTGTAATATCATGATTTGATATAGGGGCGTCTTTATTAGGATTAAACATAATTTCATTTAATAAATTAAATTTTTCGTCAAAAAGCATATGTTTAATTATATAATGATCATATCCATTCATTTCATGGCCTGTGGTAATTTCTATATTCTTTCCAGTTTGTGAAAATGTAGGTAAATGACCTTTTATTTTTTTATTCCATCTTCCTGGATTATTTTTTGTATAAAAAACTTTTCCGGCTAGAGAG
>Ga0315316_10000982_pt1 | contig 19487 bp, 11 predicted proteins | sample M160m3416metaG_FD_203702 | JGI IMG/M metagenome (GOLD analysis project Ga0315316, IMG submission 203702) | Ammonia-oxidizing marine archaeal communities from Monterey Bay, California, United States - M1 60m 3416 | ecosystem: Environmental > Aquatic > Marine > Intertidal zone | place: USA... | reverse complement strand
AGAAGTGTTCCGCAACAAGAATCTCTCTGCCAGCTTAGCGGCCTGGAACCTCTAACCATTGGAGAAGATTCGCTTTTCGTCAACATAGGTGAACGCACCAATGTGACTGGATCAAAAGAATTTAGAGATATGATCAAAAAAGGCTCCTATGAAGCCGCTGTTGACGTTGCTCGGCAACAAGTCGAACAGGGGGCTCAAATGCTAGACATCAATATGGACGAAGGCCTTTTGGATTCTGCAGAAGCCATGACTATCTTCCTAAATCTATTGGCTGGCGAACCAGAAGTAAGTCGAATCCCCTTTGTCTTGGATTCTTCCAGATGGGAAGTATTAGAATCAGGGCTTAAATGTGTGCAAGGCAAATGTGTCGTCAATTCCATTAGTCTCAAAGACGGTGAAAATACATTCATCGAACAAGCAAATTTAGTTCGACTATATGGAGCAGCTGTCATCGTGATGGCATTCGACGAAGAGGGCCAAGCGGATTCAGTTGAAAGAAAAGTTTCCATCTGCCAACGCGCCTACGACATCCTGACCAATAGAGTTGGTTTTCCACCCGAAGATATCATTTTTGATCCCAACATCTTCGCGGTCGGAACAGGTATCAAAGAACACAACTCCTACGGTTTAGATTTCCTAGAGGCTACACGCCAAATAAAGAAAAAGCTTCCAAAAGTTTTAGTTAGTGGAGGACTCAGCAATATCTCCTTTTCTTTTCGAGGTAACCCTAGGATAAGAGAAGCAATGCATTCAGCCTTCCTTTACCATGGGATCAGATCTGGACTCGACATGGCAATCGTGAACGCTGGCGCCTTACCGATCTACGACGAATTACCCAAGTCAGTGCTTAAATGTGTTGAAGACGTGCTACTAGACAGAGGGGAAGCCGCAACTGAAGAGCTCACGAAACTAGCGGAACGCTACTCTGAGGCACCGAGAAAATCAGTGAACACAAAAGAATGGAGAGCTAAAACCTTAGATGACCGACTGAGACACTCCCTGGTCCATGGTCATACTGAACACATAGAAGAGGATGTGGAAGAAGCACGGCTACAATATTCCCAAGTCATAGAAGTGATCGAGGGCCCACTTATGGACGGAATGAATAAAGTGGGCGACCTATTTGGATCCGGTAAAATGTTTCTTCCTCAGGTGGTCAAAAGCGCTAGGGTGATGAAGAAAGCCGTTACTTATTTAGAACCTTTCCTAGAAGCTCAGAAAGTTGCGGGCAAAAGAAGTCGTAACTCATCTGGAAAGATACTGATGGCTACAGTAAAAGGTGATGTGCATGACATTGGAAAAAATATTGTGTCTGTGGTGCTGCAATGCAATGGATACGAAGTGCTGGACCTGGGAGTCATGGTCCCAGCCGAAACCATTCTGGAGGAAGCTCAAAAAAATCATGTAGATGTAATCGGTCTTTCAGGACTCATCACTCCCTCCCTAGACCATATGGCCCATGTGGCTTCCGAAATGGATCGATTGAATTTAAATATTCCATTAATTATCGGTGGAGCAACCACATCTCGCAGACATACAGCAGTCCGAATCGATCCTAACTATAGCGGCACGATCGTTCATGTGCCTGATGCATCTCGTTGTGTATCAGTACTCCGGCCCTTGCTTGACCCGGACAAAAAGGGAGAATTTTCCAAAAACGTTGACGCCGAACATATTCGCGAAAGAGAAATACACCAAAAACGTCTTCAAAAATCACGTCTTATATCTTTAGAAAAAGCCAGGAAAAACAAACTAGAGATAGATTGGTCTTCTTACACAGCAGTAAAACCCAACCAACTGGGAGTTCACTGCTATGAAGATTATCCTCTGAAAGACTTGGTTGACTATATCGATTGGACCCCCTTCTTCCATACTTGGGAAATGAGAGGAATTTATCCAGAAATCATGGATGATCCCAAGACGGCAACACAAGCCAAAACTCTGTTAGAGGACGCTCAACTTCTTTTGAATCGAATCATTAATGAAAAATTGCTCCGAGCCAAAGCATATATAGGTCTTTTTGCCGCTGAAAGTATAGGTGAGGATATACGGATCCTGAATCAGGATTCCCAGTGGAAAACCGTGTACGGACTAAGGCAACAGTTCTCCAAAACCCAAGATCGACCTAACCTATGTTTGGCTGACTTCGTCAGTCCTGCTGCAAGTCCAGGGAAAGATTACATAGGAGCATTCATTGTGACAGCTGGTCTAGGGTTAGGTGAACTATGTAAATCATTTGAAAAACAAAACGACGATTACTCTAGTATTATGGCAAAAGCATTGGCAGATCGACTGGCCGAAGCTTTAGCAGAAAAAACGCATGAGCATGTTAGACAAGACCTTTGGGGATATGGTGAGAGCAATAATCTTTCTAAAAACGATTTGATCTCCGAAAAATATCTTGGAATCAGACCTGCTCCAGGATATCCAGCCTGCCCAGATCACACTCAAAAAGCAACTCTGTTCAAACTCCTGGATCCAAATCAACAAACAGAAGTGAAATTGACCGAGTCCTTTGCAATGCTCCCTGGTGCCTCTGTTTCAGGTTGGTACATGGGTCACCCAGAGGCTAAATACTTTGGGTTAGGATTGATCGGCAAGGACCAAATTCAAGATTACGCCAAAAGAAGATCTATAAGTGTTGATGAAGCGGAGCAATGGTTAGCGCCTAACCTGGCCTATACACCGAGTAAGACAGAAAAATGACTCAACCAATTCAGACTCCAAGTAATTTGAGATCTCTTATAGACGATGGAAACATCCATGTCCTAGACGGGGCCATAGGTACTGAAATTTATGCACGTGGTGTCTTTGTTAATATGTCCTATGACGGTTTAAATCTGGAGAATCCAGAACTAGTAAAAGCTATCCATCGAGACTACGTGAATGCTGGTGCAGAGATCATAGAAACTAATACCTTTGGGGCCAATCCCATAAAACTTTCCAGCCATGGGCTTTCTGAAAAAACTGAGCTCATAAACAAGACTGCTGCTCAACTAGCTATGAAAGCCGCTGGAAACAAAGCTGAGGTGCTGGGAGCGATCGGGCCGCTCGGAGTCCGAATCGAGCCATTTGGTCCTACAGCTAGAGAAGAAGCCCAAGATCTCTTTACTCGGCAGATACTTGGTCTCCTCGATGGTGAAGTCAACGGGTTTATCCTTGAAACTTTTAGTGACTTAAATGAGCTTGAGCAAGCTTTCCAAGCGATTCGCACGCAATCGGATTTACCGATTTTCTGCCAAGTGACCGTTGGAGAAGATGGTCGCACAGTCTATGGAACTTCTCCAGAAGCAGTGGCTACAGAGCTTAGCAACTGGGGGGCAGATGTAGTGGGAGTCAACTGTTCTGTCGGACCAGCTGTCATGTTAGATGTTATTGAAAGAATGGCAAGAGTCACAAGCTGTCCACTGTCCGCACAGCCCAATGCTGGACTTCCGAGAATAGTAGCCGATCGGAAGATGTACCTAACAAGCCCGACATACATTGGACAATACGCCCGTCAAATGATCGATGCTGGAGCTAGATTCATAGGAGGGTGCTGCGGTACTGGCCCTCAACACATCTACAAAATTAAAGAATCCGTCAGGAAGGTTGTAACTCCCCTTGAGACACCTCAAAGAATCGTAAAAATAGTAAACAGCGAGACTGGCTTTGAAGATGAGACTCCGCTTGAACAAATGTCAGACTTAGGGGAGAAAATATCCAAGGGTATTTTCATCACAAGTATGGAGATTACTCCACCCAAAGGTTCTGATCCTAGCGAGATGATTGACCAGTGCACATTGATCAAGGAAGCTGGCGCAGACTCTATTAACATCTTGGATAGCCCCTACGCTCCAGGACGTATGAGCAGTCTTCCAGCAGCAATAGTTGTAGAAAATGAAATTGATATTGAAACAGTGGTCCATTACCCATGCCGAGACCGACATATGTCTCGGATGATTAGTGACCTATTGGGAGCAGCCGCCTCTGGAATCCACAACCTACTTTTAGTGACTGGCCGACCTCCACCCACTGGACCATATCAACCATCCCTATCGGGAATTGACATCGATTCTATAGGACTCACCAACGTCGTTCATGGCTTAAATCAAGGCATGGATGCTGGAGGGAACAAATTGGACAGTCGCACCAATTTTGTTATTGGAGCTCGAATGAACCACGTTGCAACCGACCAAGATAGAGAAATCGGTCGCCTTAAGTGGAAGGTGGATGCTGGTGCACATTTTTTAGTGACTCATCCTGTCTTTTCCGTCGAAACACTCCGTTCATTCCTGTTAGATATTTCTGACCTATCAATACCCATCTTTGGAACTTTGTGGCCACTCCGTTCATTCAGAGAAGCAGATTACTTACACAATGAGGTCCCTGGGATTCAGATACCACAATCTATTTTTTCCCGAATGGCATCTGCTGAGAAAAAAGGTGAATCGGAAGCTCGAGCTGAAGGACTAAAGATTGCCCTTGAGGGTTTCGAAGAAATGCGGCCAATTGTTCAGGGTTTGCAGATCAAAGCATCAAAGGGAAGCTTCCCAGAGGCCTTAGCTCTTTTGCGTGCAGTGAATGGACACCTTGCTATAAGACAGAAACAATAGTGGAGTGAAAAGAGTTATTTCATTCTGAATGAGATACTTCACTTATTACCTGGTCCAGCCGGAATTTCACCCGACGACGACCCAAATTGCTCAAATAAAATTTTTCTATTCCCAGGGATTTGAGCCCTTCTATTGTCCGAGCCAAAATTGATTCAGGAGTACCTCCTTCCGCAAATTCTCGCTTCAATTGTTCAATTGGGACTGGAAAGAATTCACTGACTTTTTCTAACATCTTCGGAGTGGCTCCCCAGTAATAGAAAACACCAAAAACTCCAGGTATGGTCACTCCCTTTCGAACAGATTCTTCTAGAAACATTTCAACTCGATCTAAAGAATGATGTGACACTATTTGAGTCATATAGTAGTCTGCATTGAAGTTTCCGGAACTCAAATAAGAGACCTGCCTATTAATTTCACGATGTGGATTCATCCAACCACCTAAAGTGAGATTTGGATGTCTGAGGCGAATTTGTTCCCTCAAAAGAAAGGAATGAGGGAAACACCTTACGACATCTAGGGAGCTGTCTCCCCCTAAAACAGTAAGTGCCTCATAGCCCTCTGCCTTCAATCGATCTACATACATCAAACAGTGTTCCAAGGTATGGTTACAGGTCAGAAAAGGTACGATCCGAGAATGCGGTATGTCTGCTCCTACGTTGGAAGAAATATGCGCAAGATTCTCCTCCTCCTCCGATCCAACGGCATCATCCGTAAGAAATATGAAATTATCTGCTCTAGCCAGAGTCCTGATAGATTGATTTAAGTCAATCCAATTTGTCATAGCATCTGAGCTGGATAAACGACTCGGTGGTGGACGTAATTCCACCGTATAGATCGATTCAGAGCTTCTCAAACAAGATAACAAACCTTTTTTAGATGAACTTTCTGTATGTGTCACCCAGTCCATGCTTAAGCTCCCATTAGGCTTTCTACTTCTTCGGCACTCACAGGCAATGGAGAAGTCATTAATTCGTATCCATTATCAGTAATCAAAAAATCATCTTCAATTCTGACTCCAATACAAAAGAAGTCTTCCAGCGTTTTGGTTGATGGAGGAAAGTAAAGTCCAGGTTCGACTGTTAGGACCATACCAGGTTCTAGCACCCTGGAGCTACCCTCTTTCACATAATCACCAACGTCATGAACATCAAGCCCAAGCCAATGCGAGGTTTGGTGAGGAAAGAATGTTTTATAAGATCCCTTTTCAAGAATCTCTTCGGTAGATCCTTCCAATACTCCCAAGTCCAGCAAGCCATCAGCTAGGTTACCGGCAGTCTTCTGATGAATGTCAGCCAATGTAACCCCTGGTTCCAAATGCTCTATAGCGCACTTATATGCGCCTACCACTATCTCGTATACAGCTTTTTGGATGGATGAGAAAGTGCCTGAAACTGGGAATGTCCTGGTCATGTCTCCAGCATAAAGATTATACTCAGCACCACCATCGACTAGCACTAAGTCCCCATCTCCCATCCTTCGAGCATTGTCGGAATAGTGTAACACACAACTGTTTGCACCTGACCCAACGATAGTTGGATACGCCGCACCTGACGCGCCCCTTCTACGAAATCCAAATTCTAATGCGGCCTCAAGTTCCCATTCCCCTGCCCCAGGCCTACAGTACGTCACCATCTCTTCAAAAGACTCTGATGTGATCAATGCAGCTTTCCTGATGTGATCTAGCTCTTCGGCGTCCTTGAATAAACGCATTTCGTCGAGTAAGTAGCCCGGATCTAGGATTCCCTCCAGTCTCCCGCTTCCCCTAGTTTTTGGCAGATGAGCAGAGCTTATCGACGATAAGACCAAATCTTGAACATGTCGATCACTGCCAATACGAAAGTAAATCTTGTCAACATCGGAGAATAGAGAAGGAAGGTACTGGTCCAATTGATGTCGCTCATAAACTTCTGTTGCTCCAAACTGTTCCTTTATCTCACCTGGTCCCATCCGTTCACCAATCCAAATCTCTTTATCCATATCTCTAGCAGGTACAAACAGTATTAGATCTCCATCGGAGCCATTTGGCCTTAGCAAAGCGACACATTCAGGCTCACACAGACCCGTCAGGTAAAAAAAATCACTGTCAGGCCTAAATGGGATTTCGATGTCGCGAGATTTCTTCTTTACCGATCCTGAGCTCAGTAACAACACTGAATTATGCAACTTACTAAAAACCTTTTTTCTCCGTTCCTCAAAGAGTTCTGGTGAAAAACCCAGCATCGGTTTTTTCGAATTACAATCCATCGCTTTTTCCTAAGGACCAACACCCGTAATTCAGTTACGTACTGTCCTTAGCTTCATCTACTTGTCACACTAAACGGTTCCTCTACCAGCCAATGGAGAAACCAACTTCTCATCCTTTCCAAACGATCTACCAACAGCCATGGCTCACCAGTCCTTGATAATCCATGGGAAGATCTAGGATAACGAACCATTTCCACAGGAATCCCCAATGTTTTCAATGCCATGAACCACTGTTCACCGTCTCCGATTGGTGTACGGTAATCATTTTCACTGTGAATTATCAGTGTAGGAATAGTGACATTTTCTACGTAAGAAATTGGAGAAAGTCTCCTGTAAAGCTCTCTACGCTCCCAAGGGTGTCCATAGAACTCATAAGTAGTAAGTCCCTGTGCGTCTGACGTTCCCCACCAACTCTCCCAATTAGTTATTGATCTAGAAGTAACTGCTGCACTAAACCGATCAGAAGTTGCACTGAGCCAGTTAGTCATGAATCCCCCATAACTTCCTCCTGAAACTCCTATGCGGGCCCCATCAATATCTGGATACTCCTCCAACGCAGTATCTACACCAGTTAGAAAATCTTCGCTATCCATTAGACCCCACCGACCTCTAGTAGCATACTTGAAATCATGTCCATAGGATCCTGAACCACGAGGATTAGAATACAATACAAAGAATCCTGATGCAGAAAGTACGTGAAAAGTAGGAAAAAAAGTATTTCCATAGGCTCCATGGGGTCCCCCATGAATCTTCAAGATCAAGGGGTATTCCCTTCCAGGAACATAGCCAGCTGGCTTTACCAGCCATCCTTCTATTTCAACACTGTCGCCAACGACCCAAGTCAAACGCTCTGGAGAAACTAACGACAACCCATCTAGCCAATCATCATTTAGATCTGTCACTCTGGTTTCACCAGTACCATCACCACGAGCCAAAAACAGTTCCGTGGGAGAAACTGCATCGGTAGAGGCATAGGCCATCATATCGCCCCTACTCGATAGGGATATACTCACAATTTGACGGTCTCCAGTTGTAACCTGGGTTACTGGACCTCCAGACGTTGCGACTCTAAACAGCTGACGATTCCCCCCTATACCAGCTGTAAATAAAATTCCTGTCCCATCGGCTGTCCATTCTGGTGTTCCCGGATCCAGATCCCATCCACTCGTCAGATTTTCTGCTTCTGCGCGTAGTGACCCATCTGAACCTATCTCAGCAATCATGACATCTATTTCCGATCCACGCTCAGGATTGGATAAAAAGACCAGCCTGGTTCCGTCAGGAGAAGGAGTCGGCGCTGTCTCTGATCCTGGATTTCCAGTGATACTTGCAACCGCTCCGTCGTTAATACGGACTGCCCACAGGTCATTAGTCAGCTGAGAATTAGATTCATCATTTTGTTCTCTGTCACCTGAGAAAAAAATAACGCGCCCGTTTGAGGACCAACTTACTCCTGACTTATCGAAGGGAAGCTCTGTCAAGCGCCGAGGTGTCCCACCGTCCGAATCAACCAAATAGATCTCTTCAGAAACATTTGTAGAAAAGTGTTTCTGGAAAGTCAGGATTCCGTCTTGTTTGTACCTGGTAGACGTAATGACTCTTCCATCGAATCTTTCCAAATCCAGTGTATTTGTGATCGCATCTGGAGCCACCCATCCATCCATCTCTTGTCCTTCCGATGTTGCTGGAGAAGCCAAAAAGGCTATCCATTGTCCATCTCTGGAGTACACTGGAGTGCCTCTGACCCCTTCTATATGAAAAGCTTCTCCCCCAGGACCACCCACCCTCAGGAACCAGGTAGTATTCGGGTCTCCTTCTCTATTTGAAGTGAATGAAAGCAATTGCCCATCTGGAGACCACACAGGAGAATGAGAATCCGCTGTTGGATCGGTAAACCGATAAGCTTTCCCTTCTGGACGACCTCCTCTAAGGACCTGCATCCAGACCTCTCTGCGTCTAGCATTCTCATCTTCCAATATTCTAGTCACCGTAAAGGCCACCAAATCCCCGTCTGGGGAAATCTCAACATCTCCAACCGAAACCATATCGTAGTAGTCACTTGGTTCAAGCCCTCTCTGTTGTCCGACCAGCTTCTCAGAAGTCGAAAATACAAGAACAAAGAAACTAACCAACGGACCTACCTTGTGACCCAGAATTGCTTTCACATTAGCCTCCGTCTGTCCTAGAAATGATATATCTAAAATATTTTAATGAAATAACCCGCTTCACCAAGCTGTTCATTTAATTTTGTGTTCTAGAAACATTCTACTTTAGAAATCTACCAATTTAACCACAGATAGTTCCTTTCAGCATAGATTAAACTAACTGGATTCACAATTGCGTGCTTCTCCTAATTGAATAGTTTCCGATTGTGCAACTGGTAGTTCTTCGTGGATCCTTGTAGTGTATAGCCTAGAGACAAAGGTTGCCCTCTATCAATCAAGGAATGGAATGAGAGAAACTTCGATTTTTAAAACAGATTTAGGTCCTCCATTAAATTTAATTACACTGGCTACAATCTTCTGTGTTAGCATAAATAGCCTGCAATTGGGGGCTCAACAACTTCCTGATTCAGCAATTTCGATAGATTCTCTGACAGTCACTGTTCTTCGTGGATCCGACGCAATTAATCAAACACCGTACGCGATTTCTATCAGAGATCAGGTAGACCTGCAGCTTGGAAACACTGGCTTATCATTAGAAGAAGCACTGCAAGGCCTGCCAGGAGTTCAGGTTCAGAACCGCTACAACTACGCGGTAGGCGAAAGGATTTCTATAAGAGGTTTTGGAGCACGAGCTGGATTTGGAGTGCGTGGTATAAAAGTCATAGTAGACGGGATACCGGCGACTATGGCAGATGGTCAATCTACCCTGGACCATGTTGATATTGGATCTCTGGGCAGAGCTGAAGTTCTTCGAGGTCCGGCTTCGGCCCTATATGGTAATGGAAGCGGAGGAGTGTTAAGCCTGCACACAGCAGAAGCACCCAATGTACCTATCCAACAAACTGTAAAAGGAATTATTGGAAGCAACGGATTGACCCGCATGGAAAGTAATACTTCCGGGACATATCAAAACACTTCCTATTTAGTAAACCTTTCCCGCTTAAGCTATGACGGATTCCGGACTAATCCGCAAAGCCCTTCAGATCCTTACGGGACTGCCGCACGCCTGAACCTAAACAGCAATGTTACCCGAGAAGTCGCGGACGGCGTTCTGAAAATTACTGGTAATATCTTCGACCTGGATGCCCAAAACCCTGGATCACTGAATCGCTCAGACTTAGACGCAGGTATAGTAAGCGCTAGGAGTTATAACGTAGTGCAAAATACATACAAACATGCTCGACAAGGTCAACTCGGAATGAACTGGACCGGAAATCTGTCAAACATGGGTGCTGAGTTTACTGCTTGGAGCTTATTTAGGAATTTAGACAACCCAATTCCACCTAGTATAATCGATCTTCGCAGAAAAGCGTTTGGTGCTCGTGCTGTATTGTCTAATATGAAGAATGAAACACTAGGAAACCTCATGTGGTCTGTCGGAACAGATTTGGACTACCAGCGAGATAGCAGAAAAAACTACGGAAACGACTCGGGGGCTAAAGGATCTTTATCACTCGATCAATTCGAGACGGTATCTGCAATTGGTTTTTTCATTCAGGGACGATCTATGTTGAACGAAAAATTATCCGCAATAGGTGGGGCAAGGTATGACTATTTCCAATTCGGTGTTACTGATCATCTAACCACCGACTCAAACGGAGACGAATCGGGGGGAAGGAATATGACCTCCTTGAGCCCGACCCTTGGAATCCATGCGGACCTTAACAACTCTTTTTCATTATATGCCAATCTCGCGACTTCGTTTGCAACTCCAACAACAACCGAACTGGCAAATCGCCCCGACGGAGCTGGGGGATTCAATACAGAATTGAATCCACAGAAAGGTTTGACAGCGGAAATCGGTCTCAGAAGACAATGGAGTACTCGAGTAAGCACTGAATTCAATGCTTACAGAACCTCTATGAGGGATGAGCTGGTGCCATTTGAGGACGCTGCTCAAGCTGGTAGAACTTTTTACCGTAATGCTGGATCATCTACCTACCAAGGTTTTGAAAGTGCGATTCAAGTGCTCGCAACTGATAAAGTATTCACACGCCTGAGCCATACTTATATTGACGCGTCCTTTGGAAAATTCTCCGTGGACAACAAAATATTTGATGGAAACAGCATACCGGGAACTCCCAAACGCAGATTAGATGGAATGGTTAGGTATACTGATGATGACTGGTACGGAGAAGTCCGAGGAGACTATGTGGGCAGCATGGCCGTAAATGATTCGAACAGTGAATCCACAGAATCCTACTTTCTGTGGGAATTAAGAGGCGGATTTTCTCAAATACAAATGGGCAACTTTAAGCTGGCTCCTTTCGGTGGCATTTCAAACATTTTTAATAAAACACATTCTGCAGCAGTTGCTGTTAACGCCTGGGGTGGAAGATTCTATGAACCAGGACCAAAACGAGCTTTCTATTTAGGACTGAGTGCTCAACCTTAAATTATGCTGAGGTCACCATGTAGATCCAAGGGATATTTGCTTGGACGAAAGGATCTGCGAATTCCAATACTACTTCTTTCCACAGCGATGTTTGTACCGTCTGATTCTCTCTCCGGTCAATCAGTTTGCTGCGGACAATCTCATGAAAACAAGACAGAGCTAAGAGCTGGCATCTCTCTAGGTGGTATTGGTAAACTGGGCTTCACTTTAGAACTGCGACGAGACAACCGAAGTATCAATTTTGACTTGGCCACCTTCACACAGAATGACCTAGGAATGGCGGTGACCTTGAGACAATATTTCAGAGATGGAACCTTACAACCCTTTGTTGGGCTAGGATTGTGGGGCGCTACACAATTTTCCAATGATCCAGAAATAACATCTGGAACATCTTTTCTTGCCCGGATACCCCTTGGAGTTGACTGGCATCTTCCAGGTCCGGATCACAGTATCGGTAGCAACTTAGCCCTAAATAGAGCTCTGTATGTCAAGAAATCACCTGGCCTGATCGCATCAAGTAGCAATCCTCGAAGAATAATTCCTCTGCCTCAATTCAGTTATTACTATGGCCTAAAAAAGCCTCCTACATAGACCTGCCGTTAGAAACAACAGATTGAAGCCATCAGTGTTAGCCTGCTGTATTAATATTTTAATTCTTCCTCTCACCACTGAAGGGACGGCCCTGCCCTCGCATACCCATGATCGTTCCTTCCATCGAACTGTCATCGAGTGTGCCCGAGAAACTCTGAGAAAATGAATTTCCTCCAATTCGATCTCTCATCGCCGGCGGCATTCCTTCAGTACTTTGCAACACGCGGAAGCTAAAATTCTTACCTTCTATCACACCATTTTCGACATCACTTTCAACCGCTCTGCTTTGACCACGACCACTGATTGTCCTTGTCAGTGTGCCCGTAAAACCCTGTCCCTCCTGAATCACAACTAATGTCATAGTCTGGGGGCCAATACGACCTCCCTGAGTAGATATCTCCCAAGTGCCAGTGAGCTCTTGAGCTACAGCTGGTGGTGTAATGGCTGCCGAGAGGAATAGGGCGTATAGAACATTTCGGAAATTCATGGATCCATCTCCTTTCAGTGATCGCATTAACTCTAAAGGTTACTTCTGCCTAGAGCTTTAGAATGAATTTTTTTTCGTGTTAGCAGAAACTTTTTGTCACTCATACCTGAGAGCATCAATCGGATTCAATTTAGCCGCCCTTTGAGCTGGCCAAAGACCAAAGAACAATCCGATCCCAGCTGAAAATGCAAGTGCCATAACGATGGACTGGGGGGAAATTGCTGTATTCCACTCAGCAAACCGGCTAATCGCCATCGCTCCTCCGACTCCTGCCAGCACTCCAATGACTCCTCCCATCACACACAGAACTAGGGCCTCGATAAGGAACTGAAAAAGAATTGCTCCTCTTGTAGCACCAAGAGCTTTTCGGATACCAATCTCTCTCGTTCTTTCAGTCACGCTTACCAACATAATATTCATAATGCCGATCCCTCCTACGATGAGGCTGATTCCAGCTATACCTGCTAATAACAATGCAAAAGTTTCATTGGTTTCATTAAACGTCGCTATCAAATCACTGGAATTGCGAACTGAAAAATCTACGGCTTCACCTGGACGTACTCGATGCTCACGGCGCAATGTCGCATCAATTTCTCCAAAGGCTCTATCCATTAGATCTTGCGATGCTACTTGCGCAAAGATAGAGGACAATCGATTGCGGCCTCCGAAAACTCTATACTGAGCCGTACTGGTCGGAACAAAAACCTCTTCATCTGGACGATTAAATCCTGCCTCACCCTTTTCTGTCAAAATACCCAATACTTCAAAAGGCTGACCTCGTACTTGTATTGTTTTTCCAATCAGAATCGCAGCGGGAGTCCCGAGAGTTTCTGGAACAGAATGGCCTAAAATAGCAACTCTTCGACGGCCTTGAACGTGACCTTGATCAAAAAACGCTCCGTGTTCCAACTCCAAATTGTACATACCAAAATATTCGGGCCATACTCCCCGAATCTGATTGTTTGAATTCCAACGTAAATAAGCAACTTGAGCCCTGGAACTTATTTCAGGAGAGATAGTCAACAGACCAGGACTTTGATCCCTAAGTGCCTCAGCATCTTCTACAGTCAGATCTTCGGTATCTCCCGTCGAAACCCCACCAAACATCCTTTGTCCTGCTCTAATAGTCAGAACGTTGGTACCCATTCGTGAAATCTGGTCTTCTACACGGCGCTGAGCACCTTCGCCCAGAGCAACCATCGCAATCACTGCCGATACACCAATGATGATCCCCAAGGCTGTCAGGAAGGATCTTAAAAGATTCGCTCTGATAGCTCCTAATGCTACCCAAAGTATCTCTTTGATCAACATACTAAAACATTACCTCCCACCACCGAACATACCACCTCCGGATCGTGATCTTATTCGGTTGAGAAATTCATCTTGGCCAGCACGAAGTTGAGCGGCTCCAACAACTGCTAGCTGATCACCAACATTCAGTCCAGAGACGACCTCCGTAAAATCCCAATCATTCAGTCCAAGTTGTACTAATTGGGGACCAATGGATCCATCCTCCATAATCTTGAAAACAATTCCCTGTCGGCTAGAAACTACATTGCCCCTTTGTTCACTGATGGAACCTGATATTTCTGCAGATGTAGGATTTTCTGCATCTCTGCCTTGACGCTGACGCATATTAAGAATCAACACTCTGGCTGAGTCTTGAGAAATCTCTCCTCTTTGGACCTTTGATCTCAGTGAATCTGCTTCCGCAGCCATAGGGCCTCTCGGCCTGTTAGTATTTCCTGGTTCTGCCTCTGAGTTGCCAGGGCGAGCGCCTCGCTCTCCCTGTGCTCTATCTTCCCCTCGACCGGCCCGATTTGAAAATAATGAGCGTATATCGATATCCTGAGGGTCCAGTCCCAGCACTGCTGCTGCGGCTGTCGCATCCTGCAAAGTCACTACCGCATTATTAGGTATGAGCAGAACCCCCGGTGCTTCATTAATCAAAATCTCAACTTCTGCATTCATACCAGGCCTGAGCAGTCCAGATCTATTGTCTAATTGTACAATCACTGGGAACATAGTCACGCTTTGTTCGACGACTGCCTGTGGTTCTACTTTTTCTACCAGCCCAGCAAATGGCCTGCCTGGATATGCCTCCACAGTAACACTGGTAGCCATTCCGCTACGTACGTCTCCCATGTCGGTTTCATCAACAAGAGTGCGAACCTGCATAACTCCTAAATCAGCCATGACAACCAATGTTGTACCACCCGAAACATTTTGAGATGCTGACTGTATAACTTGTCCTTCCTCCACATTCTTCTCTAAGATTGTACCTGGCGAAGGAGCTCGAATAGTGACATCACTGAGTCGCAGTTCATTCAATTCATAGTTGGTCTCAGCTTTCACTAAATTAGCTTGTGCATTAGCATAGTCCAAATTATTGGCCTCATGTTCTTGTAGCGAGATGACACCCGAAGAAAGCAACTCTTCCGAACGCACTTTTTGAGCACCTGAAATATCCAGTCTTGCTTGAGCTACTTCTAGGTCGGCCTTGGCCTGATCAAAACCATTTTGAACATCCCTAGGGTCGATCCGTGCAAGAAGAGCTCCAGGACCCACTTCATCTCCGACATCTACAAGCATCCCCAACACCTCTCCAGAGGCCTTAGATGTCACCTCCACTTTACGAATGGGTTCAATATTTCCTGTAGCCTCTACAGTTATACTGAGATCTCCTTGGGTCACAATCGCTGTATCATAGGTAGGGGCTGTATTAGCCTCCGTGTCGGTGCAGGAGATTCCCCAAATCAGAACATTTAATAAAAGAAACGGTTTAATAATTTTGATCACGTCCATGTCAAACTCCCCCTTTATCATTGAGGAAATCTTTATCTATCAAACCATCAAGCAAATGGACCTGTCGCTCAGCATATTCCGCAATATCATTTTCGTGTGTTACAATCACAATTGTTTGACCTTGAGCGTTAAGGTCCACAAAAACTTTCATTATGTCCTTGCTTGTAGTAGAGTCCAGATTACCTGTGGGTTCATCTGCTAGTAATAGCGCGGGTTCATTAATGAGTGCCCTTGCCACAGCAACTCTTTGTCGTTGACCTCCTGAAAGTTCTGGAGGACGATGGTCCATCCTGTCCCCCAATCCAACCAAAGACAACTTCTCTTCAGCCCTCTCTCTTCTCTCCTTAACTCCAACACCCGCATAAATCAAAGGGAGTTCCACGTTATGAAGGGCAGTAGCACGTGGTAAGAGATTGAAGGTTTGAAATACGAATCCAATCTCTTGATTTCTTACTCGAGCTAGTTCGTCTTCACTTAGGTTGCTGACCTGACCTCCATTCAACCAATAATTTCCAGCTGTTGGGGTATCCAAGCATCCTATCAAATTCATGAAGGTAGATTTGCCGCTTCCCGAAGGCCCCATCACCGCCACAAATTCTCCAGTTGCAATCTCGAGATTAACTCCATCCAATGCTTTAACGGTCTCAACACCCAAAATGTAATGCTTAGATAAGTCTTCTGTTTTAATAACCAATTTTCTAGAACTCCATTCCTAAAATTGCTTCTAGCTCAGCGCGAGCTAGAACATAATCGTAACGGGCATTAACCAAATCTACCCTGGCCTGATCAACTGCAATCTGACTTGTGACCACATCCAGAATTATAGCAACTCCAACTCGATAACGTTCCCGGGTGACACGCAGATCCTCATTAGCTACAGCCAAGGCCTCTTCCGCAATATCAATTGCCATTTCTGACGTTCCCAAGAACCGAAATGCTGCATCCGCTTCCTGTCGAGCTCCTCGACGAGCATCATCTTCCTGAAGTCGCGCCACGTATGCCGATGATTCTGCCCGCACTACACTCGCTTCTCTTGAAAACCCATTAAACAGAGGGTAGCTCATATTGAAATTCAAATTCCAGCTAGTCAGTCCTTGTTCAAATGAAGCCTGTTGGTTTGACCAATTATAGCCACTATTCAAACTAAAGGTAGGCAGATAGGTAGCTTTCGCCGAGGAATATGCTTTTTCCGCAGCAGTAAAATTAGCATTGGCAGCCACTACAGACGGGGATTCGCTCTCTGCGATTCTCAGCACCTCGACTTGCTCTAATCCAAGCGGAGTCGGGCCTAAATCTTCTGGAGCCACTGGTGCTACAGGTTCGGACATTCCTATTTGGCGACCCAGCCCAAAACGTGCTATTTGTGTTTGGTTCTCAGCGCTGAGCAGAGCTTGACGTGCGTTGATCAATTCTAGACGAGCCCGCAGAGTATCTGAAACAGTTCCCCCGCCAAGTTGTTGTCTCATCCGAGTCATCTCTAGACTTTGAGTGGCTTGTTCTATTCTTAAGCGAGCGACTTCTCGCAACTCTTGTTGCCGAAGGGCCTGAAAAAAAAGATTCTTCGTCTGAAATATTACATTAAAATTTTGATCCGTTTGAAGAGCTTCTGCAGCGACATAATCTGCCCTTACCCGGGAAAGCTCGGAGAAACGCTGTCCACCTTGGAATAAATTATACCGGGCGTTTAAACTAGCATTATAAGAATTGGCACTACCCGAAACTATTCTATCCGTGTTTGAGTCGAATCGATCTGTGCTGCGAACAGACATCCCAGAGCCTGTAGAAATGGTGGGCAAGAAAGATCCAACTGCAGTTCGTTTCGATTGATTAGCAGCAATTACATTCTGTTCCGCTTGAGCTATCTGTGGACTGACCATGACTGCCCGCTGTATTGCATCTTGGAGGGTTACCTGAACAGCTTCTGGTTCCATTACAAAGCGTTCTTGTGCAAATACCGGAACGGCTGTGGCTAGCAAAACAATGCACACCCAGTGCGAATTTTGATTCATTGGACAAACCTCTCATTGGCTAACGCTATGGGAACTTCCCTATACAGTTTTTACCCAGTCGTTCAATAGAATAAGATACACAACCCAACCAAATCGTTAAATCTCCATTCAACAATCAATGCTTTCTATAACATCCCTTTACGCTATCCGAATACACTTATTCACGACAATTTGTTTCTTGTTTTCCTACAAAAGACTGCTGGGATCGCGGTCAATGATCAACCGGACATCTCTACCTTTGGTTTTGAATTCCCTGGCGAGATGATTAATCAACTTATCAAGGGCGGGCACGGAGGCGCTCCGAAGCAAAAAATGCCAACGCCATCGGTTGTGAATTTTTTCGATGGGACAAGGGGCTGGCCCCACGATGCTCACTTCAGAACCAATCTTACTTTTTTCATTCACGCCGTGAACAAACCTGACAGCTGCTTCAATATTTTCGGCTGCGCACTCCTTGTCTGGACTGCTCATGACAACATTTATCAATCTCACATAAGGCGGATAGCTGGGATTTCTTCTCTCTGAAAGTTCTTTCTGGACAAAACCCAAATAATCATGTTTGAGTGTGGCTTGAAGTACGTAATGTTCAGGAAGAAAAGTCTGTACAAAAACTTCCCCACCCAAACTCCCTCGTCCTGCTCGCCCAGCTACTTGGCTCAACAACTGAAAGGTTCTTTCGCTAGATCTAAAATCTGGCAAATGCATTCCCACATCGGCGTTAATGACTCCAACAAGTGTGACCCTAGGAAAATCCAACCCTTTTGATATCATTTGGGTCCCCAATAGTATATCAACCTCCCCTCTTTCGACTCGTCCCAGGATCTCTTGATGGGACCATTTCCTGGAAGTAGTGTCAACATCCATCCTAGCAAGCCTTACGCTAGGAAAAGTCTCGAGCACAATCCTTTCCACCTGTTCCGTCCCCATACCTCTAAAGGATAAATCGCTGGACTCACATTCTGAACACTTCACAACAGCTTTCCTAGCAAGCCCACAGTGGTGACAAACCATTTGGTCGCGATTTCTATGGAAAGTCAGAGAAACCGAACATTTATTGCAATTTTCTACGCTACCGCAAGAACGACACTGAACAAAAGAGGAATAACCACGTCTGTTTAGTAACAAAAGAGTCTGTTCACCTTTTGCAAGGCGATCGCCTATAGCGTCTTTTAGACGATTACTCAAAACAATACTGAAATCTCCAACTGGTTCTTTCCCAGATTTTCGATTTCTTAATTCCTTTCGCAAATCCACCGTATGAACAGGTGGTAGTTTTCCTCCTCCCACCCTCTCAGGTAAAGCAATGTAGTGAAATTTTCCCTTCTCTTTGTTGTGCCAACTCTCAAGGGAGGGAGTTGCGGATCCAAGTATGCATACCCCCCTCTCCTTCGCGGCTCTTACTGTAGCTACATCTCGAGCTTGATAACGAGGGGCTTCATTTTGCTTATATGTTGCATCATGCTCTTCATCAACTACGATTATACCTAGGTTCTTAACTGGAGCAAAGACAGCCGAGCGCGCTCCCACTGCCACCATCTTTTCACCCCCTTTCAGCTGTTCCCAAGCATCGAAACGTTCTCCTTCGGACAAAGCCGAGTGTAATACAGCTACTTGGTTTCCAAATCGAGCGCGAAAGCGAGAAACAGTTTGAGGAGTCAAAGAAATCTCAGGAACAAGCACAATGGCTCCACTTCCTCTTTCGAGAATTTTTTTAATTACTTCGACATAAACTAAAGTCTTACCCGAACCCGTCACGCCGTGCAGTAATGTCGAAGCCCCCTTACTCTCTTCAAACAAATTCAAAATCGTCGTGATCGCATTTGCTTGATCCTCTGTAGGCACGTGTTTCATTTTGTCAGAGGTTGGGAGGTCGGCAAACGGATCCCTTTTCACATTCCTATCTTTAATCTGCACCACACCCTTCTTTTCCAAAGCAGAAATGACTCCTCGACTAAATCCTGCCTGTTTGACAAGATGAGACAATTCTAATTCCCCCCCAGCACTAGCCAATATCCTATAAGCTTCGAATTGTCTCTTGGCTCTTCCCAGCAGATTCTCAAGTTCCGCTAGATCTTCAAACCACTTATAAATAGACACTACTTTTTCAGTCTTGACTGGAGAAGCATCGGGTGAACCAGTTTTAATCTCAATCATCCCTTCACTTGCCAATGATCGAAGCTCCTTGCGAATTGAGCC
>Ga0315316_10000979_pt1 | contig 19503 bp, 14 predicted proteins | sample M160m3416metaG_FD_203702 | JGI IMG/M metagenome (GOLD analysis project Ga0315316, IMG submission 203702) | Ammonia-oxidizing marine archaeal communities from Monterey Bay, California, United States - M1 60m 3416 | ecosystem: Environmental > Aquatic > Marine > Intertidal zone | place: USA... | reverse complement strand
TGCCCATTTTTTTGCGCCGCATGATTTCATTGCTGGCAGCCCCGCAGGTTGTATGTGAGCACACAAGCAAGAAAACAGCAACGATCTATTGTGCCACCGCGAATACGGCATAATCGTCAGATTCAGGATGGTTGGCGTTCTTCGCTGATTCGCGTATCTGATATGGCCGTGCGCTCAGTCGACGATTCGCAGCGGCCGCTCACAAAATCACTCACCGGACTCATGTCCGAGTGTTAGATTTGTCATGAGTCAGAATACATTCCCGCTCAACCGACTGACACCGTCCTGAGCAATTAACGTATTTCCCATGCTGCTTGAGAAAACAGCGAATTACGTCGCACGCTGTTGTTGCGCGCCATCTGCACCGACTACAGAAAACTCACGATGTTCGACTACGAACGATTCAGAAACGACGTACTCGCACTGGGGCTGCTTGCCCTGGTTGTGTTCGTCGGACTGAGTTTTCTGAGCTATGACCCGGCCGATCCTCCGTCGGACCTCGTTTTTCCCGCCCGACGCACTCCTGTCAATATCTGCGGTTCGACCGGCGCCGCTATTTCATTCTACGGACGTCATCTGCTGGGTGCGGGAGTCTGGATGGCCATTGCCGCCATGATCGCCTGGGACGTCAGTCTCTTCTCTCGCGAAAAGCCGAAACGCAACTGGCTGTCCATCGCGGGAACCGGACTGCTGTTGCTGTCGTCCTGTGCAGTCCTGCACCTGCTTGTCCCTGGTCTGAATTCCGGCTCCACGTATGGCAGCGGTGGCGCAGTAGGCGCATGGACCGGGGCAACTTTGACCAGATCATTTTCGCCCGCCGGAATATTTATTTTGACAGCGTGCGGACTGCTTTCCGGCTGGATGCTGTCACCGCTGTGGACCCTCAGCGTGCCAGGCGTCAGGGTCGCATCAATACCGTGGACCGTGGTTTCTTCAGTCGGTTCCGTCGTCAGCGTCTTGCGACCGGCGCCAAGGGCAGACACAGAAGCCCCTGACGACAACCATGACATGCCGGAAACACTGTCGATCAACACCACAATTGAATACGACGAAGACGATGCAGACGATCAGTGGGAAGATGATTCCGACGAAGTCCTGCAGCGTGATATTCGCATTAATCCGCCTGTTGCGCTGTCAGTTCATACTGAGAGTGACAGCTGTGAGCACGAATACGATCTACCGGATCTCGATCTTCTGGAAGAACCGGAGGATTTCCCATATGAACTTCTGGCCAAGAAGGCCCGAATCGCTGCGGCCACGCTGGAAAAAACGTTTCAGCAGTTTGGCCTGAACATACGTGTCTCAGAAGTTGACACCGGTCCGACGGTCACTCAGTTCGAACTGGATCTGGAACCTGGATTGCGTCTGAACAAAGTCACGGCACTGGAGGACGATCTGGCCATTGCCCTTCGCGTCCCTTCTGTGCGCGTGGTTGCCCCGATTCCCGGCAAGAATACGGTTGGTGTCGAGGTGCCGAACGCAGAACAGGTCACAGTACGCCTGAAGGAATTAATTCAGTCCAGCGGCGCGTCAGCTGATAAATTCAAGATTCCACTGTTCTTTGGCAAAGACGTCAGTGGCCATTCGCTGGCTGTCGACATGGCAAAAATGCCCCATCTACTGATCGCCGGTCGTACGGGAACGGGAAAAAGCGTGTGCCTCAACACGCTGATTCTGTCCATGCTGATGACACGCACACCGGATGAAGTCAAGATGCTGATGATCGACCCGAAAATGGTTGAACTCAGCCCTTACAAGAATCTGCCGCATCTCATGCACCCGGTCATCACCGACATGAAGAAGGCGGAAGCCGTGCTGGCATGGGCAGTCGACAAGATGGAAGAACGATATGACCTGCTGTCACAGGTAGGAGTTCGCCACCTTGACGGTTACAACAAGCTGGATCGATCCACCGTGCTGAACAAGATGGGTATCAGCGAGTTGCACGAGGAAGCACAGAACGTACCGCACAAGATGCCCTATATCGTCATCATCGCAGACGAAATGGCAGACCTGATGATGACCAACGGTAAAGAAGTCGAATCACATATCATTCGTCTGGCGCAGAAATCTCGCGCTGTGGGCATTCACCTTGTCCTGGCGACGCAGAAACCGACCGTGGACGTGATCACGGGCCTGATCAAGTCCAATCTGCCGGCGCGAGTTTCCTTCCAGGTCGCGAGCAAGATGGACAGCCGGGTAGTGCTGGACGAAGGTGGAGCGGAACGACTGCTGGGTTGTGGTGACATGCTGTATCTGGCGCCCGGCACCAGTACCCTGACACGTGCCCAGGGAACTTATGTCAGCGATGAGGAAATCAACGCGATCATCGACTTCTTCAGTGATGTCGAACCGGAATACAGCGAAGAACTGCAGCAGGTGGTAGCCAATAGCGCAAACACCAGTGGCGGTGAAGGCTCAGCAGAGTCCGGTCCTCGTCAACACGACAATCAGTATGATAATGCGATCGACGTGGTCGTCCGCGAAGGACGAGGCAGTTGTTCACTGCTGCAACGCTGCCTGGGGATCGGTTATGGCCGGGCTTCTCGTATGATCGACTGGATGGCGGAAGACGGTATCGTCGGGGAATACAACGGTGCTCAGGCGCGCGAAGTTCTGTACAGCCCGGAACAATGGGAAGACGCGAAAGCAGAACGCGACGCGGGGTAAACGGACGGCGTTGCCCGCGGGTAGCGGAAGACTTCCTCATGAGCTTCCCGGCTGGACAGCCTAAAACAGCTGTTTCGCCAGCTCTCGAATCTCAGCTTCGGTCGCTCTGCCATCGGCGTTCGTGTCGAGACTCTCGAACCCGCGAAAACGCCGCACAAAAATCGGTGCTTCGTCTTTGATTATGTACCCGTCACGATTGATGTCCATTTTTTTCAGAACACGATCCACATAGGCATCGATCTTCCGTAGCCGTTCTTTTCGGAGCGTGACGTCACCCCGGCTTGCCTGAACAGTTGTTATCTGCGATTTGATGCGCGGCTCCGAGATCAGGAAGAACGCGACGGCCATCTCTTCCCAAGTCTGATCGCCCCAGTACACAGTTTTATCAGGGTCCGGGTTGAACGGATTGCCTGACGAGTTGTCAAATGTCACATCGAACCGAAGCTGGTCCAGATTGGCCAGCGGAACGGGTTCAGCAAATATGTAGCTGTGCTGCCAGTTGAAGTCGTAATTGGGAACCTTCAGCAGAACCTGTGGAGAATTCCCGTCGGTGAACAGCCGAAACGATTTCCCTCGGTAATGCATATGAGGTGTCACTGCCAGGAGGTGACCATGTTCCGGTAGCCGCGGAACCTTCACTGTCACCGTGTGTGTGCTGGCGGCAGCTGGAATTTCGAACTCCTGATCCAGGCCGATTACCGTAAAAACTTCATGAGTCAAATCTTTTTCGTCACCGAACAGCAAGCCAAGCTTTGTTGTATCCTGCTGTTCCATGCCGTTCGGTGTGTAGTGCATCTGAAAAACCAGCATGGACCCGGCCGGTATTTTCCATCCGTGTCCCGGGGGCAAGGGCACTAGATCTTGCCCCGGCACATAACCGGAAAGCAGGCTGGCTCCGCGAAACCGTGAACCGTCCGGCGGTCGGACAAACAAAATCGCATGATGTACAACCGCCCGATTTCCTGGAATAACCTGAGCACCGGTGATCCATCGGTCCTGTTCAAACTTGGGGTCGGCGACAAAGTACTGATACTCAACGACACCATTACTCTTCACAAGGAATGGATCCTTTCGCATCTCGATAACCTGGTCGGGCTGCCGTTCCAGCTGCCAGTTCCTGACGAATTCGATCGGCTCCGGTAATTCGGCTTCATCGCCCGGCGGCAAACCGCCGGCAATCCAGTCCCGCAGTATTCTCTTATCCGCCTCCGGCATGTGGCGCGCATTCGAAAAGCTGCCGTGACCGGGATCGGCATGCCACGGTGGCATACGTCCATTGTCGATAGTCTCCAACATTGTGTCTGCCCAGCCGGCGACCTCGTCATAACTGTCCATCGCAAACGGTCCGATTTCACCGGCACGGTGACACTCAACGCAATGTTTCTGTAACACGCGGGCGACGTGTCGACTGTACGTGATATCATTCTTCACGATTTCATGCTGCCGCCTGCTGGCGACCTTTCCGATTAAGCATCCCAGCGCTGTAGTCTCTGCCGTGGCAACCGGCTTTCCCGCAACAAGCTGCTCGATGGCCATTCGCAGATCTTCTTCAGTGGGAGCCGCACGGCTGATTCCCGGAGCATATTGATCATCGATGCGACCGTGATACCGCAGCCGCAGCTGTTCATCCAGCAGAAATACTTCCGGAGTGCGAGTTGCTCCGTACCTGTCCGCGATCAGGTTGCCACGATCGTGAATCACAGGAAACGAAACAGACAGTTCATCGACATACGCGCGAATTTCAGCCACGGAATCCTGCCGATTGCTGTTCACGCCAACAATGCGCACGTGGTGTGACCTGAATTCATCAGCCAGTTTTGACAGACGCGGGCCGTACAGCCGCGCCATCGGACATTCCGTTCCCAGAAAACAAACAACTGTCAGTTTCGTACCGGATCCTTTTTCGACGACAACTTTGTGCCCCTTGGCAGACGTGGATGTGAACTGGTAATCACGTTCAGGCCTGTCAGCGGCGCCCGCCGGGAATGCCAGCCAAATAGCCACCACAAAACCTGCGACCGTACGCAGAACGCAGCTGAAATGATGACGGTACAAGGAGCCGTGAGACTTCGGAGTGCCATCACCATCACGGAAATTCTCACGTACACGGCTGCAAGTGTTTTTCAAAGCACTACCCTTTAAAAGCTTCAGCTGCCGTCAACGATTCCTGATGCACCACCGGGATCATCGAACTGCAAACAGACACCGTTATTGCTTTAACAGGTTCGGATCGGCCTTACCCAGCGTCATCTGCACCTGCTGTTCCACCATCGTTCTGTACTTGCCGCCCGACACCATCAGTTCCTCGTGGGTGCCGGTTTGAGTGATCTCACCGTCTTCAACCACGCAGATCAAATCTGCTCCGGCAATTGTACTCAGTCGGTGAGCGATCACGAAAGATGTCCGGCCCTGCATCAATTCGGCCAGAGAATCCTGAATCAAACGCTCACTTTCCGTGTCCAGGTTACTGGTGGCTTCGTCCAGAATCAACAGCTTAGGATCAGCCAGAATAGCTCGCGCGATCGCCAGACGCTGACGCTGGCCACCACTCAGCCGCACACCGCGTTCTCCGATCAGTGTGTCCAGACCGTCCGCCAGCCGATCAATGAATTCCATGGCATTGGCGGCTGTGGCAGCGGCGCGAAGTTCATCATCTGATGCGTCACGACGGGCATATGCGATATTGTCAGCGATCGAACCATCAAACAAAAACACGTCCTGCTCCACGACGCCCAGCAGACTGCGAAAGGATTCTACGTCGTAGTCCGCAAGATCTCGACCGTCCAGCAGCACCTGCCCTTCCGTCGGATCATAAAACCGAGCCACCAGATTGCAGAGGGTTGTCTTCCCTGCCCCGCTGGGTCCCACCAGCGCCACCACCTGGCCGCCACGAATGTCCAAATCAACATCACGCAGCGCGGGAGAGTCCGTGCCCGGATAGGTGAACGTCACATGGTGAAAACTTATGTCACCCTGAACAGTGTCGCGGTCAATGCGAACGGAATCTGCCTTGGACGGCATTTCGCGGGGTTCGTCCAGCAGATCCAGAATTCGATCGAGGCCGCTGAGACTGTTCTGTACCTGTGTGGCGCTGTTGGCAAGTGCAGCCAGCGGCTGCAGCAGCATCAGCAGGTACACAAGGAACATCATCAGGTCCCCGATCGTCAGAGCACCATCGATGACTCGCCAGCCGCCATAGAACAGCAGGGCCCCGCTGCTGACCGGTATCATAGTCTCCCAGATCATTTCCACGATGCGCATCCACCACCATGAATAAAGCTCTTTGCGAGCCATCAGGTTGTTGTCAGTGATAAATCGGCCGGCTTCGCGTCTCTGTCTGCTGAAGGCTCGCACAACGCGCATACCCGCAAAGGCTTCGGCTGCGCCGGCATCGATAAGTTCCCGCTGTTTGCGTATGGCCCGAAACTGAGGACGAATCCTGCTGATCCATGTGCGATGAGTCAGAAAGACCAGCGGCAGCAGCACGATGGCACCACACAGCAGCGTCCAGTCGACCCATGCCAGAATCACAAAACTACCGATTAACTGAATCGCCGCGCGCCATGGGTTGTACAGCAACCCGAAAACCAGTTCTCCGACACTACCACCGTCTTCACGAAGAATTGAGGCCACGCCACCGGAACGAATTTCCTGCACGCGATGCAGTGGCAGGCGAACAGCGTGCTCAAAAACGCGACGACGAACGTCCAGCTGAATTCGTTTGGTAATCCGAGTGGCGTACCAGCGACCGCAGATACGTACGAATATCTTCGCCATAGACACAAAAAGGACGGCCAGCAGTGTGTAAAGCAACAACGATTTGGGCGCGGCATCCACAAGCGATGGCAACCATATCGCGAACGACTCGGGCAGCGGACGCGACGTCAGCACATAGTCCAGCAGGAATTTGGTTCCAGCCGGTGGAATAAGTCCCAGCAGTGTGGCCAGAGTCAACGATGCCAGAATCCACACAATCTGCATTCGGAAGGGCGACAGCAACGAAAAGAATCGCCGCACCAGCTCCCCCGCCGACCTGACTCGGTCTTTGCGAAGGCGAACGTGACCGGTGGAATGGACGCTGCCACCACTGGGAAGTGCACCGGAACGGACCTTGTTCCGATACCCGTCGAACTGCCTGCGACTGCTTGTTCGACCCCGTGAATTATTTGCCGGCGGCGTGCTGCCGGATTCGCTGTTCGTCATCTTCATGACTGATTGTAAGCCAGGGACGCAATCGGTCGAGTGTTACCGGACCGATTCCGTCGACGCGGGTCAATTCGTCGATTGTTGGAAATGGCCCGAATTCCTCTCGATTGGCCACAATCCGGTGGGCCATCGTCTGGCCGATTCCTTCCAGTTGCATCCATTCCACCCACGTTCCGGTGTTCACGTCGACACGATAGAAGCTGAATGCCGGGCCGCGCTGCCACGGCAGCGGAGGCGGCCGATCGAATGCCACAATCAGATACTGGACCGACAGCACCACAAAAACGAGCCAGCCGAGCAGAGCCAGAAATCGATCGGGTTCACCGGCCGGTCCGGAGTCGGGCTGAAGATTGCCGGTATCAGCCTGCAGGGCGGCCTGTGACGGGGCGGGATCGAATGCCGGCGTAACCACGGAGACATTGGGCGCCACGGAAACCGATTCCGCACAGGAATCCGAATGCCTGTCGCTGTCTTCGCTATGCTGGAGTGAATCGGCCACCAATGACACCTCCCGACCGGCTGCAATGAAACGGAACCCAGGGGCATTTAAAATCATGCCTGAATGGTGATGTCGATGTCAAGTCTGGCAGTATGACGAATCTGTCAACCGCAACTCTGAAATGACCAGAATCCCCTCACGCTCTGGCTGAATGCTCCGACCAGTCACCCTTGCGGGTATAAAATTCCGGCGGGTGTCGCCATAACTTGAGTTTTTCTATATATTTTACGGAAATAACAGGACAAACAGTTATCGCGGGCACTGTGCTCTGGTCTAGGCTGCATGCATATACAATCGATCTGATCATGTTGTGCGGTCATATGCTGCGCGAAAGGGCGACTACATCCGCCATCACCTCGAAACGCGTTCTCCCGAACACACCGAGGTGATTTGTTTCGGCACGTCGTTTAAATGCACTGGCGGTCGATACCTCATGTCTTGCGAGTGTTAGCGATCGTAATAGCAGCACTTCAAAACAGACGCCTCGGGTTCTCAGTGGTTTTTAAACTGCTATTTCATTTCTTTGAAATAATGGATTCTGCTGTGACAAAGTGGAGACTCGGCCCTACTTCTGTAACAGGCTCGTCATTAATCAACGCACGGTCTTGTGCGATCTCTTCCCGTTTTCTCGTCGAAGGAGAATCTCATGTCACGCCCTTGTTCGCTGCGGTTTAAACGCGGATTTACGTTAATCGAGCTGTTGGTGGTCATCGCCATCATCGCCATTCTGATTGCGTTGTTGCTACCCGCTGTACAGCAAGCCCGTGAAGCCGCCCGGCGAACGCAGTGCAAGAACAACCTGAAACAATTGGCACTTGCCTGCCACAACTATGAGAGCACATACGGGCTGTTCCCGATCGGTCATCAGTACATTGGTGACTGGGACGGAAACTCAAACAACAATCGGGGAGGCACTGGATTCTCGTGGGGTGGTTACATCCTGCCCTTCATTGACGGGGCCGCCATCGCAAACCAGTTTGACTATGACTACCCGATTTCCGGACTCGGACAGAACCCGCGAACCAACCATATTACGGCTGGGTCGCCTGTTTCGTCGTATCTGTGTCCATCAGACATCGCACCTTCTAAAAGGAATTACTATACGAATCAGCCATGGGGCTATGAAGCTGCATTGACCAGCTACGCAGCCTGTGCCGGTGCATTTCACAATCCGTTCGTGCCGGCAACTGCTGGCAACAGCGGGCAACGACGCAGCAACACAGGTATGTTTAATCGTGACATCGGCATTAAGTTTCGTGATGTTACCGATGGCACGTCAAATACATTGCTGATAGGCGAACAAACATTCAAGCTGAAGAATCAGCCCGGCCAGGGCGGTGCCGAAATGACGCTGGCATTCGGAGTCATTCGTCAGCAGAGCGGTTGGGCTCAGGGACGTACAAGCTTCGTCATGATGGGTGGAGCGTATCCCATCAACCAGCTTCCTGACGGTACGGGGTGGGGCCCTAAGCAAACATCGGCCAGCAGTCTGCATACAGGTGGGGCTCAGTTCGGACTGGCAGACGGCAGCGTGCGGTTTATCAGCGAGAACATCCAGCACACGTGTCGCGGATGTAAACATCGTGGAGGCTGGGGCGCTATCTGGACAGGAAACAACACCACCGACGAGTACGACGACAGCAACGGTGGTGCTGATTTCGGACTGTATCAACGGTTGTTCGCCCGATCTGATGGCTTCACTGTGGGTGAGTTCTAAGCGATTTCTGAACCTGAAGTGGTATTTCGGACGCGACCAGAAGCCGGGCTCTGCGATTCTTCGAAGCAGCCCGGCGGCTGTGTCTTTGCCACCAGAGTATTCGTCACCAGTTGCCGTCGTTGTCACCGTTTTTCCAGTTGTATCTCCAGCGCAGTTAGCTTTTTGATTTCAAAGTACGACTTGTAAATAAGGACTACCTCAATGCACCGTTGTGTGATCATGTTGTTCTGTGGGATTTTGATAACTAGCGGGGGATGTGGCGGAGGTGCTGATGACTATCCGGATATGGGAAGGGTCCGCGGTACCGTGACTTTGGGAGGCAGTCCCCTGAGCGGTGCGTCCGTGGCATTTCAGCCCAGCGCAGCAACAGGCGGACGTGCGTCGTCAGCAGTCACGGATGCCAACGGGAACTACACACTGAAGTACTCAGCAAATATGGAAGGAGCCAAAGTCGGTGAACATACTGTACGGATATCGACGTACCAGGAAGCCGGACCGGGCGAAGACGGAGAAATCGCCGACGCTGTGCCCGAGACAGTTCCAAATCAGTACAACAGCCAGACGACACTGAAGCAGACAGTGGAACAAGGGTCAAATACCTTCGACTTCGAACTGAGTGCGGAGGGTGAAATCGACGAACACGATGGAGGAAGCTACGAGGAAGGCGAATAGAAGCCAGCGACGTTGACCTCCCGCTAAGGCGATAACAGCACTTCTTCGCAGTTCCCTGAAGATCGCTTATATTGCCTGATTCTGAACCGGGCGATTGTTTGGACCTCGTGTCCGGACAACGCCTTTTTTCTTTGGCGTCCGTTGTGCTCAGTCATCCCCGCCATCGTGTAAGGCAACACTTGAACAAGACGATCTTGATACTGACGTCGATGGCAGTCATCGGAGTTGCGTTAATCGCGCTGTGTATGAATCACCAACCGATGGTCCAGTCACTGCCAGTACGGAATTTAGGCACAAGACTTGAAACGGGGCCACTCACGTTTCTGCGTGCAAACAACGGCGCAACATCAGACGAACGACCACGAATAACAAACGTCAACATCACGGACCTGGACGCAGACGGAACGCCGGATCTGCTGATCTGCGACGCGGTCAGGCACACCATCTGGTGGCAGCGGAGAACTGCCGACGACGGCTGGACAACAGTGCCGCTTGTGCCGGAGAATTCTTTGTCGGCGCCTGCCCATACCGCCGTCGCTGACATTGACGGCGATGGCGACCCGGACGTTCTGGTTGCCATTCTGCGCGACGTCTGGCCAACGGATAGTCGCCACGGACAGGTCGTGGTACTGATTAACGATGGAGAATCGAAATTTGAAGTCACGGTGATCGCCGACGATTTGCGCCGAGTTACAGACGTCCAGCCCGCAGACCTGGATGCTGATGGTGATATTGACCTGGCAGTGGCGGAATTCGGCTACATGCATGGTCGAGTGTTGTGGCTGGAAAATCTCGGAAAGGGCGTATTCGCCGATCATGAACTGATATCTCTGCCCGGGTGCATTCACGTACCTGTCGACGACTACGACAACGATGGAGATCCCGATATTGCCGCACTGATCAGCCAGAACGACGAAGAGGTGCTGATCTTTGAGAATCCGGGAAATGGATCTTTTCAACCAGTCGTTCATCAGGTCTGGGGCACAACCGATTTTGATCTCGGGCTGGCCGGAATGGTGAAATGTGATCTGGACAAGGACGGCGATACAGACTTTCTGCTGTCCGCAGGTGATAATCTTGAACTGACGTATCCATGTCCTCAGCCAGGTCACGGCTGTATCTGGCTGGAAAACCGAGGTGATCTTGAATTCCAGTTTCATCGGATCGCCACTCTCGGCGGCACTTACGCCGCTGATGCAGCCGACATGGACGGCGACGGAGATATCGATGTTGTCCTGGCCAGCATGTTTAACGACTGGAAACAGCCAGACGTCACAAGTCTTGCATGGCTGGAAAACAACGGTCATCAGACGTTTTCGGCATGGCACGCTGCCTCCGGCCCCACTCATCTGTGTACTGTCCGCTGCGGTGATCTTAATGGCGACAGCCTACCGGACATCGTGGCCGGAAGCCTTCAGATATACCCGCCGTACAACAACGAACATGGTGCAGTGGCGATTTGGGAAAATCAGGGGGTGACGCAATGAGACAGTTGCGACACCTGTTGATTCCACTTTCTGCCATGGGGCTGGCAGTTGTCATCTGGTTGATGTTTTCCCGGCAGCAGACCTTCAAACTTGCGGAGCCGAATCTGGCGGGCTATCCGGCTTATACACGAACGAAGATTCAGGAGGCGATTGCCGTCGTCCGACCGGAAATCGCACTGGACTGGCACGACCTGGCCGACACGCTGTTCGCCGGTGGATTCTATGCAGAGGCGGAAACCTGCTACCGTCATGCCAGTACGCTGAACCCCATACATCCTCGATTCCGTTATCATTGGGCGTTCTGCCTTTCGAGCATCGGAGATATTGCACAGTCGGATGAACAATTCCGTCATGCGATCGATCTGGGACATTCGCATCCGGAAGCGTGCCGGCATTTCATCGGCCTGAATGCACTGCGAGAAGGACGAACGAAAGACGCTCAGCAGGCATTTAACGCATCGTCCGAACTGGCGGTCTCTCGTCTGCAACTGGCCGAACAGGCTATCCGCGACGACAACCTGCCCCACGCCTCAACCTTACTCAACGAACTCCTGCAGGAGCAGCCAAATGCCTGGCGAATCTATCATCTGCTGGCCGTCGTCGCTCGACAGCAGGGCGACACGACCACTGAGCAGCAGCACGCTGCGTTCGCAGACGTCGTCAGCGAACATGTGAGAGGACCATGGCACAGTCGCGCCGCATCGCTGCAGAAGCTGTCAATGGAACTGGGCGTTGAGTATCGCGTCAACATGGCAGTGAAACAACTGCGGCGACCGCAGAACCTCAATCGCGTCGCCGACATGATCCTTGCTGAAAACAGGGAGGCATGGGATCCGTTGCTGGAGGACCTGCTGTCGAACGTCGACCTTGCGCGCGATGACGGAGAATCACAGGTCGCCAGATTGCGGAAGACCATCGCAAAAGATGGCGTGGATTCTTACCGGGCGGCAAGACTTGGGTTTGCTCTGCTGGGTCAGCAGAAAATCGCCGATGCAAAGCATGTGTTCGAAACGGGAATACATCTGTTGTCAGGCGGGAAAAGTCAGCAGGTCATCGATATGTGCGGGGCACTTGCCGAATTGCGAAGGAATGCTGGCGAAGTGACTTCCGCCGACCACATGGAGGCGTGGGGTGAGTTTCTGAAAGGGACTCTGTTACTGGAGCAACTCGCAATTCCTCAAGCTGCCGCAGCATTCTTACGGTCCGTTGAGCTAAACAATTCGCCGGCACGCACCTGGTTCTGGCTGGGTCGTTCTCAGCAGTTGCTTGGTGAAGCCGAGTCGGCGATCAGGGCCTTCGATGAATGCCTGAAACGAAATCCGGACCACCAGCGAGCACTCCGATACCGAAGTGCGTTGTCAGCGTCGAAGGCTGACATCCCCAACACGCCTCCCCCCCGGGAATGATCTGCAAAGCGCTGCTCACCGACTCACAGCGCCGGTTTCCCTTCCCTGTTCTGTCAGCAACACACCACACCGCCATGGAAACCTGAAGGTAAACACAATGGACGGAATGCCAAAGAACAGGCTTGGCAGTCTTCCAGCGGTTCGGCTCGTCGTGATCAAGCAGCCGCTGAGCCAGATCGGCCCGTTCCGTCGTCTGAAGACGGTCGCACTGGACTGTCAGCCGCATTTTTCGGCTGCGTGTTAAAGTTTTTGTACTCCGGCAGTCATTACGATGCAGCGTTACATGTTCGTTTTCGTGTCGCCGCCGGATCCGCCTGCGACTTTCAGAAGAGCCGCGCTGATTTCCCGATCGTGACCGTGATCTCGACTGTAGATCCGGAAAATGATGAAGCTGGTAGGCAGACTGCGAAACAGTTCGTCATCGTCAAGCTCATAGGATTCGCCACTGGCGGGATCGAACCAGAAGTTCTGCTTACCCGCCGGCCGCCGGGCACTGGGACGGTGATAATGCTTCGCCACGTCAACGCGCAAAGGGATGTCACGCAGGCCAGCCGGCAGAAATTCGCGTACCCGTCGTTCGACAAGGTCCGGTTCGGAAAAAATCGTAGTGCTTTCTGCCTGACCATCGTGAAAATGCATCGTCCGTTCACAGGCCATCCGCCACATCTCGTCTCGGTTAATGATCGAACGCCAGTGACGTCCGAGTTCGCTCAACTCAGGGTCATCACTGTCGGCCCACCGAGTTACGTCAACCAGAAACGACGTTTCAGTCAGTCCCTGATATGCCTGCAGATGCTCCAGCGGATTGCCGGGAAACAACCTTTTCATCGTGTCCGCAAAGTAATCCTCCAGCGCAATATCGATGCCGCGCACCGTGCGGTGAAAGTAAATTGTGCGAAACAGATTAGCCCGCGTTTCAATAAAATTGATCAGTGTGGGCAGACCACGTGCATGAATGGTTAACCCTTCAGTCGTAAAAAAGCTGTAGTGAATCAGGCGAGAGATGTCGAAGGCCTTGGTATTGTAGCCGGACATGTAGGCGTCGCGCAGAACGAAGTCCATGTTGTCAACGGTATAAATCCCACTGAACAGCGAACGCAGTTTGCGTAACCAGTCAGGATGGCCTTCTTCATCTTCAGGCCTGCCGCTTGGACGACGAATCAGCCATGCGACCTGCTTCGCATCCAGTTCTTCCAGCGGCTGCAGCCGACCGTTGGGGTTGCGCCGAATGCGGCGAATGATGTCGCCCAGTTCATGTTCGATAATGTGGCCGCCGATGTCCTCGTGCGTCAGATCAAACTGTTCCAGATAGTGATCATCAAAAAAATGACCGAACGGCCCATGCCCCGAATCGTGCAGCAAGCCCGCGATTCGGACCAGACTCTCGACGTAGGCCTTCGATGGAACACTGCGACAGGCTTCGGCCAGAGACTCGTACCATGCCGTCACCGTGACACTACCGAGATGCATGACACCCAGCACATGCTGAAATCGCATATGCTCCGCTGACGGAAACACCCACCATGCCGTCTGCAGCTGATGAATCTGTCTCATCCGCTGCACCCACGGATGATCGATCAGTTCCTGCTCCGCCGCTTCATCATCGGGCAGACCGGCACATGAAATAAACGGGATATAACCGTGGATGGGGTCGTGAGAAAGACTCTCAGTTGTAAAATCGCGGACCATCGGCAACCTGTTTCGCGAGGAATTCGAACACGTCGTGTGCGTTCAGAACTAATGATAGCGAAACAGTGGCGAAGTCCCCAGACGTTCTCCGGAGATCAGTGAGCACTCCATCGCCCTCACCAGGAGTCAGCACCGCGCCCGGTCCGCAGGACCAGATGCCTGCAAGTGGCATGGTTAGCTGATGTCAGTTTTGTGCGGCACGTGCAGGCACACCTAAAGACCGAACAGCAGATCGGCAATCACCAGAAGCGGTGAATCCGACTGGTCGTTGCCATCGGATGATTGTGGTATCGGTGTCGGAATAATAGTCACTCCACCACCATCGTTCAGGTACAGCGGCATGACCTCAGGCTGGCGACCGCCTTCCGCCTGTTCGACTGTGCAAAGTTCGCCATGGTCCAGCCAGACATACTGACACTGCGGACACGAGTCCATGACGATGTTACCGGGCCCGTAATACGGATGTACTTCCATCTGCGCTCGGCAGTTCGGGCAACTGATCTTTCGATCGTATTCGCCCGGGTTCAATGGACGGCAGGCCTCTGCTTCGAGACCAACCCGTCGAGTCCTCCGGATTCGAGTGATTGCCCCGAAATCCTCATTCTTAAGCAACAGTCCGTAACAGTCGTCACAGTACAACACCGGATGCTCTTCAACCTGTCCCGTGCACAGCGTCTCCTGACACACCGGGCATTCCGTCTCGAGGTCACCGCCGCTGGGTGTCACGCGATCAACAGTGAGCGGGTTTTCCGCGGTGAACACGAGAGACCGACAGTACTCACACTGCAGATACTCTCGATCCTGCACAGACACAGCCCTGCCGCCACACTGCTGGCAACAATATGTTGATTTGGAAGCAATCATCGTCCACCTGCTGCAAACAGAGAAAAGCGAGACACTTTCTATGGTAGCTCGCGTGCATCAGATGCGCAGCTGATTCACAGCAGGATTGCCGTCACACAGGTCTGCCTGGACCATTTGGTTGGATTTTGTCGCTCAATCAGAATGATATGACGCATGATTCGCGGTGGTGAAACGGACTGACATGCGCCGTATATCACGAATAACTTGCACCATCAGTTCTCGCTGTCACCCGTTTCAACGTCTCCCAGCAGTTCCGCCAGCAGCCGGTTCAGCTCTCCACCACGAGCTGTCATGGAGACGACTTTGCCTTCTTTGTCAACAAGAATGGCCGTGGGGATACCGCTGATGCCGTAATGCACAGCGAGCGGACTGTTCCACCCGCGTTCGCTTTCTTTCTGACTCATCAAATTGACCCATGTCAGCTCTTCGCGGTCGACGTAGTTTTGATATTCGTTGATGGTTCTATCCAGGTTAATCCCGACAATCGCAAATCCCCTGTCCCCGTATTTTTTCAGCTGAGCCTTCATATTGGGAATTTCGGCGCGACAGGGCCCACACCAACTGGCCCAAAAATCCACCAGAACAACTTTGCCACGATACGCCGACCAGTCGAAGTCTTCTCCTGCGGCCGTCGTCCCCGTGACTTCCATGAATTCCCCGGGCAATGACAGCCGTCGTGCAATCGCCTGCATTCGTTGAACCTGAGACTCCAGCGCAGGATTGTTCAGTTTCATGAGTGCTTTCGCCAACCGGTCATACACCACAGCGCCCAACTGTGGTGTTGCCGATTTCTCAAGAGCTTCACCCAGACTGGATGCGATGCTGACCGTTCGCTGATCCAGGCCATGAGCGTCGATAAACAGGAACAGATCGTCGACAAACTTTGCCTGAGCAGCGTCCGAGGTTCTGAAGAACTCACTGGCATGCTTTTGCAGCCTCAATCCACCGATCAACTGTACAACGGCGGGCCGTTCGTCATTCTCGTATTGTTTGAACAGTGCGTTCAAACGTTTTGCTGCAGACTCATCAACCTGCGACAGGACGGAATATCCTGACAGCCGCTCCATAAGAACTTTCAGCTGCTGCGGTTCATCCGGATTTAATTTCAGAATTCGGTCACAGACGGCCACGACAGCTTTCACCTGTGCCTTCAGATGAGCCACGACCGCTTCCTGAGTTCGTTCTTCCGGTGGCGTCATCTTCACTGTGTTGATGAACGTAAACAGTTCCTCAATTGTGCCGTCCGGAATCGGAAACATTTCTGCTTCCACCGCAGGCCGGGGCTCATCAGCAGTTGTTGTCATCGTCAACGACAGACTGACGACCAGAAACAGCCCAAACAAACAGGAGACAGTCTTCATGGTCACACCGAATAGATTGTTGTCAGTTCGCATTGTCAGATATTTTCTGGTTGAACACATGTTGCTGTTCCAGACCGACTCAGTAAATCCGCAGAAGAGACTGCCCTTCACTGTTTATTTTCCGGCACCTCACCGGGAGATGGCGACTGGGCCTCTTCGTAGAGCTTTGCCAGCGGCAGAAGAATCAACTCCAGCTGCCGCAGATACTCCTTTTCAGCAAGTTCCGACTTTCGTTCTCGCAGCAATTCCAATTCGCTTTCCAGACGATCGCGTACCGTCCGCTGATCCGGACTGAGACTGCGTTCCGCTGCACTTCGCACAAGGTGCCAGCGTCTTGCCAGCCTGCCGTCCAGAGCATCTTTATTCTTAACACTGTCTTTGATGCGGACACCTTCAAAGACTTCCGCTCTGGTTCCCTTACTGTCACCTGTATCGTCCAGCAACGAGTGTTCCGTCGCCAGTCTGCCGTCCGATTTGTAGTACTCATTGGTCCGGCGAGACGCGAACAACCATGCCTCCAGCAAAGATGTCTGTCCGTCACGATCAATATCCGCTTCCAGATTACCGATCCCGTCGGCTATGTAACGGCCAAATCGAGCAAACTGTATCTCACCGCCGTCTTTCGTTCCGGTAATGACAGTTCGGTTGTCCCCGCTGAGAGCGTTAATAAACGGAGCGCTGCACGAGGAGCAATTGATAACCGCCACGGGTCGCTTTGACTCAGCTAACAATTCTGCCGCACTATCTGCAGATAGATCGGCCCCGCGCAGGTTGAAGCGTGCAACTCGTCCGTCATATGTGCCGTGCCCGATCAGCACAAGCCAAAGCGGCTCTGTACTATCCACCCCTGCCACTTCTGAGAGTTTTTGCTGCAGTTGTTCAAGACTATCGTCACCATTGATGATTTCAAACAATGCATCCCCCGCAGTCGCGGCGACTTTCCATTGATCGGACCATTCCGCAAACATCTGCCCGTATTCGGCAGTTCCTTCTGCACCTATTACCACGATGACGTGTTGACGATCCTGAGCAATGCCGGCACCACCAGCACACAACAATGCAAGCACAAATGTGTGGACACCTGTCATAGCGACCGCTTTTCGGGAAGGCGACTTGGGGAGGATCACGGATCGGACATGGGAATACGGTACATGAGCATTGCAGATCTCCGCTCCGGATTCCATCGAATTCAGTATATCGCGGTTCCTGAGTACCGCCGAATATTACGGCATTGGAGATATTCCCCGGAATGCCCGTGGCTTTTCTGTGTTCTCAAAGCTCAATCCACTGAATGGCTGGTCATGCCCCGGTTGAGCCGAATGTGAATTACCTCACACGTCCATCGCCGTTAGTGCGAATCTCACGGACGTGCCGTGGTGGCGGCGACCAATACTGCAGCTGAACAGTGGCGAGAGTCACAACACATCGGTGATGCGTGTTCTAGTTCTATTGATCACCGGACAGCAGCGACAGGTCCATTGCAAACAGAATCCTTCCCGTGCTTTTAGCGTCTGCACTGACGGAAATCACGAATTCATCCGGAAGTGCCGTGTAGATAAACAAACGTATCCGGTCAGACGGCAGTTCATATCTGACCACGCTGTTCACGAGATCATCCAGCAGATTGCGCTGCACCAGAGCGGGCAGCGATTCATCATAGAAACGTTCTTCCGGAGAGCGCAGATCCTTTTCCTGTGGCTGGCCCCAAGGTGTTGTATACTGAAAGTCAAAATTTGGCTGACAGTATTCTGCCAGCCGTCGTTTTGCTCCAAACAACAGCAGTTGTCGAGTCCTGTCGTCATACTTCATTTCGTAGAGACGACGCCCGGCAAGTACGAGGTATTTATTTCCTTCTGCGGCAGGGAAGTTGTCACCCGTCTGAATGCTGAGATTCACAAGTCCGGACAGCTGCAGATCAATACTGCTGATCTGCAGACGCCAGTCAGCAGAGGCCAGTCGACGTCGACTGACAAACGTCTGGGAAGAAAATGGCGGTATCTGCATGGTGATACCACCGGCGTTGCCCGGTATGATCTGCGCCTCTGCCTGACCTACAGTTTCACCTGTTGAGTAAACAGATTGCTGATCGGGTGCTGTCGCCTGATAGCTGTCACCGGAAGTCACGAACAGAGCATTCCACTGCATGACGCTCCAGTGAGTATTGTCTTCGGCCCGCGCCACTGCCAGCGTCTGCAGAGTTGTGGATTCTCCATAACCGCGCTGACCGATAGCCAGAAACAAAATACTGAAGATCACCGACAGACCGGCAAGAGCACTATACGTCGCCAGAAAATGCAGTTGTTTATTCCTGGACAACACAAAACAACCGGGAAAAATGAGCCCGATGTAACACAGAGCCAGCAGAAAGATCAGCCACCAGGCATGGTCCGGCAACGTCAGTTCTCGCATATGCCGGAAGAACTGGTCATCGATCGACGATGGTTCCACGTCGATCAACTGGCCCACTCCCAGGCCCTGCTGTTTCTGCTGTTGTAGAAACTCCTCCAATTCCTCGTCTTCATCATCCAGAGAATCAAGAACCACAGCGTTACGCACCATCGTTTCGGTCAGGCCTTCTCGCTGCACATCCATTCGGTTGACAATACCGTTGCCGATGGAATAACGCTTCAGCGGCTGATTAAGATCCGACAGTTCTCCACTGAATCGAGGATATTCACCCCGCCGATTTACTAACAATTGCAGGCGACCACCCAGTTTCAGCCACGAAATAAATGCCTGCTGTCGGGGCAGTTCCCAGTCAGGCACATGATCCATGAATACTGTGTGCAAACCAACAGTTGCGGTGGCATACGGTGGAAAGATGTTTTCCGGAAGATGTTTGACGGTCGACGGACGGCTGGAAACCGTTTCCACCCTGTCAAGAATGATGACCTGAGGCTGTTGCTCTTCCTGTTCAGATTCCAGCTTGTAG
>Ga0315316_10000976_pt1 | contig 19517 bp, 22 predicted proteins | sample M160m3416metaG_FD_203702 | JGI IMG/M metagenome (GOLD analysis project Ga0315316, IMG submission 203702) | Ammonia-oxidizing marine archaeal communities from Monterey Bay, California, United States - M1 60m 3416 | ecosystem: Environmental > Aquatic > Marine > Intertidal zone | place: USA... | reverse complement strand
ACCACAATTTCTGCAAGGAGAGAGGAGTTTCCTCTGTCGTAACAGCACTGTGCACCAGCTCGCACTTGTAATTTTTCTAAAAACTAATCAGTTATTTCAAGATATCTCGAAAACTAGGCACTAAAGTAATCATCATCATATCTATCTTTTTGAGATTTTGCTCTCATGGAGTAAATTTTCTGCATGATATTGACGTAAATTTGATAAATGAATTTCACTTGAATTATTTTTGGCATAATGAAATTTGCAAAAGATCTTGCATGCACTTCTGAAAATCTATGATTTCTAACTATTATTGCTGATTTTCCACTCTTATCTAAGATACTTAGTGTCTTTGGACTGAATGCCGTATCTGTTTGATTGCCTGCACCAAGTATTAAAAGTGAATTTTTCTCTTTTTTGAAATTATTTAATAATTCAGTTATAATGTTTGAATCTGAATAAACTTTCTCAAATTGTATTTTTGGTAATTCTAATTCAAACATTTTTTCATTAATTCTGTTTACAATTTGTGTTTCTTCTTTTGAATTTTCTACGACACCTCTGATTATACGAATTTTTGATTTTTCAATTTTTTGAAATGAGTTAGCAATCTCTAATCCTAAATCGCTATGTCTTCCTTTATCATATGATACGATAATATTTTTCATATCTTCTTCAAACGTTTTTCTTAATCTAACTCCAATTATATCACATGTTGTAAGTGAAAGTAATTTCCTATTATTCTTCAGAAAATCAAAGTCGACCAATAATGTATTGATATCTTGTTCTTCTGTGGTCTGCAAAATTGCTTCTGTTGGATCATGTGCTAACCTAACTAGGTATCTGTTTCTCAATGAACCTGTGATTTCTCTTTTGAACTCTTCTATTGCTTTTAATCCTTTATCGCCAAATCCATGTGTCAATGATAATGGTGTTTGTCGTGGGACATTAACAACATCTAAAACTGTAACTTCTCCATCCTTGTCTTTAGCAATAGAACTTGCCATCTTGTACATTCTTTCTGCAGAACGTTTGTCAAAAACCATTAATACTCTGTATTTTTTTCGTAACTTTGGTCCTTGTGTAAAAACTAGTGGTGCATTATGTTCTAATTCCTTTTTTGATGTATAAAATTTGTAAATTATAAAACCAATTGCTATCCAAATTAGAGCTATTAGCCAACTCTCTGGATGTGTAAATAATAGATAAATTGAAAGTCCCATTGCTGTGATTATTCCTATTATTGGAATTAATGGAAAGAATGGGGTCTTGAATCCATAATCTACCGTTGATGCATACAACCTTCTAATCGTAATTGAGGCTAAATTCACTTGTGTGAACAAAAATAGGAACATCACACTTGCCGCAAATGCAATTGCGGTCAAATCCATAGATACTGCAAGAATTAACATGATTATTCCTGAAACAATTGTTGCTACAAATGGCGTACGATATTTTGGATGAATTTTACTAAACACGAAAGGTAGATTGTATTGTGTGCCCATTGCAAAACTTACTCGGCTTGCTGCAAATGTAGTGGCATTTAATGCAGAAAGTGTAGAAACTAAACCGCCTGCTAATACAATTAATGCACCAAATGGAAGAAATTGTTCTGCTGCTTTTATTATTCCTAATTCTCCAAAACTCCCAATAAATTCCCACGCGGGCATTCCTATGATTGATTCATTCAGTCCTCCAATGAATACAAATGTAAACAAAATGTAAACTGAAACAACAATTCCAAGTGAAATTAAAATTGCACGTGGAATATTCTTTTTAGGATTTTTTATCTCATCACCTGCTTGTGAAATTATCTCGTAACCTTCAAACGCAATGAATGTTAATCCCATTGCTAATGCTAATCCTGCTACTCCACTAGGAAGGAAATCTCTATAATTGTCTGACCAATTTGGATTTGCAAACATCATTGCACCAATTGCTGCAGCGATTAGTATTCCAATAATTGCTAATTGTGTAAATGTAATTGCATTACCAACTTTTCCTGTGTCTGATGATCCTCTAACATTAACAAATGTGAAAATAATTATTGCGACTACGGCAAAAATTTTATCTACTGGAATTCCTATGTCGTCTCCAATAATTCCTGATGTTGTCAATAGATGCGCAAAAAATGAACCAAATGCAACTGCATAGAGTGAACCTGCAATTGTATGTCCAAACCATGCCATCCATCCACTAAGATATGCGTTAGGTCTTGGTAATCCTTCCCTCACCCATTTGTAACCTCCTCCTGTTGCAGGAAATGCAGATCCTAATTCTGCATATGTTAATGCCGTGAACACTGTGATTATTCCATTAAGCAAAAATGCAATCATTAGTGCAGCTCCAGCTTGAGCCATACCTGGCCCTACTAAGACAAAAATGGCTCCGCCTATCATGGATGCCACTCCAATCATAACTGAATCCTTTAGGGATAAACTACGTACTAGCCCTGATTCTGATTTTTCAAATGTCATACAATTTTCGAGAAAATCCAGATGAATAAAGCCTTGCCTCGTATTTGATTGTAAATTATGTACCTTTGACCATATTGAACAACTGTCTTACAATCATCTTTGGATGGTGTGTAGCAAGCTTTACCATTTTTGCCACTCCAAAATCTGCACGAATAAAATCTAAAAACTCATCTGCTGTTAATTCATTAATTATATCTAATTCTTTATCCCACTCGTCATCTGATAGTCCAACCCATCTATTTTGAACCTTGACTGCAGAATTAATTTTTGATTCTATCGCTTTTTTCCATTCTTTTTCATATGGAATTAATGCTGATTCTGATGTATCATTATTTTTTATCGCATCTGCCGCAACCTTACCTGCAACTTCTCCAAATCTAATTGCATATCTTATTCCTTCTAAAACAAGAGGATTTGCTTGTCCTGCTGAATCTCCAACTAGAATCAAATTATCATAAACTGTTTTCCTTGATAATCCCTCATTTGGTATTAATCCATAATGAAATTCAATTTTTTCAATATTTCCCAAATCTTTGATAGGACCTATTTTTTTATCAATTAATTCATTTAATCTAATTGTAGGATCTATGTCTGAATCTGGTTTTCCAATACCTACTCCTATTCTTGCAGTATTTTTTGATGTTGGAAAAATCCATGCATATCCTGCAGGTGAATATTTTTGTCCAACCATCAGCCACCAATTATCGTATTCTAGTTTTTCTGTCTTCACCTCAAATTCTGCTCCAACCCCAAATTTTTTCCATTGTTTAACGTGTTCCAAATCTCTTGCAACTACTGATACAAATCCACTTGCATCAATAATCATTCTAGAATTAAATTTAATATCTTTATCTTGAGATTTTGCAATAACTCCTACACATTCTTTTTTTGAATTTTTTAAAATTTCTATAACATTTGTATTTGTAAATACTTGACAACCAGATGATATTGCTCTATTGGCTAAGAATCTATATGTTTTTCTTACATCCAACACTGCTGCTTTTGCAATATTGTCTGAGATTGTAACTGCATTATTTGGAGAACAAAAAGAAAATTTTTTTATTGGATTATAACACTCATCTGGAATCCCAAATTTTATAATATCTGAAATCCATGTGACCCCGCTAGTTCTTACCGTTTCTGCAATTTCTTTTTCTTTCTCAATTAATGCAACTGTACAACCATTTTTTGCAGCAATTCGTGCAGCAGATGAACCTGCTGGACCTCCTCCGACCACTACTAGATCAAAATATAATTCTTCCAATTAGTATTGATTATTATTGTGAATATTATAATCTAACAACTGATATTATTCTACTATGACGGTTCCAACCATCCAGGGATGAACAAGACAATAGTATGCAAATTCACCTTTGTCTGAAAATTCAAATTCGTATGTGGCTCCAGCCATAATCATTCCTGAATCAAAAGCTCCATCTGGTCCACCATCTGGCGTTCCGCTTGTTGCAAGATGTGCAGCGCTATCATTATTTTCCCACACTACTTTGGTGTCGGTTGAAATATTTAATGTTGCAGGAATATAACATTCGTTTGTCTCTTCACATCCTGGTGCGCCTGATCCTTCAGGAATTGAAACAATTTCTGCAGATACTTGTGATGTTTCCATAACTGGTTTTTCCATACTCTTAGTATCCGTTTCTTCTGTATCATCTAATGTCATTCTAGGAATTTCATATAATGTATTTCCAGATTTATCAAACATCTCACATCCTTCCTGCATGTAATTTCCTGCTTTACACATCTCAAAGAATGCAGTCTTGTCTCTTTGCATTGTATCCGAAAAAAGAACATCAGGCCCAATTGCTACTTGAACTATTCCTATTGCTGCTAGAGATGCAGCAACTAGTATCATTGAGTACCCAACTTTTCTATAATTATGCGGATCTTGCATTTCTGACATTTACTTTGAGGCAAAATTAGGCAAATTTAAAACTTGAGCCTTCTTAATTTTGTTAGTGACAATACAAATTCTTCATTATGAATTTCTTGGGCCTATCAAGATCTCCGAATGGGGACCTCCTATGGATAAAGTAATTTACATCATATTCAACCAGAACAAATCTGGTTTTATCCCACTTTATGTTGGTGAATCTGACAAAACTGAACAGAATGACTTTTTTACACAAAATGATAATTTTAAGTGCTGGATTCAACATGCTGTTAATGAAGAGAATCTTTATCTCTCCATCTTACCTTTATGGGAATCAGACGAACCAGAAAGAAAACGAATTGTAGATAAAATCATATCAAAATATCGTCCTTTATGTCAGGTTGAATGATTATTTTGAATTTATTTTATCTTTAACATCAAATAATTGCATTGTAAGAAGGTCTATTGCTTTTTTCAAATGATCAAATTCATTAATTGAATGAATTTGTCCTTCAGTAAGTTTTCTTAAAATTTTAACATTAGCTTTTGCTTCCTCATCTTTCGCAGTAACCTCTAAAGCATTGATTTTTGCCAAGATATTTTCCAAATCTCTAATTATTTCTTCTTTTGGTGCGTGTTTATCCATGTTTTTGAAATCCATTTTTCCTATATATTGCTAGAGTTGTTCATCATCAATCTCTTCAAATGCATCTAAAAATTGATTACACGTACAATCTGGAATTTGACAAGAACCTCTTCTTAACATTGATTCTGATGATGTGGTAGTTTTATGAATTTCATCCGTATGATGGCAACGTCTACAAATCATGTTTGTAACAAAATTCCTAGTAATTTAAGGAATTAGAACTGCACGTGCTTCAATATTTGAATTCTTTAACTTCTCAAGTACTTCATTTGCCTGTTCTAATGGAAATGATTCTGTAACAACCTTGAAATCATTTTTTTGTGCTATCTCAATTACTTTTTCCATATCTTTCATAGAGCCAATTAGTGTTCCTCTTACTGTTTTTTCTTCAAACGCTAAAAAATTTGGAATTTTACCAACTGTGGCAATTATCACTGTTCCTCCTTTTTTCACTGATTTTATGGCTGTGTCTGTAACAACATCCGATGGTGCAAAAACAACTGCTGCATCAAATAATCCATAATCTTCTTTAACTTTATTCAAAAACTCTTCCTGAGATTCTGTAAATTGGAATGTTTTTTTTGCACCAAGTTTTTCTGCAACATCTAGATGTGCTTTTTTTCTTGATACGCCTATTACTTCACATCCCTCGACCTTAGCAAATTGTATTGCCATATGTCCTACTCCGCCAATTCCATAAATTGCAATTTTTTTATTTTTTTCAGGTTCTGCAGCCTTTACTGCTTTGTATGCAGTTATTCCTGGACAAAATAATGGTGCTGCATATTCTGATGACATACTTTCTGGAACTTTTGTTAAAAAATTTTCTGACGCATTAATAAATTCAGTATAGCCTCCACGTAATGTTTCACCCGTTATTTCATTATCTTCACAAAGGTATTCTTTTCCTTCATTACAGTATAAACAATTCATACATGATTTCAAAAGTGGTGTTATTCCAACTCTGTCACCAATTCTAAATTTTCTAACTTTACTTCCAATTTCAATAATTTTTCCAACTACTTCATGTCCTGGTACTGTTGGAAATGATGGGGGAATTCCTATTTCTTGCCAATCTCCTTCTATTCCGTGTAGTTGAGAATGACACACACCACATGCTTCAATCTTAATTAAAACTTCATCTGGATTATTTATTGAATGTCTTTCAATGTTTGTTAATTTTAATGGCTTATCTTCAATTTTCTTACATTCTGAAAGAACCATTGCACGCATCATTTCTGTCATACTCAAGCCTAATCTAACACACATTTATTTTTAGTAGGATGTTCATAGACACGTATGGCTGAAATTTTAAAAAAAGATGATTTCCGACGTGTTGAACTGTTAAATTTAGTTACTAAAAATGGCAGTTTCAAAAATCTAAGTGATGATCAGCTCATTCTGTTGGACAAGTTATTAAAAAAGAAAGATTACAGTAATGAAAAAAAGGCAGAAAAATCAAAGCAAAAACTACTAAAACAGATTAACATAGAAATTTACAAACGTAATGATACGGCAATCTGGAAAATCTAGATTATTTGTGATGAATTTTTGATAAATTTAAAGTGAACACTTTAAGTTTATAACGAGGATAATTATTAAATGAGTTAATGAAATTATTATTATCTTTTTTTGCTATATTATTTTTCTCTGGAATGATTGGGGCATCTTATGCATATACTACGCCAGAATTTATTGAAAATTATGAAGAAAGATGGAGCATTTTTACTGCTATTATGGATGTCACCTCTGACGATTCATTTTCAATTATTGGCAATTCTCCAATGAATGATAGATTTCCAGTCACAATTATAATTTCATCTCCGATGGGAAATATTGTATCGATTGATCAGGTAAATCCTGATTCATCTGGTGAGTACTCTACAAACTTCAAAATTGGAAAGACTTGGAGTCATAATGGTGATTATCAAATTTCAGTTAATGTAAATCATAGTTCTGGAGAGAATCAAATTACAAATGAAATAATTATCCCACTTGATATCGAAAATTCCAAAATAAGTGTTCATAATGAATTATTTGATTATGATATTACTGGTGGCTATGTATCTAATACTCAAATTTCTGAAGAAAATAATTCTATTATTATCTCAATTAATTCTGATTCTGATGGAAACCTAACTGTTTACCTTCCAAGAGAAGTAATTGATTCAAAAATGGCTCATGAGGGTAACATAGATTCTGATAAAATTTTGCCTGATACTGAGTTTGTAGTTTTAGCTGATGGCATCCCTGCAAAACTCACTGAACTACAAACAAACCCAACAAACCGAATTATCTCTATAGATTTTGAAAATGGCACCTCTCAAATTGAAATTATTGGAACTCAAGTGATTCCCGAATTTGGCACTATTGCCATGATTGTTTTAGCAGTAGCAATTGTTTCAATAATTGCAGTATCTACAAAATCAAGACTTAGATTCATGCCACAAGTTTAATTTCCTAAACTGGGTTCCATATGATACAAATATCATAATTAATACATCTAATACATGCCTAACAATCTAGTACGTGAAACAAGCCCCTATCTCTTACAACATAAGGATAATCCTGTCGAATGGTACTCTTGGAATGATGAATCATTAAAAAAAGCAAAAGATGAAAATAAACCAATTTTTCTATCTGTTGGTTACAGCTCTTGTCATTGGTGCCACGTTATGGCTCATGAGTCATTTGAAAATGATGATGTGGCAAAAATTATGAATGAAAATTTTGTTAATATCAAAGTTGACAGGGAAGAAAGACCTGACTTGGATGATATTTATCAAAAAATATGTCAAATGTCAACTGGTCAAGGTGGATGGCCCTTGAGTGTATTTTTAACACCTGATCAAAAACCATTTTACGTTGGAACATATTTTCCAGTTCTTGATTCCTATGGTAGGCCTGGTTTTGGTAGTCTGTGTAGACAGTTAGCACAAGCATGGAAGGAAAAACCAAAAGATGTTTGTACTTCATCTGAACAATTTATGTCAAACCTCACTAAACTAGAACGAGTTTCTGATGGTGGAGAAATTGAAAAATCCATCTTAGATGAGGCTGCAGTTAATCTCTTACAAGTTGCAGACACAAACTATGGTGGTTTTGGTCAAGCACCAAAATTTCCTAACGCTGCAAATCTTTCATTTATGTTTAGATATTCTAAACTTTCAGGAATTACAAAATTTCAAGAATTTGCATTAATGACATTAAAGAAAATGGCAAAAGGTGGAATCTTTGATCAAATCGGTGGAGGATTTCATAGGTATTCAACTGATTCACGATGGCTTGTGCCTCATTTTGAAAAAATGCTTTACGATAACGCACTTTTACCTCCTGTCTATGCAGAAGCATATCAAATTACAAAAGATCCTTTCTACCTTGATGTTGTCACAAAAACTCTTGATTATGTTATACGTGAAATGACATCTACTTTTGGTTTATTTTATTCTGCTCAAGATGCGGATACTAATGGAGAAGAGGGCCAAACGTTTGTTTGGAAAAAACATGAAATTGAAAATATCTTAGGTGATGATTCTGAAATATTTTGCATCTATTATGATGTCACTGATGGTGGAAATTTTGAAGGAAATACTATTCTTGCAAATAATATTAACATCTCATCGCTTTCATTCAAATTTAACAAATCCGAAAATGAAGTTGCTGAACTTTTAAAGCGTTCATTAAAAAAATTACTTGATATAAGAAGTAAACGGGACCAACCAGGAACTGATGATAAGATTATTACGTCATGGAATTCTATGATGATTTCTGCATTTGCTAAAGGTTATAGAATTTCAGGAAATGAAAAATATCTTAATGCTGCCGTAAATGCCGCCAAATATTTTTCAGAACAATTTTCTAAACACGGCTTCATACATAGAACCTTTAAAAATGATATTCCAAAGCTAAATGGTTATCTTGATGATTACGCTTATCTTGTAAATTCATTAATTGATGTTTTTGAGATAACATCTGATTCGTATTTTCTTGATATGGCTCAGGAAATTACACATTATATGATAAAACACTTTTGGAATGAAACTGAAAAATCATTTTATTTTACCGCCGATATACATGAACCTTTGATAGTTCGCCCAAAAAATTATTATGACTTATCTGTACCATCTGGAAATTCCGTTGCTGCAAATGCATTACTAAAATTACATCATATTGTAAATGATGAAAAATTTCTTCAAATATCTAAACAAATTTTGGAATTAAATGGGACATCAGCAGCAGAAAATCCATTTGCATTTGGATATTTACTTAATGTGATGAATCTATATCTAAAACATCCTACAGAAATTACGATAATTAATTCTGAAAATTCTGAAATTGTGAATTTTTTGTACAAGAAATTCATACCTGAAGGAATTATAATTCAAATTAAAAACAAAGAAAATCTTCAGTTACTATCTAAATACTCATTTTTTGAAGGAAAAGAATTTTTAGACAAAACAAATGTAACTATTTGTAAAAACTTCACTTGCTCTTTACCATTGTATGAATTGTCTAAAATAGAAGAAAATCTCTAAATTTTTCTTTCTTTATAGAGATTCTTTGGATCTGGTTCTGAAATTGCAGCAATTAATGCTTTAGTGTATGGATTTTTTGGATTTGATAATACTTGATTAACTGAACCAGATTCCATAACTTTTCCTGAATTTAAAATTAGAATATTGTCTGCAAAGTGTTTGGCAGTAGCAAGATCATGCGTTATGTATATCATAGAAATATTTTTCTCTTTTTGAATTTCTCTCATCAATTCTAAAATTTCTGCACGTATTGAAACATCTAACATTGATACTGGCTCATCTGCAATAATAATTTCAGGTTGAACTACTATTGCTCTTGCAATCACTACTCTTTGGCGCTGACCTCCTGAAAGCATATGTGGATATTTCTTAGAGATCTCTTCTGCAGGTTCTAACTTGACCATTTGTAATGTTTCAATTATTTTCTGTTTACGTTCTTTCTTTGTACCTGACCTATGAATTTCTAAAGGCTCATTGATTATGTCTAAAACTGTCATTCTTGGATTAATTGAATCATAAGGATCTTGGTAGACCATTTGGCATTTCATCCTAAATTCTTTCAATTCATTTGAATTGTTTTTAATCTCTTTGTCATTATAGAAAATTTTTCCAGAGTCTGGTTCTATTGCTCTTAAAATTAATTTTGCAATTGTAGACTTCCCAGACCCTGATTGCCCTGCTATGGCCAAAATTTCTCCACGATTTACTGAAAATTTAACTTTATCTGCAGCAATAACTTCATTTGAATTTGATGAAAACAAGTTATTTCTCTTAAATCTCTTTGTTAGATTTTCTACTTTTAAAATTTCATTCATATTGGTATTATATTCTCCTGTGATAAGAAATTTATGCAAAATAAAAATCACAAAATCATGCAAAATAAATCCAAGCAGGAATTACTAGGATATCAGTCTCATTTTATACAAAAAAATCTCAAATATTTCAAACCAACAAAAACTAGTACAACTACCACATTTGCTGAAGAAATCAGCGATACTCTACAACAATCAAAAAAATCAATCAGCCCAAAATTTTTCTATGATGAGGGTGGTTCCAAAATTTTTGATGAAATTTGTTCACTTCCTGAATACTATCCATATAATGCTGAAACTGAAATATTAGAAAAGATTGAACAAAAACTGCTTCCATATTTGTCTGTTGAATTCCATCTAGTAGAACTAGGAAGTGGTTCCTCGATAAAAACTCGTCTTTTAATTGATGTGTTATTTAAATCTCAAAACCATTTACAGTATTTTCCAATTGACATATCTGAAATTCTAGATGAGAGTGCAAAAAACCTCTGTATGAATTATCAAAATCTTACTGTAACCGGTGTAGTTGATACTTTTGAAAATGGTCTTGATTTCATTGAAAATTATGATGAAAAACCTAATCTAATTACATTCCTTGGTTCCAGTTTTGGAAATTTTGATCAATCCGAAGGAATGTTATTTCTTAAAAAAATCAATACTCTAATGAAATCTGATGATTTGTTTCTTATTGGTTTTGACCTAAAAAAAGATAGTAATATTCTTCATAATGCATATAATGATGCTCAAAATATAACCGCAAAATTTAATCTAAATGTCTTAAAACGAATTAACGATGAATTAGGTGGTAATTTCAACCTGGAAAATTTTGAACACCATGCTGTTTATAATGAAGAAAAAGGTCGAATCGAGATGTATCTACGTTCTTTATCTAAACAGTCTATAACTATTGAAAAATCTGATCTTTCAATCAATCTATTAAAAAATGAATTAATTCACACTGAAAACTCACACAAGTTTTCTATTAGTCAAATTGAGTTATCATTAAGAGATTCTAATTTTGAAAAACTTGAGATGTGGTTTGATTCCAGAAATTATTTTGTTCTGGTTTTGGCAAAGAAGATTTAGATATCTTCTGCACATCTGAATCCTGAAATCATCCATCTTTCATCTAATCTGAAAAAATTCCTATATGTTCCTCTGATAGATTTTGATGGTGTTCCAAATGAACCTCCACGTAACACTTTTTGGTTTGTAAACCATTTGTCATTATATTCGTCAAATCCACTTTCGAATCCTGGGTATCCTACAAACTCTGAAGATGTCCATTCCCATACATCTCCAATCATCTGATAACATCCGTAACTACTCTTTCCATTTTCGTAGGAACCTACATTACAACAATGCCAAATATTTGATTCTAACAAGTTAGTGTGTTGTTTTGTTGGTTTTTCATTTCCCCATGGAAATTCTGTTTTAATTTTTTTCTCATCGTTCCACAGTGCAGCTTTTTCCCATTCTGCCTCTGTTGGTAATCTTTTATTTGCCCATTTACAATAAGCTGCAGCCTCATAGAAACTTACATGACATACCGGTTCATCAGGATTTATCTTTCGTTTTCCTGCAAAATCTCTAGTTACCCATTCATCATCTTCTTTTTCCCAGTACATTGGTGCAATCCATTTATTCTTCTTCACTGAATCCCATCCATCTGAAAGCCAGCATGAATAATTCTCATAACCTCCATCTTCAATAAATCTCAAATACTCTGCATTACTGACCAGTAAATTATCAATTTGATAATCATTTAGGTATGTTTTGTGTTCTGGAAGTTCTACGTCATAACAGTAATTTTTTCCTGAATATCCCATGTTATACAATCCCCCGTTAATCTCGATAGATTTTTTTTCTTTATCTGATGAAATTTGTGGTTGATTCTTTATTGTAGGTTTATACTGTTCTCCTAAAAGATGTTGTAAATCATAAACCAAAAGCTCTTGATGTTGACATTCATGATGAATAGCCATTGTAAAAAGATAAAATGCTTTTTCTTCTAGTGGTTTTTTTATAACTTCTATAACTCTATTTGTTATTACATCAAAGTATTCTAAAATCTCATCTACGGTTGGTCTTGACATTACCCCTCTCTTTGATTTGTCATGGGGGGTTCCAAATTGATTGTAATACGAATTTAGATACTCTGATAATTTATCTGAATAAAAATCATAATTCTCTTGTGTTTTACTTAATACTATTTCATTTAACCAACTGACATGGCCTATGTGCCATTTTGGTGGACTCATAAAAACTGCTGTTTGCACTCCAAAGTCATCTTTTTCTAAATTCTTGACTAGTTGTAATGTTGTGTTTCTTGTTTCATTAAATGATACTAAAAGTGAATTTTGCGTTTGTTGTTCAAGTGTCATGTAATAATTGAATTTCTCTGATTATATTTGGTTTTTGCAATTATTCTTTCATTACACAGCATGTTGCATTATTGATATTACGCATAGCCCACCAAATTGAAAATGTTAGTGCTCCAATCGAAATTAATTTTAATTCTAATCCCTGTAGTGGAAATATTGCTAATCCTCCTACAATTCCTAAAACTGCTGAAAGTGAGGTTGTACATGCAGGGCATCCTGGCGTAAATGCAGTTAATGCTCCTCCTAAAACTGCACTTGTACCACTTTTTTTAATATTCTTATTTCTCTGTGTCTTGATATTGTATGCAACTAATGCGATATTTATTCCCCCTAACACTGCTACACCCACTGTTAATCCAATTGATGCTGTCATATAGAGAGGTAACAATTCTATCTCTGTTGATATATGTGTTAATGCCATTTCTAATGTGAGAAAATAATAAAGTACTCCTAAAGTAATTCCTGAAATTATGCCAATCATTCCGAACGTTCTTTGTTTTACTATATCCTTGATTGTTAATTTTAACATCATATGATAATTATCTCCTAAAAACTAATAAAATTTAGTATCCTCTTGCAAATAACGGTCTAATCGCACTTTTGTTTGAACATTTGATGCATTTTGAGTCTATATCGCTTGAATCTTCTGTTATTACTCTCACATCTGCGCTAGTTTCCTCTTTTATCTTTTCTTCACACTCTTGATTTTCGCATATCGGTGCCCTGATTAACCGTCCTTTTTCAAGCTCAGACTTGAATTCATCATAATTATGTACCTCTACTGTTCTATCATCTAGAATTTTTTTTGCATCTGCAAACATATCGTCATGAATTTTATCTAACTCTGTAATTACTCTATTCGCCAAACCTATTATCTCTTGATCATCTTTCTGACGATTATGTCTTCTTGCAAATGTCACTTGATTTTTTTCTAAATCTTTTGGTCCAATCTCAATTCTTAAGGGAATTCCTTTCATTTCCCAATCATTAAATTTGAAACCCGGTGTAAGTTGTTCTCTGTTATCCACTTTAACTCTAATTTTCATTTCCTTTAATTCTTCTTCAATTTCTTGTGATACTTTTTGAATTTTTTCTTTATCTGCATCAGAATAATAGATTGGAATTATAATTACTTGAATTGGAGCTACTCTTGGTGGTAGTACTAATCCTCTGTCGTCACCATGTACCATAATCATTCCTCCGATCAATCTCCATGAAACTCCCCATGATGTTTGCCATGCATAACTTTCAACATTTTCTTTATCTGCATATTTCACATCAAATGGTTTTGAAAAATTCTGTCCAAGAAAATGTGAAGTTCCCATTTGCAATGCCTTACCATCTGGCATTAGTGATTCCATGGTTAATGTATAAACTGCACCAACAAATTTCTCCTTCTCTGATTTTTTCCCAGTAATGACTGGAATTGCTAATTCTCCTTCTACTGTTTTTTTATACAATTCCAAAATATCGCTAACTTCTTTCTCAGCTTCATCACTGTTTGTGTGAACTGTATGTCCTTCCTGCCATAGGAATTCAGATGTTCTCAAAAATGGTTTTGTTGCTTTAATTTCTGCTCTAAGTGCTGTATTCCAAAAATTAATTTTTAATGGTAAATCTCTCCAACTTCTAATCCATTTTGAAAATAATGTGTATGCTAAAGTCTCTGAAGTTGGTCTTAATGCCAATCTATCTCCAAGTTCACTATCTCCTGATTTAGTTACCCAAAAAACTTCTGGATTAAATCCTGCAAAATGATCTTTTTCTTTTGCTAATAATGACTCAGGAATTAAAGTTGGTAAAAATCCATTCCTATGTCCTGTAGCTATAAATTTTGTGTCAAGCGATGATTTCAGAGATTCCCAGATTGAATACCCATCTGGTCTGAGAACAATCAATCCTTTAACTGGAGCATAATCTACCAATTCCGATTTAATGACCGTTTGTGTGTACCATTCACTAAAGTCTTCTGTTTTTTTTACAGTTATTCCAATCTCTTTTCCCATTTGTAATGACAAGAATTTTGTAATTATTTAGTCTTGTTTCTACTCATGTTTTCGAAACCTAGAATTATATTGAAAATACCGTCAGATTTCAAATATGGTAAAACAAGATCTTCTCAAAATAATTGAAAAAATTATTTCTTTAGATTCTCAAATGAGATTTGCTTCCATAATTGATCTAAAAGGTAACATTGTTGAGGGTATAATGAAAACCGGTAAAAATTCACTTGAAACACAACGTCAAGAAGAGAATTTTTGTAAACAAGTATCTCAGAGACGTAAAATGAGAAAAGAATTTGATCGTCCTCTTGGCAAAGTAAGGTATGTTCATGTTGAACGTGAAAAAGTTACACAATTTGTTATTTACACTGCAAGAAAAACTATTTTCTTTACAATGGAACCTGAATTAACAATACAACGAAAAATGAAAATTGTTAATCAAATTAAGAGAATCACTGCTAGTCTTTGATTTCTTCGCCTTTACACAAGACATTTCCCATAACCCTACTTTGAAAGTTTGGGCAAACAAAGCATTGAATAAAATGAATTTCCTCTTTTAAGACTGGACATTCAACATATTCTTGTTTCATTCTCTTTAACATTTTTGGACTAACTCCTTTTAATTTCAATTTCCCTTTTTCATCCATCATTCCGCCATCTTTCAGAATTTCTTTTACACTATCTGGAAGTTTTTGTCGTCCTTCTCTTGTTTGAACTTTTACTTCGTATTTATGCTCTAATTCGTCAACCATGACAGAATTTCTATAAAGGCTGATTTATTATTAGCTATTCCTGATCGGATAATCTGGTTTCAACTTTTATATGATGAATTTTTTGTCTGAAAATAGAAACCAATTGTTAGCAATCTTTGATGTTGAAGGAGTTTTGTATGATGCAGAATATTTACCTGTATTAGCTGAAAAAGTGAATAAAGAAGATGAAATTTGGGCTATCACTAAGAAAGGGATTCAAGGCTCTATAAATTGGGAAGAAGGCTTAACTAAGAGAGTTGAACTTTTGAAAGGTCTTGATTTTGAAACATGTAAAGAAGTTGCTAACTCTTTACCTATAATGACTGGCGCACATCAACTTTGTAAAACTCTAAAATCTGCAGGATGGAAAATAATGGCTGTATCTGGTGGATTTACTATAATAACTGACAGATTGAAAGATGAATTAAATCTTGATCATGTTTATACAAATGAATTGATATTCAAAGATGGAAAGTTAGATGGTGTAAAAATTAATGTTGATTCAGATAAAGCAAAATCGGCTAGAGTTAAAATCGAAGAATGGAATATTCCTAAAGATGAAATTATAGTCATTGTTGATGGTGCTAATGACATTAAACTGTTTGATATTTGTAATCTTGGTATAGCTTATCGTGCACAAGACTTAGTTAAAGATCTTGCAACTGTTGCCTTAGAGGAAAAAGATCTTAGTAAAGTCATACCTATAATCAACCAATACTATTCGATAGAACTTCCTATTTCATCTTAAAATAGAAAAAATTCAATTATGCCGATTTTTTCCTATAACTTATGAGTATTCAAATAATTCCAATTCATTTGAAAAATGACATTCAGCCTAATGATGATTTAGTTGAACTTTTACTCTCTTCATCTAAAGGAACTTTTGAAAATGGAGACGTATTAGTAATATCTCAAAAAATCATATCAAAAAATGAAGGACGTGTTGTCAATCTTGAATCTATTATTCCATCTGAACTATCTATTGGCATTGCATCTGCATACAACAAGGATCCCAAATTAGTTCAAGCCATTTTATCTGAATCTCAAAGAATTGTTAGAATGGAACATGGAGTAATTATCGTTCAAACTAAACATGGATTCGTTTGTGCTAATGCGGGAATTGATGAAAGTAATGTGGAAAATGGATATGCTACATTACTTCCAAAAGATTCTGATAAATCTGCTCAAGAAATAAGATTAAAAATTTTACAACAAACTGGAAAAAAAATTGCTGTTATAATTTCTGATACTTTTGGACGTCCTTTTAGAATGGGACAAACCGATCATGCCATTGGCATTTCTGGTATGGATACAATCTTACATTATGAAGGAACTCCTGATACTTTTGGCAAACTTCTACGGGTAACTGCTACTGCAATATGTGATGAGCTTTGTTCTGCAGCAGAACTTGTAATGGGTAAAACAAAAAAACAACCTGCAGCAATTATTAAAAATTTTGAATTTAAAGAAAATACTGGGAATATTGATAGTATAATACGTTCTAAAGAAGAAGATCTATTCAGATAATTAATAAAAAGTAAAATTTTAGATATGGTGTTAGAAATGCTTCGTACAGAACTTCATTGCCATAATGTCTTTTCAAATGGGCATGTAGGTGATTTGGAACCTCCTTTTGATTCAAACGTGACAATAAATGAACAATTAGAAAAATCATTAAAATCACAACTTGATATATTGTTTGTAACAAATCATAATACCTTAGATGGATTCAAACAAATTACTGAATACAAAAATAACCATAAAAAATTTTCAAATTTAAAAATTTATCCTGCTGTAGAAATAACTACTGATAAAGAAGCACATGTACTTGTTTATGGTTTACACGATGAAATAAAATCTAACCAATCAATAGATGAAATTCTCGATTCTGTAAAATCCCAAGATGCAGTGACTATTGCACCTCATCCATTTAGTTTGGTTGATGCATTACGAGATGATTCCTTAAAATGTGATTTATTTGAAGTTTTTAACAGTTCAAATGTTGATATCTATTCTAATAAAAAAGCAGAAATTTTTGCAAGGGAAAATAATCTTTTAACAACTGCTGGAAGTGATTCACACATCGCCTCTACTATTGGAAGATGTACTAATTTAGTAAATTCTGAAAATAACCTTGATGATGTTATATCTGCAATGAAAAAAGGTAAAATATCTATTGAAAAAACTGAATATGTTACACGTAGTGAGGTCTTAGAACACATTCGATACAAAATCGAAAATTCAAAAGAATACATAGATAAATACGTACACGAATTTTATCCAAAATATTCTTGGTTGTTTAATCTGATGTATAGATCATACATGCTTACTAACAAATCATTAATCTGGGATGCCACTTTGAAGATTGCCTTATTTGGATTACGAAGAATTTCTTATAAAATAAATTTTAAGGGGTATGATCCATATGCCTTTCGAACTCGTGATATTCCAACAATAACTAAAATGATATTTTAATCTCTATAGGCAAAGCTAAAAAGAACTAGATTTTAATAGAGACTTAATAATTTTTTATTAGTCTAAAATGTCTGAACCAGAAAAAACACTAGATGTAAGAGGATTATACTGTCCCTCACCTGCAATGCAAACTGTAGTTGAATTATCAAAAATGCAGGTTGGTCAAACACTTCTTGTATTAGCTGATGATCCTGCAGCTGAAGATGATATTTCAGATTTATGTAGAACACGTGGTCATGAACTTGTAGAATTGAAAAAAAATGGAAACGACTTAGAATTTACCATTAAAAAGATAAAGTAATGTTATTTCTTCTCAGTTAGATATTTGTCAACATCAATTGCTGACATACAACCAAATCCTGCTGCTGTAACTGCCTGTCTATATCTATGATCATGAACGTCACCTGCAGTAAATATTCCTTTTACACTTGTTTCGGTATTTTGTTTTTGGATTATGTATCCATTTTCATCCATTTCTAATTGGTTCTTGAATAATTCTGTGTTTGGTTCGTGACCTATTGCTACAAAAACTCCCCCAATTTCCAGAGTTTCATTCTTACCAGTTTTTGTATCTTTTAGAACTATTTGCTGTACTTTTTGGTCCCCCTTGATATCTTCAATTTCACTGTTCCAATGAACTTCGATATTTTCATTACTTAATGCACGGTCTTGCATTATTTTGCTTGCTCTGAATGTATCTCGTCTGTGAATAATGTGAACCTTTGATGCAAACTTTGTAAGAAATGTTGCCTCTTCCATACATGTATCTCCACCACCTACAACAGCAATATCTTGATTTCTGAAAAATGCGCCATCACATGTTGCACAATAAGAAACTCCTTTTCCACTGAATGTTTGTTCCCCTTCTATACCGATTTTTCTTGGTGTCGCACCAGTACAAACTATCACAGCTTTTGCTTCATATTCTTCCGAGCCTGTTAAAACTTTAAATGGGTTTGAACGAAAATCAACATTCACAACTACATCATCGATAATTGTAGTGTTCATTCTTTCTGCTTGTTTTCTCATTGTTAGCATAAGATCTGGTCCCATTATGCCTTCCTCAAATCCTGGATAATTTTCAACATCTGTTGTATTCATTAGTTGACCGCCTGGCAAAAGCCCTGAAATTATTAGTGTATCATGTCTTGCTCTTGCACAATAAATTCCTGCGGTATATCCTGCGGGCCCTGCTCCAATTATAATTACATCATAGGCTGTCTTTGATTTCTTTGGAAAATCTGGAGTCTTTGGTTCATCATTCGAACCTTTATCTTCCATAACTAGTGAACTATCATCGCCTGACATCATAATGATTTACTCTATGATTATAATTTAAATCAATTTAGACTTGTCAAGATCTCATTATGTTTTTTACATAGTTTACTTATTTCAAGTTGTGAGAACAAAAGATCCTTTTGCCAATGAGCATTATTCAATCTGCATTCAATATCTTCACAAAATGATTCTCCTGTTATATTGTATAAAATGATTTGTAAGAGATATCCCTCTAAAACTCTGGTTAATCTCTTATCATTATATTCTAAAAATTTATCTTTG
>Ga0315316_10000975_pt1 | contig 19530 bp, 15 predicted proteins | sample M160m3416metaG_FD_203702 | JGI IMG/M metagenome (GOLD analysis project Ga0315316, IMG submission 203702) | Ammonia-oxidizing marine archaeal communities from Monterey Bay, California, United States - M1 60m 3416 | ecosystem: Environmental > Aquatic > Marine > Intertidal zone | place: USA... | reverse complement strand
ACTTTAATTTGAGTTACAAATATAAGTATTTAATCTTGTTTGAAAAAATATTAGTGGTGTTAAAAATCCCTATTCATTAATGCGTTTGAAAGGTCTAAAAGAGCCGTATTTTTATTTTCTAATGGAATTTCAGAAAAATTTGTGAGTGCTTTTTGATAATAGCTTTGCATGACCTGATTACACTTTGATTTCACGTTCAATTCGTCAAAAAGAGCTTTTGTTCGCGCGATTTTTGTATTCGGATCCTTCTCGTGTTTTAATTGGATTAAATCATTTCGCTGATTTTCATTTGCATCATTTTCGGCTAGTATACTTAATAAAGTATTTTTATTCGCCAAAATGTCACCTCCAATTTGTTTACCAACCTTTTCAGTATCACCGTATAAATCTAATAAATCATCCTGAATTTGAAACGCTAGACCAATGTTAACCCCAAAGTCATATATAGACTTTCTGTTAGTCGTGGATTCTTCGCAAATAATCGCACCCATTTCAAGAGCACAGCCTAATAATACCGACGTTTTAAGTCGAATCATTTGAATGTATTCCTTCTGTGAAATAGCATCTTGATTTTCAAAATCCATATCCATTTGCTGTCCTTCGCAAACCTCTACAGCAGTTTTATTAAAAGCCTTTAGAAGCTCGGGTAAAACATGAGTAGAGCAAGAAGATAGCTGCTCATATGCTTTCACAAACATGACGTCACCAGATAATATGGCAATATTGGCATTCCATTTTTCATGCACAGTTGCAACACCCCTTCGGATAGGAGCTTCATCCATAATGTCATCATGAATTAAGGTGAAATTGTGAAAAATTTCGATGGCCAATGCTGCATGTTTGGCTTGTTCGACAGTTCCTCCAAATAATTCAGTAGAAAGTAAGGTTAAGATTGGTCGTATTTTCTTTCCTTTCATGTCGAGAAAATATCGAATTGGATCATATAGGTTTGATGGATACTTAGGAATGTTATTCTTATTAAGCTCTTCCTGAATTAAAGATGAATAGTTTGATATTTGTTTCATTTCCCTTTGGTCAAATCGATCAAATAAGATCCGTACCCACTTTTCACAAAAGGTTGTGCAAGATCAAGAAGCTGTTGCTTAGTAATAAAACCCTTTTTAAATGCTATTTCTTCAATGCATCCAACTTTTAGACCTTGTCGTTCTTCAACTACCTGTACAAACTGAGAAGCCTGCATTAAAGAATTAAATGTACCAGTATCTAGCCAGGCTGTTCCTCTATCGAGGACACCAACTTTCAGCTTTCCTCTTCTTAGATATTCTGCATTCACATCACTAATTTCATATTCGCCTCTTGCTGAAGGTTCAATATTTTTTGCAATTTCTATAACAGAATTGTCATAAAAGTACAGCCCAGGCACTGCATAATTGGATTTGGGTTTTTTAGGTTTTTCTTCAATTGATAGTGCATTCATATGCTCATCAAAATCAACTACTCCATATCTTTCAGGGTCCTTCACATGATATGCAAAAATAACTCCTCCGTCTGGATTGTTATGTTCAGTAAGCATATTGTCCATGGCTCCACCATAAAAGATGTTGTCACCTAAAACAAGAGATACTTTATCTTCACCTATAAAATCTTCTCCAATAATAAAAGCTTGGGCTAGACCATTCGGTTTTTCTTGTATGGCATATTCAAACCTACAACCGAGATTTTCCCCATCACCCAATAGTTTTTTAAAGTTTGGCAAGTCGTGAGGTGTGGAAATGATTAAGATTTCATTTATTCCTGCCCTCATCAAAGTAGATAAAGGGTAATAAATCATGGGTTTATCAAACACAGGCATCAACTGTTTACTCACAGCTAATGTTAATGGATGTAATCTTGTACCTGAGCCTCCGGCGAGTATAATTCCTTTCATTGGTATTTATTTATTTCTCTTTATCACTAGAATTTCCCTTTTCAATGGAAAGTTCTTCCCATTCTGTCTCTGAGTCTTCTTCGTATGCATCAAAATAGGGCTCTTTGAAAGATCGGGTAGTAATGAATTTATCCAGGGATAGTAGGAGGGATGGTAAAACCATTAAATTGGTAAGCATGGCTACCAGTAGTGTTATTGAAACCAAAAGACCTAATGCTTGAGTACCTCCAAATTGTGAAAAAGTAAAAACAGAAAAGCCTGAAAAAAGCACAATCGAGGTGTAAAACATTCCAAGTCCAGCTTCTTTGGTTGCATTGTTGATACAGTTCTTTAAATCCCATTCGTTGTTCTTTAGCTCTTGTCTGTATTTTGCCAAGTAATGAATGGTGTCATCTACAGAAATCCCAAAAGCAATACTAAAAACAAGAAGAGTGGATGGTTTTAATGGAATTCCAAACCAACCCATAATACCACCTGTAAACAATAGGGGAATAATATTTGGAATCATAGAAATGACAACCATCCTCCAAGATCTAAATAAAATAGCCATAAGTATTCCAATAGAGATAACTGCAAAAATTAAGCTAGTAATTAAGTTTTTAACCAAATATTTCGTTCCCTCAGCTGCGACAACAGATGTCCCTGTAAATGTCACGTCAAAGTATTCTTTATCTATGGCATTTCTGAGAACCGGATAAAATCCAGCGGCATTCATTTCTTTAATGAGGTAGGCCCGATCTTCGTACAATAAATTTTTAAGATCCAAATTGTCTTTAGAAAGCTCATTAATAACAGATGCTTTAATTTGAGGTGTATTTTTGAATATGGAATCCAGATATTCTGGTTTAGAAGCAATTTGATTGTAACAAGATTCTATGTATGCCGAGTCAGGATTTAAAATATTTCGAACGGTTACCTTTAATTTTTTCACTTTTTGAGCAACATCATATGATCCCAAATCTTTCATTTGGCACCGTACTCTTATGGTTCTATTATTTGTGTCTAATACTTCTTTTATGGAAAACCCGCCATTAATTATATCCCCCTTAAAAAGTTTGGTCATGTATTCTTTTTGCCTTCTTGCCGAGGATGCTCTTGCAATACCCCGAGCTGATACCTTTAATTTGTATTTTGAAGAATCATTTGAATAATAGGCCATATTCAGAACTTTTATAAAGTCCACAATTGAAATGGTTTTAGAAAACAAACTGTCTTGCTCAATAGTTTGCTGAACCTTTTCTATTCGCTCTAGTTTATCGAATGTGTTGTTTAATTTTTTAGAGTTGAATTCTTTGAAATTAAAGAGGTCTTTATCATTGTAGTCAATCATTACCTCAAAAGGAATTGAGCCTCCAAAATGCTCCTCTAAAAACCTAACATCCTGACTTATGGGGTCATCTTTTGGTAGGTCTCCGGTTAAATTACCCGTGGCTTCAATCTTATAAAGACCAATAAGGCTCACGAAAATAAGGCCTGCGGTACTCAGATAAATGAGGGGTCTTCTTTTTTCTGTATTATAGACAATAAAATTGAGCATTCCAGTCGCTATTTTCCGATCTAGATGTTTCAAGTGCCTCGTTTTGGGTCTTTTGGAGAAAGATGCAAAAATGGGTAAGATACAAATGGAGATCACAAAAACAAGCATGATGTTTGTAGATGCTGCGATACCAAACTCCATAAGCTTTTCAGAATTCGTAAAAGCAAATGTCAAGAAGCCAAGTGCAGTAGATAAATTCGTTAAAAAAGTAGCCGTTCCAATTTTCTGAATCACTCGAGATAGGGCCTTAACTTTATTCCCATGCTCTTTAATTTCCTGATGAAACTTAGTCATTAGAAAGACACAATTGGGGATACCAATTACAATCATTAAAGGAGGGATGAGAGCCATTAATATGGATAGGTTAAAGCCCATGGCCCCAATGCTCCCCATTGCCCAAATCACAGCAATTGTTACAACTGTTAAGCAAATTCCGACTACTCTAAAGGATCTAAAGAAGAGATACAATAGAAAACCAGTGACAAGCATCGATGCCCCAATAAACAAGAACATTTCGTTTTGAATTCTTGTCGCGATAACAACCCTTAAATAGGGGAGGCCTGCAAAATGCATTTTGCCTAAGTCCTTTTCGTAGCTGTTCGCCAATGCTTCAATCTCTAAAACGACCTTTGATTTATTTTGGTCAGATAGGTATTCTTCATCTATTCCTATCATCATTACAGAGACATCACCTCTCTCGCTAAAAAGAAGTCCCTTATAAAATGGATTCCCACGTACCTCTTTTTTTATAACGTCAATGCTCTTTTCTTTAAAAGTCGTATCTGAAAAAGCAACATCTACTTCGAATTTTTTTTCTTTTTTGTTGTTTTTTAGTATTTGAAGAGTTGGTGCAGCCTCAGAAAGAACAGATTCTACTCCTTTAAATTTTAAGATGGAGTCTCCAAGCTGCTTCCATTTTTTAAGCTGCTTTTCGGTGTAAAGTGAATCAGTTTGAATGGCGATAACCAATATATTGCCGTCTTCTCCAAATTGCTTTTTGAACTTATTATAATTAGTTGTTGTTGGAGAGTCTTTTGGTAAAACAATGCCATATTTATTGTCCAACTCAAGACGCGTTAAGGCAGAATAACCAAAAGCAACTGTAATTAAGGTAATTACACCAAGAATTAAAAATCGGTTTCTAAGAATGAAATTTGCAATTCCTTGCCACATAATCTTTTCAGGTCGTTGGAACGAACAAATTTAAAGATTTAGTTTGACATATTTATGCTATTCTCATTATAGCCAACGAAACAGATCGTCAAACATTCTTTTCCCCCATGGTGTATTTCCGTAGTCCTTTTCAATTTTGGCTTTCAATTGAACGAGAGTAAAGACTTTGTTTTTTCCTTTATCAGGCATTAAATCTTCATTTTTTGGAGCGACAAGCTCAATGTTTTTGGCGAAATACACGATACCTCCGTCTTCAGTAGCTAGTCCGAGAATAGTTCCAGGGAGTCCGCAATAACCTTCAGGTCCAGTTGGGGTTGTTAGTTCTGGCGTGTACCAAGCATAAATTCGTGTGCTGTCATTTTTTTCATACATAGCCTTTCGACAATCATATCCGCTAATATTTCTCTTGCTTTCGGTGATCTTCCACTGTCTTTGAGGTAGAGAGTCTTTGATATAAACATTTTGTCCAAAAAGCCCTAAAATGATAAATTGACTTTCCTCTCCGAGATATTGATAATAGTGATTTTTGGTCGTCATCCAACCCATTCTACCTTCAGAAACATCTTGTATAGGTCTAAAGACTGAGGATGTGTCATTAAAAAGCAATTCGAATTTATCGATTTTGATTTTATTGTCTTCATTGATCATATTTCTCATCCTCTTATCCTGAAAGCGTTTGAGGAGATTCGTCTTACGTTCAAATGTAATCTTGCCATATGTGCTATATTGACCGAACCCTGTTGAAAATATAAAAATGAAAAAGCTCAGTAGAGCTAGATTCTTAATGCCATCCTTTAAAGTCATCTTCTTTGGTATTATTGTTATTAAACTTATATGTTAATCTCAGTAAAAAGTATCTTGAAATAATAGTAGTGAAATTATCCGTAATTACATTTCCGTTTACCTCTCGAATTAGATTGATGTTTTGATTCAATATATCATTTGCATTTATCGCTAGTATCAGGTTCTCTGTTTTCAAAAAGGCTTTACTTAGCTCTGCATTAATGACAAAAATATTTTGGTCAAAGCCTTGAGACCTTCCTTTATTAATACTGTAGTTCGCATCAGCTTTGATCTTAAAACCTCTTTTAATTCTCCATTCTACTTTACCTGTGTATCGTTGTGTACTAAAAGGTTGATTAGAAAATGCCGATAAAGAGGATACTGGATTAGTATATGAATAGTTGTTTTCAATGCTGAATTCGAGTGAATCAAAATTAAATTGAATTTCCAGCCCTCCTGAAATCATGCTGTTTTGAGTGATGTTTTCTTCGCCATCAATAAAATTGGTGTATTTCATGTAGGTTCCAACTAAATTGGGTTCAAATTCTATCTTTCTATTTAGAATTGGAAATCCAGCACCTGCAAAAATGGAGGATGAAATATTGCCATCAACATTTCTAGTTTGTGAAATGGTTCTTCCATATTCATCATATGATGTTGAATTCGCAAAGGCATTGTCAGTGTAGGTAGCTCTAAGACCACTCCAAATGTATCTTCCACTAAGGGCTTTCCAGGTATTAAAGTTTATGTTAAGTGAGTGAACATAATTAGGTTTTAGATCAGGGTTTCCGATTTGAATAGCATTTGGATTTGTATTGTCCAGAACCGGTTGTAAGTCATTTATTGATGGTTGATCAGACTTTGTGTTGTATCTTATATTTAGACGTGTCCCTTGAGATGGCTTAAACTGATACCTGAATTGGGGAAGAAGATTGTTGATGTTTTGAGTAATCAAGCTATCCGTAATTAGGTTTGTATTGTCAATCATGATGTTTCGATACCCCAGTCCAGCCTGAAAGGTATGCTTAAAATTCTGATAACTCAATATTGCAGTCCCTCGATTTTGAATTCTTACATTGTCAAAATTGTTGGAAAGGTCTTCAATTAATACATTGTTATTTAATCTGTCTTTTGCAAAAATCTCTTGTGTAGACTTATTATTTTGATATAGATATTCTACTTGAAGTTTAATGTACTTGCTAATAGGTTCCGTATAAGTCAGAATCCCCGATTGATTTAAAGACTGATTTTCATTGGTCTTGTCCTGCTCTATTAATGAATCAGATGTTATGGGAAGATAGTAGTTGGAGGTGTTTTCAAGTGTGCTTTCTGTTTCGTTATCTGAGGTTTTTAAATAATACTCGGCTTTTAATTCTCTTTTGGGTTTTTTGAACTTTCGAATGACTCTAAATTCTGAATTACTTGAAAATCCGTTTGAAATATTTGAATTGAAAATATTCGTTTTTAATGATTGATCATTATTTTGTCCGAAAAAGTTATTTCTTGTACTTGAACTGTCTGTGGCCGCATCAAACCTGAAGCTTGGTTTAATTTCAATTGTAGTGAGGGAGTCCAGCTTAGTCTTATAAGCCAAGTTAATTCTATGTGATTGAGTTCTCTCCTTCAAATCAACAGAGTCCACTGTTCGATAGCTTGTATCCGAAAGAAAATAGCTAGATTGACTTCTCGATACTGCATCCAGCTGACTTTCATAGTAGGAGTAATTCACATTTATTTTTCCTGTTTTTCCAATTTTATCTGAATAATACAATCCCGTTTTGAGTGTTCTTGGAATACCACTTGTGTTTGCAGAGCTACTTTGATCCCACCAATTTCCGTTTCTTTCGTTGTCTAGTCCAAATTTTGCAGCATCACCAAATCCAAAATTTGACTTAGGAGTGTTTGATGTGAGAGCAAAAACAGAGATTTTTCTCTTTTTATTAAAATTATTATATAAAAACTCTCCTTCATAAAATGCATTATCTTCAAAAAGTGCAAAATCAGAAGCTCCGGTAATTTTACCGAAATATCCTTTTTTCGCATCGTCTTTGAGCTTGAGATCCATCACTTGTATTTTATCATCATCACCTATAGAAGCGCCTTCGCGATCTTTTTCATATACATCAACACTTTCGATGCCTTTTGCACCAAGGTTTCTTGTAGCTATTGTAGGATCAGATCCAAAAAATTCATCTCCATCAACTAATACTTGGTCAATATCTTGTCCTTGCGAGGTGATTGAACCGTCATCCTCTACCTTTATTCCAGGTAATTTCTTCAGTAAATCTTCAACAACGGCATTCTCAGCCACATTAAAGGAATCTGCAACATATCTCAACGTATCCCCAATGAAGTAAATGGCGTTTTTATTGGCGATAATCAAAACCTCTTCAAGTTGTTGTGAGATTGGGTTCATTTTAACAATAGGGATATCAACTTCAGCATTATTGTTATTCCCAAAGATGAAATATGATTTTTGATCCAGTCCTGGGTATTCAATCACAAGGTTAAAGGTGTCAGGTGCAAATCCTGTAAGCTCAAAATCCCCATTCTTGTTTGTCCTTGTAAAACCTAATAGTACGGAATCTTTCAATCTAACTGCCATTATTGAAGCTTTATCGAGAGTAGTAATCCCTGTAGTATCATAAACAGTTCCTGAGACTTTCATGGATTGAGAGAATCCATTAAGGCAAAAGAACAATGTAAAAAGAAAGAAAAGAATTTGGTTTTTCATAGTGCACATTTTAGGCATTACCTTATAAGACGATTGAAACTTCAAATAGTTTAATAGGTTTGAATAATAGTTTTTCATATTATGGGTTAAATCTAATATTTAATAATAATTGATAGGAGAAACCATCTGCCCGTATGACTTTGGTAAATTCTACCCTAAGCGGTTTTCCTTTATATTTTTCAATATTGTTTTTAAGCTTCATAATTTCTGTATTTTCATCGGAAATCGCTAACATCGAAGAGTAGAGGCCGTCATTTGCTCCTACTTCTAAATATTCTAAATTGTAAGCTTCTAAAGCTATAAAACCTCTAAAGTTTGTTTCAAAACTACCTTGTTGCTGAATGATATTTACAGCAGTTTGATCATCCATTTCCCTTAAAAAGTCAGCTTTCAAATAGGTCGTTTCTGAAGATAAATTCAAATCTTCGAAGTATTTAAACCCTGTATATATGCATGCACCTGATGTGTCATAAAAAGATATGATTTGATGATAATAATTTGAATCTTTTTGGTAATCGCATATCAGCTCGGTACTGATTCTCTTTTTTGAGTTTAGATAGTAGAAATCAAATATGGTTTCATTTATTGTGTCATTTTCTATGCTGGTAAGTTGATGAATTATATTGTTTTCATCGACCAAAGCCATTCCTTTAAGTGTACTACCAAACTTACTCGAGTAATTTAAGCTAGATGCTAAAAATAAAGAAGTGTCGTTGTGAATTGAATTCATTAATGAAAAATACAGCGAGTCACCAGGATAGTCACTATTTTTTGAAACGAAGTCTCCGTCTTTACTGATATTTTCCTTTGCTCTTTCTTTATGATTACAACTAGTAATGAAAAGACTGAAAAAAATAAGAATCAAAAAATATTTCATAATTGTATTAGTAAATACGCCCTATAACCCTAAAAGTTACTCTTAATCGTCAGTCGAAGTTTTTGATAAATCCACACCTTAAATTTATAGGCCAATAAATAGACTGATGGTAAGATTACAAGTGTTAAAAATGTAGCAAAGGTTAATCCATAAATGATGGTCCAAGCCATTGGAGCGAAAAACATATTATTATCGCCACCAAGAAAAATATTTGGATCATATGAAGAGAATAGTCCAAAAAAGTCAATGTTAAAACCAATTGCCAGTGGGATTAGCCCCAAAACAGTTGTAATAGCAGTTAATAGAACTGGACGGAGTCTGGTTTTTCCTCCTTGTATAGTGCAATCTAGTAAGTCCTTATTAGAAAGTAATTCATCATCTTTTAATCCCAATTCTTCACGTCTTCTTTTACGTAATGAATTGGTGTAATCAATGAGTACAATAGCATTGTTGACGACTACACCTGCTAATGAAATGATTCCGATCATCGTCATAATGACAACGAAGTTTTGTCGAGAAATCACCAATCCCAAAAACACACCTATTAAAGACAATACAACTGAAAGCAATATTACCGTTGGTGCAGAATAAGAATTAAATTGAGAAACGATGATTAAAAGCACCAAGAATAGAGCAATTAACAGGGCTTTACTTAGAAAGGCCATTTCCTTGGCTTGCTCGTCTTGCTGGCCTGCAAATCGGTAATTGACATCTTTTGACAAATTTCCTTCTTTTTCATATTCATTCATCTCTTCTTTTAGCTTTTTTACTACTTCATTTGCATTATAGCCTTCTGTTACGTTTGAAGTAATAGATACCTGAGGAATTTGATCTTTACGAATTACTGCTGAATAACTATTGCTCTCTTCGGGTTTTTCAATTACGGATCTAATAGGTATATTCATGAGTTTTCCCTTGTTGTTTCTGAAAATCATACGTTGGTCGAGTAATGAGTTGATATTGTTGCGGTTATTGTTATTAAAACGAATTACAATATCATGTGTCTCACCATCAGTTGTGTATGTAGAAACATCCTGCCCAAGCAGAGACTTTCTTAAAGCCATCCCTACCTTGTAGGTTGAAGCGTTGAGTTTTCTAATTTGATCTCTATCAACCTTGATAGGTATTTCGGGCCTATTTGCATCTACATTCAATTTTAATTTTTCAACACCTTTTACGTTTTTCCTGTCTAGAAAGGTTCTAATCTTTTCCGATTCGCTAATGAGCTTGCTGTAATCACCTCTGCCGGTTACTTCAATATTAATGGGAGCACCTTGAGGAGGGCCTTGTTCATTTTTTGCTGCTGTAATTTCTATATCAGCCGTATACTTTCCCTTTAATCCAGATTGAATTTTTTTCAGTATGTCTGAAGTTTTAATTCCTTTACGGTACTGAAATTCAGCGAAGTTGACGGTGATTCGCGCCTTATGAGGAGTGTTACCCATTGAAACACCTTGAGCAGGATCACTTGTGCCTTCTCCTACCTGAGAAATAATAGATTTTATTACTCTTTGATCTTCAGGGATGCCAGTTGTATCATCAGCATCCATGTATTCCTCTAGAATTGTATTTAAATCCTTTTCAATGGAAAGTGTTGTTTTATTGGTTACTGATATATCCGTACCAATTGGATGTGAAATGAAAATATTGACATATTGAGGTTCGTTGTTCGGAAAGAATTCTACTTTAGGTGGAAATATCGCAAACAATATTATGGATCCAAATAATAAACCTACTGTTCCTAACAAAAAGAAGATAGGTCTTTTGCCAATTATAGCGTATCGCAGAAAACGTTCGTAAATTCTTTCTAGTCTTGGTAGAAATCTGTTCTGAAATATTTCTGTTCCCGGAAGAAACACAAATAGATTAACAAGAAGTAAAATCCCTATAAATACACATAAATTCCCTAAGCTTATCCATCCAAATAGAATAAAGAATATGCCTATGGCTGCAAATAACAGTGAGTACATAAAGACTTTTGCTCTTTTGGGTTTGACCTGTTGTACCTTCATATAAGTTACAGCCAAAACGGGATTGATTATCAATGCTACAAATAGAGATGAAGCAAGCACAATCATCAATGTCATTGGTAAAAATTTCATAAATTCTCCAATTATTCCAGGCCATAATGCTAGAGGAATGAAAGCTGCTACAGTTGTTGCAGTTGATGATATAATTGGCCAGGCTACCTCTCCAACTCCTTCAATTACAGATTTGTAGGCGGAATTCCCCTCGTCCATGTATCTGTAGATGTTTTCGACAATTACAATACCATTGTCGACAAGCATTCCAAGCGCAAGTACAAGTGAAAACAATACCATCACATTCAGGGTGATTCCCATTGCATTTAAAATGAGAAAGGACATAAGCATAGACAACGGAATGGCAATTCCCACAAATAAGGCATTTCTGAGACCTAGAAAGAAAAGTAAAACTCCAACAACCAGTATTATTCCAAAAATGATGGAGTTTTCCAGATTAGAAACCATGTCTCTGGTCACATTTGATTGGTCATTAGTCAGGCTGATGTCCACGCTCTTTGGTATCGTCCCGTCTTTCTTTGCTTCTGCAATTATATCATTTATCTTGCTCGAGGCCACAAGCAAGTTTTCCCCTCCCTGTTTTTTTATGTCAAGCATTACAACAGAGGTTCCGAATTCACGTGCAAATGATGTTGTGTCTGAGTTACCAAAAAAAACATCAGCGACATCTTCGAGATAAACAGGCATAAATTCATCTTGCTTGATTACCGTTTTCTTAAGCTCTTCGGCATTTTTGTATTCACCTTCAATTCTGATGGTTTTCCGAACGTCATCCATCAAGATTTCTCCTCCAGGTATGGTTTGGTTTTCGGCTTTAATGGCATTTTCAATATCGTCAATAGTGACATTAACAGATTGAGCTTTTATAGGGTCCACCTCAATTCTCATTTCCTGTTCGGGTAACCCTCTTATATCAACCTCACTAATCTCACCTAATTCTTCTATTTTTTTCTCTAAATCTTCAGCAACACCCTTAAGTACGGCAGAGTTTTCAGATCTTAAATTGATATTTAAAATGGGCATTTGAGAAGGGTCTAGCTCAAAAATGTTCGGTTCAGTAGGGAGCTTTGGGAAATCACTCTTAGTTCTGGCCTGATCGACAGCATCTTTTACCTTTCCTAAGGCCTCATCCACGGGCATTTTAAAATCAAATTTCACCCTAATAGTTGTATAACCATGAACAGAATTAGAGTTGATTTCATCAACGAGTTTAATTCCACCAATTTCTTTCTCTATGGCTTTAGAAATCTTCTCAGACATATATTTAGGAGAAGATCCTGGTTTTGCGATACCAATGTATATCTCAGGGATTTTTAGCTCTGGAAAATTCTCTTTAGGCATGGTTTGATATGCGCCTATGCCGCCTATAATGATGACTACTGCAATTAAAAATACAGTTTTGGCATTTTTAACTGCTAAAGTTGTTAGTCCGAATCCTTTTGAATTACTCATGTCACAATATTATTTAATCCTAACGACGTCTTTTTTGGTGATTCCTCGGGCTCCACTCTCGATGATCAAGGTTCCTGCTTTTATGGATTCACTTTTCTCTATTAAAGCCTCTCCATCATATGTTGTGATAGTTTCGATGAATATCTGGCTTACTTCATACGTGTCCTTTACTTTTTTATGAAGAACCCATATGTAATCTCTGTTTTCTTGATTTTTTAGAATACTCTTGGATGGAATTACCAGGCCGGAATCTATTTTGAGATCTGTGATTTCAACCTCTACAAGCATGTTAGGCATAAGTGCAGTATTGTTTATAACCCCTGTTCTAATTGTAAATGTTCTGTTTGTTGGTTCTATAAAATTTCCGACACTTTGAACCTTTGCATCGATACTGGCAAGGTCATAATTCGGAAATGTAAGCTGAAGATCCGTTCCTTTTTTAATATTTTTAAAATGTTTCTCAGAAACGGATGCTGTGATTTCTACTTCTTGATTATTGACCAGTCTTAAAATCGGCATCTGAGGAGCAATGATTTGTCCTGTTTTGGCATATACTTGGTCCACAATTCCTGAAAAAGGAGCTGTCACAATCATTTTTGACTTTTGGACACTAAGTGTTTTTAATTTAGCGATTAAGGAGCTTACTTGATTTTCTGCTGTTTTTTTCTCCAATTCTGTTCCAAGACCTTGATTGTATAAATCATTCTGCTTGTTGAACATGTATTCCGCGTATTCGAGTTGAGATTCTAGCTCGGAAATATTAGAATTGATAATCGACTCATCCATGGAAAGAATAAGCTGACCTTTTTTAACGGAGCTACCTGCTGAGATATGCATTTGAGTTATTAACCCAGACATTTCTGCGTTCAAGAGAATATCTTTATCCGTAGATACATTTCCCTGTACCTTAATCTTGTGAGAAAAGCTTGTAACCTGAGCTTCACTAGCTATGACTAAGGGTAGAAGATTTTCTTTTTTATTCGTTTCTTTTTCTTTTCCTTCCTCCGAGCAACTGAATAGGAATATGAGTAAGAGGCTTAAAAATGATATTTTTTTCATTATAAGGTTATTTAATATTCAATTTATTATACAATTTGTCCAAATTAATTTTGGCTTGAAATACATTGATTAGTGTCCCAGTGTATTCTGCTTGAGTCATAATCAATTGGTTTAGTTTTTGAGTAACTTCTGTATTACTTAGTTTGCCGGCATTTCTTTTTAAAATGGCATTTTTGTAAATCTTTTCAGTGAGAAGAATGTTTTGCTGCTGTAATTCTTTTTGTTTTAAAGCACTTTTCAATTCGTTTGTAAATTGAATTTCTTGAAGTTTTAGTCCATTTTGTGTTGTTTTTAGGGTGTTTTCATCTTGCATAAATTTGATTTGTGCTTGTTTTAATGTTGACTTTCCTTTGCCACTTGAAAATACAGGAATGGTCATTTGAATACCCCAAGAGGTTTGAGAATACCATGGTTTATCCGCAAAAAAGTCAAAAGATGTTCTATATGCATTGTATCCCTGCTGAAAATAAGCGGATAAAGATGGAAGGAAACCGGCTTTATTATTTTTGACATCACAAGCGGAAAGCTTAATTTGATTTTCAAGCAATTGTAAAATCGAATTGTCATTAATAGAACCGATAGCTGGTCGTAAAGCATTTTTGCTTAATTCTTCAATGCCTGTACTGAGGTCAAATGTAGAGTCTAAAGGACAGTTCATACTGTATTTTAGAAGTGCCATAGCATTCTCATGCTGAAGATCAGCATTTTCTTTGTTGTTAAGAGTTCTTAAAACGGCATAATGTATTTGATCGAACTCCTCTTGAGTCATTAGGCCAAGGTCAAGAAATCCTTTTTGTTTTTGTTCAAGGTTAAGGGTTAATTCCAAAATGGAATCGGCAAACAATTTATTTTCAGAGGCCACTGAAGCGATATGATAAGCTTCGATGACAGAAAAAAGAACCTCCTCTCTGGATCTGCTTTTTTGAATGGATTGTAATTCAACTAAAAGCTTTGATGCCTGCACACCAACGAAGTATGAACCATCAAATAAAAGCTGATTTACATTGAAGCTTGCAGATGAATTGAATTCGGTTCCCGCACGAAATGCAATGACCTCTCCTTCTCCTGCTAGTGGGTTGAAAAAGCTTGCGTCAATAACCTGTACAGGTAGGTTTGGAAATTGATTGAATCCTCCTTTAATATATGCTTCAGGCATTCCGGCAGACAAATATTCTTTTTTCTTGTGTATGGCTTTGTCATATTCTAGGTCAGCATTTACAATATCATAATGATGCTTAAGCGCATATTCTTTGGCATCTAAAAGTGTCATTTGACCAAATGAATTTTGTGCAATTAACACGGAGCCAATGATAGTTATAATGTAAAATAAATGTTTCATTTCTAATTTTTTAATATTTTATCTTGGAAGTATTCTAGTCCTTTTTCATTTGCTATACCTCTTATATGTAATCTGAAATTTTCAAGAAAAACCGTTTCGTATTTGAATTCGGGCCACGGAAACACATCTCCTTCAACAATTGTTTCAATTTGCGAAACAAACATTTTTGAATAGATTTCCTTGTGGATGTCATTCCTGTAAATACCTTCTTTAATTCCTCGATCGATGTTCTTTAAAAATTGGTTGTATACAAAATCCCATTTATGATTTACGGTCAATTGCCAAGCAGAAGGGTAATTTTTTTGCAAATCGTGAAAAACTGTCGGATTTACTGCTTTAAAAGTTTCAATCACATATTTTGAATGCATGAACAATTCGTCAATGGCATTAATCGCTTCTAAAGATGCTTTTTGAAATACATTGCGGTCTTCAGCTATTTTTGCTTTAATGATGTTCTCTACAAGTTGATTTTTATCTGTGAAATGATTGTAAAGAGTTTTTTTTGAAATGCCAAGTTGGTTGGCAATATCATCCATGGTAACACTCTTGATTCCAAGCTTCATAAAAACGAGGCTTGCCCTTTGTAAAATGTCAATTTGTTTCGAGTTCACGGTGCAAAAGTATTAATTATATCTACTACGGAAACTATTTTGTGTTAAAAAGTGTAAAAAGTATAAAAGGACCATTTGAAAAAAACGTACATTTGGATTCATGGTTAAAGCACTTGGAATTGATTTTGGTTTAAAGCGAACGGGATTTGCAATGACTGATGATGCAGGTATTATAGCAAGTCCTCTTGAAACAATAGATTCTAGGAATCTTCCTGATTATCTCAATAAAATCATTGATAGAGAAAAAATTCGCTTAATTGTTATTGGTTTTCCCCGATCTATGGACGGCTCTGATACAGATATTACTGAAAATGTCCGTCAATTTGAGAAATTTTTGATAGTGACTTATCCCAATTTAGAAATTGTCTTATTCGATGAACGCATGACTTCAAAGATTGCTCAAAAAGCATTTGTTCAGATTTCCAAGAAGAAGCAAAGAAAAAATAAAGGCCATCTTGATAAAATGAGTGCGACAATTATTCTTCAGGATTACATGAACTCGATCAGTTAACATGAATTCGTTATTTTTGCAAAAAAAAGATGATACTACCTATTCTTGCATATGGTGATCCTGTTCTTAAAAAAGAATGTGAAGAAATAGATCAAAACTATACTGATCTTGACTCTTTAATTGAGGATATGTTTGAAACGATGTATAAAGCTAAGGGCGTTGGTTTGGCTGCACCTCAAATTGGTAAAAACATTCGCTTGTTTATAGTTGATGGTAGTCCTTTTGCAGAAAAGGAAGAGGGGGAAGAGGATGATCCTTTAGCTGAAGGTATTGAGGATTTTAAAAAAGTTTTTATTAATCCGATAATTGAGGAGGAAGAGGGTTCAGAGTGGTCATTTCAAGAAGGGTGTCTGTCTATTCCTAAAATCCGTGAAAATGTATTAAGAAAGCCAGATATATTGGTTTCTTATTACGACGAAAACTGGGTACTGAAAGAGGAGCGTTATAGTGGTTATGCCGCCCGAATCATTCAGCATGAATATGACCATATAGAGGGCATTTTATTTACAGATTATTTAAGTCCTCTTAAGCGAAAGCTTCTCAAGAAAAAATTAAGTAATATCACGAACGGACTTATTGAAATAGAATATAAAATGAGCTTTCCTAAAATTTCTAAAAAATGATAAATAAATTGAGTCTGGTGTTATTGGTGCTTATGATTATATCTTGTGGTGACGAAGAAAAACCCGTAAATCCAGAAGCTTCTACAAAAACCTCAAAGAATGATGTTTTAGCTCAAATTGAGTTGTTTTCCGATTCATTGATAAGTCTGAATAAAGCCTTATATGCCCAAAATGATAAGCTTGAAAAAAACGCACGTATTGCACTTAAATCAAAAATATCTGTTGTAAGACAACAATTAATTAATATAAATTTAAGCTACGTGAGTAAATTTCCGAATGATACGATGGCACCGTACTGCTTGAAAAATGTACAAGGAATTTACGATCAAATACAGGCCTATCAAAAGTCTGTAAGCTTCATGGATTCGATTCTTATAAATTATCCTGATTTTATTTTTTATTCTGAAGTTCTCGAAGAAAAGGCAGGGACATTAGATTACTTTATAAGTCCTAGAGATACGGCTATAATTAGAGATGCTTATGAAAAGGTTCTTGCTCATCCTAACCTGTCAAAATCAAAGATTAAGATTTATAACGAGCGGTTATCCAATCTGGATAAAGTTTTTATTAATTAAACTTAGGAAAAGATTCAGAATCTTCCTTTTTGTCTGGCTCATTAAAAAAGACAAGTCCCAGCATCAGTATAATGGCGGTCAATAGTATGACCTGAATAATTAATGATTGATTAATTAGCTCAAATGAGAAGATACTGGGGATGGATACATATAAAAGTATGGTTATTAAACCCCTGGGTCCAAAAAACAACAAGGGCTTAAAGGGAAGCTTGAAGATCAATAGTTGTAGATAACGTATCAGGAATATACCTCCAACAATCATTAATGCAATAAGTATGGTATCCTTATTAATGATGTCTGATGGGGCGATTAAAAATCCGAAAATGATAAAAAACAAAGACCTAATGAGAAAAGCACCTTCAACTATTAAATCATGAAACTTGGTCACTTCTTTTTTAAGCTCATAAATATCATAATTTCTGAGCCATTTATTTTTATAGAACAGCTCAAGGTTACCTAGGTACAAACCAATAAATAATATGAATAATAGGGCAGGGAGGTGGTATGCTTTTGTTATGGCATAAACCATGAGGATTAGCAGGATTATCGGCATAAATTTAATACGATGATCTATTTTATTCAATAAGAAAATCAATCCAATCATAGCGCCTAATGAGATTACGGCTATAAGGATCATTTCAAGGGTAAAAACACCAATGGCTTCAAAATTTAATACTTCATTCCTGAGTAGAAAGTTAAAGTATAATACCCCGAAGATGTCCGATAGACTACTTTCGTATATGATGAAGTCTTTGTTTCTTGAACTCAAATAATTGGCACTGGGAATGGCAATGGCACTACTAATAATGCATAATGGAACCGCATTGATTAAAAGTGTTCTAAAGGGCACGTCTGATATAAGAGAAAAGAAAAAAGCGATTAAAAATGACAACAGAAGTATTGGGATAAATGCTCCCCAGATGGATTTATTAATAAGTCCAACTTTTGATGCATGCAATTTTAATTCAAGAGAACCTTCAAGTACAATTAAAATCAAACCAATAGTGCCTAGAATAGGTAATACGGGTTGTAGATTCGGTATAGGTATTTGAAGCATGTCAAGAATCTGTCCTACACCAAAGCCCAATATTAAGAGCATTATTACCGAAGGTATTCTTGTTTTTTTTGCACTAAGATCGAAGATATATGCAATAAGCAAAAGCGAACTAAGTGTTATAATAACTGTCAACTCCATATTGAATAAGACCTAAGGGTTTTTTTATAAAGTTAAATCATTTATTTTGATTTAGATGCTACTAAGTATAACTACTTATCTTGAATAAAGTGTTCTTCCGTATTTTTCCTCAGTTTCATTTTGATTGTGCTTTTTTATTCGAAATAGGGTCACATATTTGTGCAAGCAATTCGACAAAAGGATTGTTTAAAATGAAAAGCTTTTTAAATAATGAAAAGCTGAGTAAAATTCAAAAACGCATTTTTTTTCATAGTTATAGTTTAGTTTATAAGGCCCTCAACGGAGGGCCTTTTCTTTTGCTAATAATTTGATATATAGTTATTTAAGGGTTTATACGTAGAGGAGTCTATAGCGTACTATGTATTTTGATAGATCACCAAAGAAATAGCTAGAATATTTGACAATGTGGATATAGATTTGTGTCAACAAACAAAAAAACAATTTAAAATTTTACACAATGAAAACAACAAAATTTAACATCGCACTTCTCTTTTTTGCCATCCTTCTTTCAGGATTTGTAAATAGTCAACATGAACTAATTCAAGCAGACAAGTATCAATTGGAAGAGTCTAATGAATCAGAAATTATTATTGATAATTGGGTTAATCCACATGTTGAAAATATTGAACCATTCAAGGCCGAGATTTATCCAAATCCATCTTTAACTGGTAAGGTTAAAATGTCATGGCTGGACAATCAGAATGTTGATCAAATATTTCTTATTAGGGATAATTTTGATGCAGTAATGGAAATTAGTATTAAAGGAGACAAGGAAATTGTTATTGACTCTTTAGAAGATGGTCATTATTTCGTGAAATTTTACTTAAAGCAACAGCTTCTATCGACGCAAAAACTAAAAGTAATCAGAGAATAACCTTTTTTATTTCATAGTTATAGTTTAGTTAAATAAGGCCCCCTTTAGGGGGTCTTTTCTTTGTAATAAGAAGTAAATAATGGTTGGCTTAATTGTATAGGTTTGGGAGCTGATGAGTTAAGACATCCTTTCTGTATTTATTCCCTGAAAAGCTCTATTTTACTGATCCTAAGGGTATATACGTATGCTCTTCTAATTGACTCTTGGTATTTTAATTTTTAGAGGAGCTAGAAATGAATCCAGGAATCAATCCTAAG
>Ga0315316_10000974_pt1 | contig 19548 bp, 18 predicted proteins | sample M160m3416metaG_FD_203702 | JGI IMG/M metagenome (GOLD analysis project Ga0315316, IMG submission 203702) | Ammonia-oxidizing marine archaeal communities from Monterey Bay, California, United States - M1 60m 3416 | ecosystem: Environmental > Aquatic > Marine > Intertidal zone | place: USA... | reverse complement strand
AACAATTAAAAAATATTATTAATAAAAAAACTGTTTTCATTATCGGAGCAGGTCCATCATTATTAAAATCACTAGACTATGTTAAAAAAATTAAGAATGTTTCAATAATTGTAGCAGACGGAGCAGTACAAGCGTTATTAGAAAAAAATATCAAACCAAGTATTTTAGTCACAGATCTTGATGGAGATTTAGACAGTATCAAAAAAATTGGAAAATTAAAAATTCCAATAGTGGTACATGCCCATGGAGATAATTATGACAAATTGGATATTGTAAAGCAATTCACTGTTGTAATTGGAACTACACAAACCAATTCATTTGGAAAATTAGAAAATTTTGGAGGTTTTACTGATGGAGATAGATGTGTTTTCCTTGCAGAATTTTTTGGCGCAAGAAAAATTATCCTAATTGGAATGGATTTTGGAACAAAAATTGGAAAATATTCAAAAGTAAAAAGAATTAATCGAAAAATAAAATTAAAAAAGCTAAAATGCGGAAAGGACATTTTGGAATGGTTTGGAAGAAAATCAAAAGCAGAATTATATTCAATTAACACGATTAGAGGTTTTAAAAAGATTGAAATTTCAGAGCTGACTAAATTGATATAAATTCATAATAGCATTTATTTAACTTCATGATTAATTTTAATTAGAAAATTTAGATGGTGTTATAGAATGAAAATTTTAGTTACAGGAGGATTAGGATTTATCGGCAGTAATTTTATTAAAAAATTATTAAATGATAATCAAGGTTTTGATGTAATTAATGTGGATGCAGAATTATTTGGTTCAAATCACTATAATGTTAAAGAGTTTAAAGATTCAAAAAAATATGAATTTGTTAGAGGAAATATAACAAATAAGAATCAAATGACTGAGTTAATTTCTAAATGTGATGCAGTAGTGAATTTTGCAGCAGAATCACATGTGGATAGAAGCATAGACGATGCAAATCCATTTTTGGTATCAAATATCAGAGGAGCATTTACATTATTAGATATTGCAACAAAACAGAATAAACGTATTATACAAATATCAACTGATGAAGTTTTTGGAAGTTTATCATCAACATCAGCAAAAGAAGATTCAAAATTAAATCCGACAAATCCATATGCTGCAACAAAAGCATCTGCTGAATTATTAGCAAATTCTTATTCAAACACATACAATTCAGATATAGTAATCACAAGATGCACAAACAATTATGGGCCGAGACAATTTCCTGAAAAATTAATTCCAAAGATAATCATTTTAGCAAAGCAAAATAAAAAAATTCCAATATATGGAGATGGGAAAAATATTCGAGACTGGATTTTTGTCGATGATCATTGTGATGCAGTGATTAAATCACTTCTAAAAGGTAAATCTGGACAATCTTATAATATATCAGCAGATAATGAAATAGATAATCTCACTATTGCCAAAAAAATTATTGAAATAATGGGTAAATCCATGGATTTAATTGAATTTGTTGAAGATAGACCAGGACATGATCTTAGATACAGTATGAATTCAGATAAGATGAAGCATGAATTAGAATGGAAAATAAAAACTGATTTTGAGAAAGGATTAGATGAAACTATACAGTGGTATCTCCAACATGAAGACTATTGGAATAATTTACCAGCAAACGTATTTGAATCAACACCATGGAAGACATCAAAATAATTTTTTTAAGCAATGTGAGAAAAATAAATAAATGAAAGGAATAATTCTTCACGGAGGACATGGAACAAGATTAAGACCCCTTACACATACAGGACCAAAACAACTTTTACCAATTGCAAACAAACCTATGTCAGAATATTGTCTGGATTCAATAAAAGAAACAGGAATTACAGATATTGCAATAATTATTGGAGGAATAGGTTCTAACAAAGTACAAGAATACTATGGAGATGGAACAAAATTTGGTGTTAAAATAACATACATACTACAAGATGAACCTAGAGGGATCGCACATGCAATAAAATTGTGTGAAGAATTTGTGGGTAATGAAAAATTTATTGTATTTTTAGGCGACAATATTATTCAAAAATCAATTTATGATTTTGTTAATAATTTTCAAAATTCCACATTTGATGCATCGATTCTTTTATGTGAAGTAGATAATCCATCAAGATTTGGTATTGCAGATGTTAAAGATAATAAAATAGTAAAAATTATGGAAAAGCCAAAAGATCCACCTACAAATTATGCAGTTACAGGAATCTATATGTTAACGCCAAAAATATTTAAAATAATTAATAATTTAAAACCATCACAAAGAAATGAGCTTGAAATTACAGATGCACTTGATCTATTACTCAAAGAAAATAATAATATTAATTTTGATATGATAACGGATTATTGGAAAGATACTGGTACACCAGATGATATAATAAATGCAAATTCACAAATCTTAGAACAATTAGATTCAAAAATTGATGGGGTGATAGAGAATGATGTAATTGTCAATGGAACAATAATTTTAGGAGTGAATTCAATAATAAAAACAAACGTAAAAATTATTGGGCCAATCATTATTGGTGAAAACTGTGTAATTGAATCTAATTCAAAAATTGGACCCAATGCAAGTATTGGAGATAATTCAATAATTTCAGATTGCATAATTAGTAATTCTATAATTATGAATAATTGTAAATTAGATGGAGAATTTAACATAAAAAATAGCATCATATCTGCAAATTCAGAGATAATTTCTAGAAATAATGAAAGTGATGAGAAAGTTTTCCTATTGGGTGAAGGAACAAAAATATCATTGTAAAAATAATACAATCGTAATACTAAATACATAATAATTTTTTTTTTGAATAGAAATGCTGGAAAAAATAAGTAATCCTCTAGTAAGTGTAATCATTTTAAACTATAATGCTGGCGAATATCTGTTAAGATGTGTAAAATCAGTTTTAAAATCAAATTACAAGAATATTGAAATTATAATTGTAGATAATGCATCAAGAGATGGAAGTCAAAAAAAATGTCAAGAAGAATTTTTAGATATAAAATTTATTCAAAATAAAGAAAATCAAGGATATTGTGAAGGTAACAATGTAGGGTTAAAAGATGCAAATGGTGAGTTTTTAGTTATTTTAAATCCAGATACAGAAGTTCAAGAAAATTGGCTCGATGAATTATTTTTAGCATATAAAAAATTTGGGGATGGATTGTATCAACCAAAACATCTATCATTAAATGAAAAAAATGTTTTGATGAGCACTGGAAATATGTTAAATATTTTTGGATTTGGATATGCAAGAGAAAAAGGCGATGTTGATCAAAACATATTTTCAGAAATTGAAGAAATTAGTTATGCATCAGGTACTTGTTTATTTTGTTCTGCTAAAACTATGAAACAAATTGGTTATCTGGATCCATTTGTTTTTTTATATCATGATGATCTAGATTTAGGGTGGAGAGCTGCTCATTTAGGGATTAAATCATATTTTGTTCCAAAATCCATAATTTATCATGCAGAGAGTTATTCGTTAAGATGGAATTCAAAAAAATTTTTTTGGTTGGAAAGAAATAGAAAATATTGTTTGTTAACACATTATTCTAAGGAAACATATTCAAAATTATTTTTTAAATTGGCAGTAGTAGATTTTTTTGTATGGATTTATTACATATCAAAAGGATTTCTATTTTCTAAAATTAAAGCAGAATTAGATATCAGAAAAAATAAGAAAAAAATTGAGGAGAAATATAATGAATTAGAAAAAAAGAAGATTGTTCCGGATAAAGAAATTATAATGAAATTTCCAGACGTATTACATGTACCAAAAAATGTTTCTAGTAATAACATGAATAATTTTTTTAATTTAATTATTAAAAAATTAAGTGAAAGTGCAAAAAAATCATTCTAGAGAAAAATAGATTTTATTTTAAATTTTGTGCATAAACTAATGCAATTGCAAATTCATTTTCATGACTCACCGATACTAAAAAATTATAATCTTTCAAATTAATTGAATTTAATTTGACTATAGGTTTCGAGTTTTCATATGATGTTATAATATTTTCAAAGGATATTTTTTCGGATACCGATTTAATCACGGCCTCTTTTATAGCAAATTTTCCTGCAAAATGTGTATATGGATCTTTAAATTTTAAACAGTGCTCAATTTCTTGTTTATCATAAATTTTTTCATAAAATGATTTATTATTTTCATATTTTTTATTTCTGAATCTATTTACTGATACAATATCAATTCCAACTCCAGTGTTTTCAAAATTTTTAACCATTTTTTGACACTAATTCTATTAGATTAAAATTTGTATTTTTCATATTTAATAATACAAAAGCAATTGTTCGTTGATCAAATCCTATAGTTGGACTAACAACTAATCTAGCACCATTGAAAATTAACTCATCAAGTTTTTTATTGATATCACCAGTTTCAAAACATAGGTGATGAAAACCACCTCCATTTTTGGTAAAAGTTGATACAGGTGAATCATCATCAACAGGCTCAATAAGTTCTAGATTGATATCACCCAAATTCAAAAAGCATACATTGACTTTTTGTGAACCTATTAAAGTTGGAATTCCAATTTCTTGAAACTGAATAAATTTACTCAGTTCATTAATTGAATCAGATATTTTTGGTACAACTATTCCTATATGATGTAGTTTCAAATTTTATCTCCTAATTTCATATCAAATTCATTATTTAGATTTAGAAATTTTATTATTTAATAAAGATTCCAGTGAATTTACATTTTTTATGGATAGAATTTCATCTAGAGTGAATTTGACATTGAATTCTTTTTCAATTTCATCTATCAGAATATAGGTATTTAGAGAATCCCAAGAATCAATTGTTTCAGGATTAGAATCAGAATTAATTTTTGATTTATCTATAGAAAAAACTATTGAAATAATTGAATAAAGATTGTCAATCATTATTTAGATACCACCAATTTGTGAGGAGAGTTTTTTTGAATTTGTTGATTGATGTGAAATATCCAACGAGTTCCATCCTCTTTGAAGCCATAATCAGATAAAAATGATTCAGCAGGTTTATTTTTTTTTGTAGGTATGTATTCAGCAATTAATTTTTTAACATTACCATTTTTTGCTTCTTCAACAATGAAATTTAATATTGAATTTTCTATTTCTCTTCCCATAATTCTACAACTAAGTAAGAAAGTATCTATGAGCCATTCCTGAGAGCTTAATTTTTGAATAATAACTGCACCAGTAATACCATTATCACCAAATTTATCTTCAACACTGGCAGAAATAACAAGTTTGTTTTTATCATTAGAAAAAGTTTTGATATCTTTTTCCTGATATCGTTTGGTAGTTAAATTGAATTGATTGGTTTTTAATGTTAATTGTGATATTCTAGGAATAGAAAATTCATTTGCTTCTTTTACATGTATTTTTACATTCAGTTTTTTTAGATAATCATGGAAATTATTTAGATCGTCTTTAAGCTCAATTCTTTTTCTTTGTTGCTGATACATTTTTCCACGTTGTTTATCTTCATTTGTAATTTTTAATACATTAAATTCATTTAATTCAATAAGTTTCGATATGTACAAAGATGGATCATCTGAAAGTTCAACTGTAAGAATTTCAGGTAATAAAGTACGAACAAAATCACGATTTACAGGATCATCATCAAAAAATACCATACTATCAAGACCAATGTTAATTTCTTGGGAAATTTCCTTTAGATTCAATACTTTATCATTCCAATTAATTTTCAATGATGCAAAATGTTTTTCTTTCAAAATCATATCAGGATGATTCTGAAAAACTTCCATAGCATCATCTAAATTATTTTTACTGTTAATTGCTAAAATTATTCCACGGTTATGCAAAGCCAAAAGATATTTTTGAAATTCAACAAATGCTTTTCCTATTGGTTCTATTGAACCAAGTTTAATACCAGAAATTCCATCCTCGCCTATTATTCCACCCCACAAAGTATTATCAAGATCAAGAACAATGCATTTTTTATTAATACCTAAAATTGGTTTTATGTATCCCAATAAATCATTTGCAAGATGAGGAATGTATCTTAAAGAAATTTGAACATCACCAAGAAAATATTGCCGATAATCAAATATCTGATTTTCTCCAATACGAGTGACAAATGAATTAAAATCATATACATAAACAGATGAATTGTTTTTGAAATAATCTGAAACTTTTTTGTTAAAATCCATTATCATTTCTTGTAATCCATAATCAATTTTTTTTTCTAGAATTCCGTATGACGAATATGTAGGAATGAAAAGATTATTTAAAATAAGTTTAGAATTTGAGTTTTCGAGAAAATGTTCGATTAGATTAATTAATTCTTCAAATTTATTATGGATGAATTTCGTTCTAGATTTAACATCAATACTGTATGGGTCAAAATACAATTCACCTAATTGTTTTCTAGCATCTAAAAATAAAAAACAGATATCAGGTGAAAAAGAATATAATTTACTATTTTTATTTATAATTTCTTCATTATATTGATTGTACCCACCTAAGAAAGTGTGTGAAAAAATATTTGATGTGGATAATTTAACACGAATACTTTCAGGAAGACCGTTAAGTGTGAAGCTACTTAATATTGCGACTTTAATTTTTTTGTCAAAATTTTCAGAATTTAGTTTTTTTGAATTTTTCATATAGGATGAAAGCGATTGTTCATCATACATGAATATGAGTTGGAATTAATGTATATGATAGTTACTAACATCTATTCAGTGAAATCATTTCAAAGTAATAGAAATATAATAATTAAAACTAGATTTAACATATGGTAATCAGAGTTTTAGCTATTGGGGATTTAGGAAATATTGTAAGAACTTTAAGAAAATATACAAAAAAATCTAAGATCCATTTAATAAATTATCCAAAAGATGGTATGGGTGAATACTACTACTATGACGATGTTGAAACATTTGAAAATTGGAAAGTGATAGATAATCTTAAAAAAATAAACAGTATAAAAAATAATTTTGACATATGTCTTACAATAGGTTCTGAAAGACTTCCATATCTTGCAGATATTAATTATATTGGATATTATTTAGGTAGAGATATAGATGTGCCAAAATGGAAAAAAAATTCAGCAGAGCAGTGGCAAGAAGAACCATTATTCACTTTAAATTTTTTTGAGAGAAGATTTTATTGGAATGCTTTCAAAAATGCAATTTCACATGTTGCGGGTATGTGGCAATTTGAGTTTCTAGAAAAATATACTAAAGATGGAATAAATAGTGCAGCAATACCAATTGATATCGAAGAATTCAATCAGAATATAGAACCTATTAATCTAAAAAAAGAAAAATTTACTTTTTTTCATCCCAATAGATTTGAAAAAGGCAGGGGAACCGATTTACTTTGGAAGGCAATAAAATTATGTAAATCTGATTTTGAGATAATTGGAATTGATTATCCTCTACAAGCAACTCAAGAAGAGAGAGATTTTAAGAAAAAAATATTGGATAGTAAACCAGATCAAGTTAAAATGATTTCACCGATAAAGAGATCAGAAATTGCAAAATATTATAGATATGCGGATGCAGTGATTGCAAATTTAACTATCGGGACATTTGAAATGGTAGGTTTAGAAAGTGTAATGTGTGGTACACCAGTAATCCAATATACAGATAAAACTAAAAAAATAATAATTAATGGAAAACAGATAAAATCTCCATTTGTGCCATTTTCTAAAGATCCAGAATCAATTGCTGCAGCAATTGATAAGATTGTAGAATCAGAAAAATTTAGACAAGAGTTATTTGAAAAAGAATATGAATTTGTTAATCAAGTTGCAGATCCAAACAGATGTGCAGAATGGTGGGACGAATTTTTTGAGAAGATTGTGAATGAACAAAAAACAATCCATAGAAATTCATCAAAACTAAAAATAAAATTTAGAATTTGGGGATTTTTAATTGCAAACAGACTTTATACGAAGAAATTGAAAAAAGTGGTTTTTAGGTAGAAAAATTAGCTTTTTTGAATTAAATTTCAATATCATGGTTTTTCAGATGTTTTTTAATATTATCTGCATTTTTAATGTCAGTAAAGTTTAGATGTAAAAATTTGAAATTTAATAGCTATATGAGCAAAAATGATGGTGAATCAACATTTCCAATAAATGAAAAAGAAGTTATGGATTATTATGGATATTCAGGCAGTTTTGGAAGATTAAAGATTAAGTTGAAATTTTTGAGAAATTGGATATTACATTCTTTAGCATATTCTTCACCATTATCAGAATTTTCTATAAACATGCAAAAGTCAAGAGGAGTTAAAATTGGGAGAAACTGTCATTTTAATCCATATGTACTAATAGATTTGATTTATCCCAAGATGGTAGAAATTGGCGATAATGTTACACTAGGTTCACATTCAATGATCTTTGCTCATAGCAATCCATCAGCAAACTTATTTCTAAAACAAGGAGAATACCCAAGAAAAATATCAAAAGTTATTATTAAAACAGGAGCAGTGATTAATCCAGGTGTCATAATTATTGCAGGAGTTACAATTGGTGAAAATTCAATCATATCACCAAGAAGTGTTGTCACTCAAGATATTCCGGATTATTGTGTAGCAGTGGGGAATCCTGCAAGAGTAGTAAAAAAAATAAATCATTAAGGGATGAAATGAATATTTTAGGAATTGATTTTGAAGAATGGTTTCATCCAGAACTAATTCAAGATCATATTCAAAAAGAACAAAAAATTCCCAAAGTCATTAATGGAATTGAAAAAATTCTGGAATTATTAAGAAAAAAGGAAACTTCGGCTACATTCTTTGTTGTAGGAGAAATATTAGAAATGAAACCAGAATTGATAGATCATATTCTCAATAACGGTCATGAAATTGGTTTTCATACAATGAAACATACTAGAATTGATAAGATTGGTTTTGAAGAAGAATTTAGAAGTGAAATGGAAAATTTCAAAAAGTTAACAAATAATAAATCAAAAGGGTTTAGAGCACCAAGTTTTTCATTGAATGAGAAAAGTTCATGGGTAATTGATGTTTTAGAAGAATACGATTACGAGTATGATAGTAGCGTGGTTCCTGCAAAAACTAATCTGTATGGCTTACCAGATGCTGAAAAAAATCCCTACCACATATCAAGTAATTCATTACTGAAAAATGATAAAAATGGGAAAATCTTAGAATTTCCTTTACTAACAAGTAGCTTTTTTGGAAAAGTTATTCCTGCAGGAGGAGGATTTTATTTAAGAACATTGCCACTTCGAATTATAAAAAATGCTATAAAAAAATATGAATCTCAAAACATGCCTGCAGTTTTTTATATTCATTCATGGGAACTGACACCTGAACATATGCCAAGAATTAAAATTCCAAAGAAAGATTATTTTATTACATATCATAATATAGATAAAGCATATAATAAAATGGAAATACTATTGGAAAATTTTGAATTTACATCATTTTCAAAATACATATCAAATAGTTAGAAAAATTAGCTAGTAATAACTTCAGATTTTTCTAAGATTGTTCTAGCAGATATCTTACCTTCATTAAATAACAGATCAATGATTGACATATTAGGTAAAAAAGTATTTTTTGGTTGATGATAAATTGGATGATTTAGTGTTCTAAATTCTAGATTAATTTTATTGTTAATGAAATCATCTTTGTTTAAGTTTTCTTGGGCCCAAGAAGTTCCAGTAATGTATTTTGTAGCTTTAAGTTTTTTACATATAGACAAAATTTTATTTGAATCACTTTCAAGAATTTTTAGTTCTGAGGAAAAAACTATTTTTGTATTAATATTCAATTTAGAAAGAATTGTTTTAATTATTTCATAATTTAAATCAATTAATTTATCAAATTTTTTATCATACAATTCATCAATAAATTCATTCATTTCATTATAAAATTTGGATGTTGAATAAGAAAACATAATTGATTTTTTATGTTTATCACTCCAATTTTTTGAATTATCTATATCTATTTCAAATATTTTTGATTTTAGATGAGATTTTATAGGTACGGATAATAAAATAGGTTTTCCATTACTACAAATTTGATTTCTATTTTGCCAGTCTTTTTTTTCAAACTGAATATCATCATAAATTACAAATATGTCAGAATCAAGAATTTTTTTGAAAAATCCTATCCAAGGCAAGTATTCAGGTTGGTGTATCGATACAGTCGTCAATAAACATAATATTTTGGACTTTCTTATTTTAATATCGATTCATATGAATTATCATACGTCAAAAATAAATACACAGGCTATAGGTTAGGAATAATGGAAGAGGGTAATAAATCGAATTTGTATCTTTTTCAATTCAGTTTTTTATATGGAAATGAGATCTATTTACCATACTCAGTTGGTACATTATGGAGTTATGCAAAAACTATTCCAGAAATTAACAAATCTATTGAAAAAAAGGGATTTCGAATTCTTCGAGAAGAACCTCAAAAAATAGTCGATGGCTTAGAAAATCCAGAAATTGCAGCTTTTTCAACATATGTGTGGAATTTTGAGATGTCTGTGGAAGTTGCACGAGTGTTAAAAAAACGCCATCCCAAGTGTTTAATTGTATTTGGAGGTCCACAAATTCCGGATCCCGAAAGATTAGAAGATTTTTTTGAAAAATATCCATTTATAGATATTACAGTTCATGGTGAAGGCGAAATTACTTTTTCAGAAATTTTACTTGCACATATCAATAATACAGATTATAAAAAAATTCCCGGATTAACATACCGTGGACATACTACAGAAATTAGACCAAGAACAAAAGATTTGAATATTTTCCCATCACCATATTTGACAGGAGTATTTGATGAATTACTAGAATTACCTTATCATTATCAAACTGTTTGGGAAACAAATAGAGGATGTCCATATGGATGTACATTTTGCGATTGGGGTTCAATGACAGCACAAAAATTATTTCAGTTTGATGATGAAAGAATTTTTAAAGAAATGCAATTATTTGCAGAAAAAAAAGTTAATCATGTCTACATGGGAGATGCAAATTTTGGAATACTACCAAGAGATATTGAAATAGCTCAAAAAATTGCAGAGATTAATGAAAATAATGGAGGATATCCAAAGAAAATTCGTGTAAATTTTGCAAAAAATAATGAAGATAGAGTTTTTGAGATTGCAAAAATATTCAATAAACAAAAAATGGACAAAGGGATTACACTAAGTGTTCAGAGTATGGATCCACAAACATTGCTAACAATAAAACGAACTAATTTGAAATATGATACACTTTCATCATTTATGAAAAAATATGCAGACGAACAGATTGATACGGTAGTAGAAGTAATTGTTGGACTTCCAGGTGAAACGTATCAAACATTCAAAGACGGAATAAATTCACTTCTTGGTGCTTCAGCTCATAATTCGTTATGGATTTATCGCTGTACAGTTTTACCTAACGCTCCTATGAATTATACAGAATATAGAAAACAGCACGGAATTAAGGTTGTTAGAACACCAATAGAACTTAATCATACAGTTCCAGGAAGTGATCCAGTACAAGAATATGAAAGTACAATTTATGAAACAAATACATTGCCTAAAGAAGATATGATCAAGACATTACTACTATCATGGTCTGTTTCTGCATTTCATGCATTAGGATTAATGCAAGTAATTGCAATATTTGCAAACAATCTTCATAATGTAAAATACACTAATTTTTATGAATCAATACTTGAATTTGGTGAGAAAAATCCAGATACAATAATTGGGAAAGAATACGCAGATATTAAAAAAATAATTTCAAATGCATTAGAAGGAGGATCATGGGACGATATTGTTCCCGAATATAGCAAACAAACCTGGTCATTAGAAGAAGGAACATTTTTACGAATTATGTTAGATAATGAAAGATATTTCAATGAGATCAAAAAGTTTGTTGAATTTTTTCAAAAATCAAATAACATTAATTTTGATGATACATTATTAGACGATATTATTAAATATCAAAAAGCAGTTATTGTAAAGCCTGATGATCCCAAAGTAATTGAAATAAATTTAAAAAACTCAGTTCATTCATTTTTCCGAAGTGCATTTGTTGGTAAAAAATCAAATATCAAACAAGGAAATTTTAATATAAAAATTCAAAATCCTTACAATTATCATAATGCAAAAGAACAATATGCAACTGAAATTGTTTTCTGGGGACGTCGTGGCGGTAAATCAGTTTATGCTGACGTTAACGAAATTCAAAATTAAATCATTTATTAATTTCATGAAATTTTTCATAATTTATTTCAAATACTTTTAGTTTTAATTTTTTATAGCCAATATCATTAGAATCAAAGATTTTTTCAAGATATGGGTATGATGCATGTTTGAAGTATAGTTGATCTATTAATGGAGTAATGTTTGATTGTTTTTCATTAGTGATTAAATATCTAACATTATTTTTTTCAGCATTAATAAAAAATTCATTTAAAGTATTTTGACTCGGTATACTAATATCATTGAATTGATAACCAGAGTCCATATTTTGATTAATCATGTAATTTTTAAAATTATCTGAAGGATTCGTCATTTTCAAATAAGTCACATAATCTAAACCACCACCAAAATCTCTTAAAACCGTACCATCAAGATTGTTTAAGGCAAAATTTGAAAAGTCAAGTTTTTCATTTTCTAACATTGGATCCAATTTTTCATATCTTAAAGTGAATAATCCAGATAAAATAATTATTGCTATGATCACACATAGAAGAAAGATATCTTTTTGTTTTCTAGAAAAAGAAAATGTACTTAATCCATATTCAATAACTCGTTGTATAGGAATTACTGAAAAGATCATTAAAAATGGAAGTATATGAAACAAAAATCTTCGTTCGGGTACAACCGAGATTATGAGTATCATGAAGGAGATTGAGAGTAATAAGAAAATCCAATTAGCTTTTATAAAATTTGGATTTTGATCAAATGCTCTGAAGGAAAAAAGTATTCCAAAAGGAATTAAAATGAATAAATACGGAAATGATAAAATTGAAAGTAAATTAAATGTGTTATAAAATCCATTTAATATGAAAGTTTGAATAAAAGAACCGAACCCATTATTTTCAATATAATTTGATGCGGAATAAGTTTCATTTATTCCAACTTCACTAAAAATTGTTTCAATATCCCCAGAGAAAAGTGTTCCACTGTAAACAGAATAAAATGGATCATCAAATTGTGCATCACGTTGAATTAAAATTGGTGAAATTACCATGAGGAATATTATTACACCAATAGCATAATTTCTAAGAAAGTGTGGAGATTTCCTCATTGTAATAAAATAGATAATACTGATTACAAAAAATGCAAAAAATCCATTTAATCGTGACCAATAAACAATTCCTGTCAAAAGTAGTGAAATAATTATAAATCGTGAATTTTTATTTAAAATAAAATAAAATGCGCCAATTAAAGATAATATAAAAAATGGTTCGGCAATTCCAAGACCAGAATTATAATTTAGATGAGGCTCAAACGCAAATAATGAAGCCAATAATAATGAGTAACGTCCATCAAAAAATTTTCGGCCTAGTAGATACATCATACTAATAGAACTAACAGAAATTGCTATGCTCAGACCACGTATGGTATTGGAATAATCTATGAAATTATCTGAATCAATAAAATTGAAAAATATTGATACAAAATATGACCAACCCATTCCTCGATGTGAAGATTGAGAAAAATCTCCATTAGTGTGAGCAATTGCAAATAATGCATATTCAAGATTATCAGAATTCACAGGAATTGAAAAATCAACAAGATATAATTTTAGAACTAACGAAGTGATTGAGATTAGAATAAGACATGATATGATCTGCTTAATAGTTAGATTTGATTCAGTATTTACTAATTTCATTTGTAATTCCAAAAAATAAATTCTTTGATTATCTGACCACTTAATAAAGCACCAACTTGTAATGGTCTCATTTTTCTTTCTCCTCCGATTCTTTCGGGTTCACGACTTTCAACTTCAGCAATATGATAACCTTTTTTTGCGCAACGAATAGATATTTCCTGTTCAATACCAAGAGGTTCACATACAGTTCGTAATTCTTTAAAGATATCTCTATGAATAATTCTAAATCCATTCAGTGCATCAGTATATTTTGCTCCAAAGAAAACATTCACTAAAAATGTAAACATGTTATTTCCAAATGTATCTAAAAAACCTGCATCATCACTTTGTGAATTTTTGCCAAATCTTGAGATATGAGCAATTTTGTTTCCTTCATTACATTTTTTTACTAATTTAGGAATATCTTCAGCTAGATCATTTCCGTCAGGACTAAAGAATATGACATAATCCGAAGTTGTTTTTTCCACACCAAGTCTACATGCATTACCTTCACCTTTATCATGTTGATGAATTATACGATAACCCATTTCTTCAGATTTTTGAACAGTTCCATCTGTAGAACCACCATCGACAACAGCAATTTCATCCACCCATTCTTTTTTAACCTGAGGCATAACTTCAGTTATGCCATCAATTTCATCTAATGTAAGAACAATTAATGAGACAGTCACAAAGTTTCAATTTTTAGACATTATTTAAAATTATAATGATTACTATTCAGTGTTGAATAGCAAAAAATTATTCATCTAATAGAGAATAATAGAAATTTTCATAATCAAAAGTTTATTTTCAAACTAAAGTCTATGATAATTCATTCTAATATCTTATTAACGTGAAATTATCGTCAAATTATATGAAAATTTTATTAATTGAGGATTATAAATGATAAAGAATAATTTTACCACAGATAGATCAAGAAACCATGAAAGTTACAAAATAACATATAGTGAATATGAATTATGCTATACAAATTATGATAAATTAAAAGAGATTAATTTTGAGTAAAATAGAAGTTTCAAATTCAAACTTCAAGATTACAATTTCGGTGGGAATTCTTGTTGCATTATCATTTTTACTAGTAATATTTTTTATGAATACATACAATTCAGAAATTCCAAATAATAAAGATGCATTTTTTCAACAATCATTTGATCCGAAAGAAAAAAGAATTTTTTTAATTGGATCAAGTCAAACGGCACAGATTAATGAAAATTTTATACAGAAGCATATTTTTGAGATTGATTCAGAATACAAAATTTATAATTTAGGATATGGGGAAGATGCACCAGAAAGAAGATTACAACATGTAAATAAAATCATCCTAGCAAAACCGGAAATTATTATTTATGGATTAGGTTTTAGAGATTTTGCAGAAGCAACATGGAAATCTAATATAATCGAGTCTGAAAATAATAATTTTTTTCCAGAACCTGAAAAATATTTTTTAGAATTTAAAAAAAATGTTGGATTATTTTTTGAATTTGATTTTGAGAATTTTAAATATCCACGTGTAATTATGAAAAATCTTTTACATAAAATAATTTCATCATCTGAAGAATATAGAACAACAGAATATGGTGGCACAGAAACAAAACCATTTTGGCCTAGTTTTGATTATTTAGGTATAAAATTAACTGATGATGATTTAAAAGAACTTTATGATAGACAGTGTTTACGAAATGATAGACGTTGTTCCACAAGTTATGAACCAATTGATTCTTCAATAGAAAATAAAAATATAATCGCATTAAAACAAATGGTTAAAAAATTTCAAGAAAATGAAATTAAAGTAATAATATTTTCTACGCCACATAATCATTATTATTTAGATTCTATGCATGAAGCAGATATACAAACTTTTGAAAGATTGTTATCCAACATTACTGAGGAATTTGATTCCGAAGTGTATCAATTACATAAAAAATACATTAATGAAAATATTTGGCATGATAATTCTCATATCGCATTAGGAAATGAGGATATATTTGTTAATTTAGATATTGGAGAAATAATTTTGAAAGAGTTGGAAGAGTAATGTTATTCAGTACAATTGAATTCATAGTATTTTTTGTAGTCATATTAGCAGTAATTACAATAATAAAAAATAGACAATTTCAACACCTATTTTTACTATCAGCTAGTTTCTTTTTCTTTTATTATTCAAGTAATTATCTATTAATTTTACTTATTTCTTCTATTTTTCTTGATTTTTACATTGGGAAACAAATTTGGAAAACAGATAATAAAAATCGGAAAAAAATATTATTGCTAACAAGTATATCTGGAAATTTAGCCTTACTAGGTTTTTTCAAATATGCCGATTTTGCAATTTTACAATTCAATATTATAGGTCAGGAATTAAATTTAACCTCAGAAATTCCATTTTTGAATTTAGCTTTACCTATAGGAATTTCATTTTATACATTTCAAACAATTACATATACAGTTGACATTTATCGTGGAAAGCTTACACCAAGTAAATCACTGAAAGAATTTGCATTATTTGTGTCATTTTTTCCTCAATTAGTTGCAGGTCCAATTGTTAGAGCTTCAGAATTTTTACCACAATTAAGAGCAAAAATTCAACAGTATGAAACTGGTACAAAACTACGCCAAATCATTATTGAAAATTCTAATTTAAAGTTAGGAATAACATTAATGGCATTTGGATTTTTCAAGAAAGTGTTCATTGCGGATAACTTAATTTTATTAAGTGATGCACCTATTCCAGAAGCAGAATTAGAATCGTTTATGGTAATTATTCGAACTATTGCTTTTGGAATAAGAATATACTGTGATTTCTCAGGATACACAGATATTGCAATTGGTGCAGCACTGATTTTAGGATTTAAATTACCAATTAATTTTAATAAACCGTATTTTGCTACATCGCCAGCAGATTTTTGGAGAAGATGGCACATTTCATTATCTAGTTGGTTACGAGATTATCTCTACATTCCATTAGGAGGAAATAAAAAATCTGAATCTAGAACTTATTTGAATTTAATAATTGTGATGTTCTTAGGTGGACTTTGGCACGGTGCATCATGGAATTTTGTAATTTGGGGATTATTACATGGTGCATATTTAGCGGTTCATAAAATCATATTAAATAAATTTCCAGTTTTAAATAATTTAAAATTCTTCAAATCAAAAACAGGTAGAATTTTTTCTATATTTGTAACACAGTATTTTGTCTTTTTTGCATGGATACCATTTTTTATAGCAGATACAGATCTAATGCTAGTGAATATGCAGAAATACATATTTTTAGATTTTTTAACTGAAAATACCATTCCTTTTATTATTTCACAAAGGTACGCAATTGTAATAATGGGATTTTTTATGTTATTACATATCATTTCATTTAAAGTAAAAAATCTTCCAACAAAAATTTCTAAATTTGGATTGCCATATTGGATTTTATTTTTATCATTTGTTCTATTTTGTGTTTTGTTTTTTTATGATGGAGGAATGGAACCATTCATTTATTTCAAATTTTAGATATTATTTAAAATTATAATGACTACTATTCAGTGATTGATACAAGTTATTCATTTAAGAGGTAATAATCAAAAATTTTGTAGTCAATTTTAAAGACTTTGGTATGATAGTAGGTGTATCCAAGATTTTTTGAATCAAATTCTTTTATTAAATATGGATAATTGTGTTCATTAAAAAATACGTCATTAAGTATTTTGGGATTAGATGTATTTCCATCAGAAACTATATGAGTTAATCCAAGATTTTTTGTGAATTTCAAGTATTCCTCCACGGAATCAAACTGAATATCTGGAATTTTGTTTGGTAATTTTGTAATTTTTACATCAGGATTGTTGTATAATGTGATTAATTTTCCAGAGGGCCATTCAGGTGTAAGATTTTTTCTTAAAGCAGAATCTATACTAAGAGTCGGATAAGTTATTTGATCTAATTTCATAAAAACTAATTTTTCAGCTGTAGGTTGATAAAAATCATTAACCAAATCAGTATTTTGGAAAATATATCTTGCAGCATCCAATGACTCCCTTTCATTTTCATAATTTGGTAAGTTGTAATCAAGGAACATAACCGAGGAAATAATAATTCCAGAGAATACAAAAATTAGAATAGTTTTGTGATATGGAATCTTTCTTCTAATATAATCAAGGAAAAAGATTGATGCTATACACAAAAGGGGATAAATTGGAAGTAAGTATCTTAATTCTTGAATATTTCTAGAATATGCATAAAAAGCTGGAAGGAGTAAAAATAGAGAAATTAGAAGTAATGTGGATTTTTTATAATCAAGTTTCTTTAGCATGATGATTATTCCTAAAGGTAAGAAAAGTATGAAAGTAGGAATTGATGACCACCCCAGATATTTTACTAGATTAATCATCCCATCAGTAAAAAATTTAAAAATTGATTTATGATCAGATTCTGTTGGAGAGGAAATTGAAGTATTGATTACATACTTTGGACCAATTACAACTTGTGTAAATCCATCTTGACCCGTTGAAGAATGACGAACGTAAGCAACAGGTAGTATCAACAATATAAATATTAAAATTATAATAAAATATTTTAAAATAATTTTTTTACCACTTTTTCTAAATCTAAAAAGAAATATTATTGAAAATGGAATAAGTAGTATCATAGCCTCATATCGAATCATTGCAGCAAAGGAAATTATCCAAAAAGAAAAGTAAGTAACTTTTTCTCTTTCACTTAAAAATAGTGCTAAAGAGGAAGTGATTAAAAAAATGTAGATTGGTTCAGTTAAGCCCAAAAGAGAATTTTCAATTAATCTAGGTTCAAAAACAAAAATAAAACAACATAAAATTGAAAGGATTGGATTGAAGAATTTTCTAGAAATAAAATATATTGGAATTATGGTAAATACGGAGAAAGTGATAGATGTGAATCGCTGGACAGTCATTAATTCTATTGCAGTATCAAAATTAAAAAAAGGAAATATTCCAGATAGTATTATTGGCCAACCGTTATTTGGAATTGTGAATGCTTTTGGCAATTCGCCTAGAATCATTGTATCAATCCCATATGTAAAATAAAGGAAAGCATCTTGTGCAAGTGGTAGATCATATGGAAAAAAATACAATCTAATAATGTAACCAAAAATAATAACACCTGATAAAATCAAAATGATATTTTTTGATTTTAATTTGAATTCCTGAAGATTAAGACTCATAGTTTTCAAAGAGATTATTTTGGATTATTCTCTCTAACAACACTAACTAAAGAATAGAGTAGAATTGCAGTGATTAACAAGATTACACCCAAAAGAGTTGTTATACCAGCAAGAATTGTAATATTTGCACTTAGACGTCCAATTTCAGCGTAATATGTTATTGAAAAATATGTGAAGGTTAACCCTATAATTAGAAATATTATTGAGGGGATTCCATAAAATTTTATCGGATGTTCTATAGATGTATATTTTAGAGTACTAAATAAAACAGAAGTTCCATGCGAAACAGGATTATGTGTTGATGTATTTCCATCATAGTTTACGATTATAGGAACTTCCACAATGCTAAATCCCATAGAGCTTGATTTAATCAAAATTTCAGTTGATATTCCCATCCCAATATCAGAAATTTTTAGTGATGAAATGATTTTTTTACTATATGCTCTGAAACCACTTTGTGAATCAGTAATTTTTGTTCCACCTGTAACATTTGTTAATTTT
>Ga0315316_10000973_pt1 | contig 19549 bp, 20 predicted proteins | sample M160m3416metaG_FD_203702 | JGI IMG/M metagenome (GOLD analysis project Ga0315316, IMG submission 203702) | Ammonia-oxidizing marine archaeal communities from Monterey Bay, California, United States - M1 60m 3416 | ecosystem: Environmental > Aquatic > Marine > Intertidal zone | place: USA... | reverse complement strand
GATTCAGCGTTTCAGCTCTGTCATCGCCGTTTGTTCCCAGATAGGCCGCGTAAACAGATACCATAAAGTCAGGCCGACAACTCAACTGGTCCGCATCATCCACGGGCTCATAGGTCTGCTGACCGTAACAGGTGCCAACGTTTACGGTCAGATTCCCGCCCGCTGAAAAACCAAGCACGCCGATTCGTTTGTTGTCGATTTGCATTTCACCGCCCCGTGCACGAATCAAACGCATTGCACGCTGAGCATCCTGTAATGGCGGCAGCGTGAAGTCCGGTTTTCGGCGAGGCACCCGATAGGTCAGCACGAATGCATGCACTCCGATGGAGTTAAGCCACCGAGCCACGTCGTGGCCTTCATGTCCCCATGCCAGTACATTGTAGCCGCCTCCAGGACACACCAGGACCGCCGCTCCGTTAGCTCGTTCGGCGGGCGCCGGATACACCGTCATGGAAGGTGACGTGACGCCGAACACGCGGTCCGGAACGTTCTTCTGCTCCGCTGCGGCAACTGCTGCGAGAAACTCAGAATCAAGCTTATCTTCACCGGGAACCGCCCGCGGCCAGAGCATGACACGTTCATGATCGTCCGCGTTTACACCCGTTGTGAACGTCGAAAATGCAATGATTGCAAGACTGATGAACAGTGGAATAACGCTTCGAGGCATGAGTTTCCGGCACCTGGCAAGAAGGAGATGTATGAAACAACGCGCATAAAAAAACGAGTGCTTGCTGTCTGCAGGCACTCGCATCAGATTCAGACTGCCTTCAACCGCCAATTGCCTGTTGCTTCGAGGCTGTACGAGCACGCATCTGGGCACGGCGTCTCTCGCGGCGTCGTTCGTCACTTGGTTTTTCGTAGAATTCGCGCTTGCGCATCTCGCGTTTGACGCCAGCATGTTCCACCAGCTTGCGGAACCGTCTAACCGCATCGCTCACATTTTCGTTGTCACGCAAACGCAACTTTACCACAAAAACCTCCACAATTATGTTTGTTCAGGAAATCCAAGACTGCAGATGAGATTCACATCCCGGGTGCAACCGTTGCCGGAAAGGATACAGCATTCCAGTATTCATGCAAACTCTTCTGCCCGAAACTTGCTGGTTCAGACAGTTTACAGAGTACGGGAACGTGTGATCTTTGAAGCGGAAAACGGTCAGCACAGCACCGTTCATCATCGAAAACGCTGGAACTAAATTTCCCTATCACAAGTCGTCAAGGTGTAAGTATCGGCAAAACGCGCAATTTGGCTGCGACAGGATTGCTGCGTTTTGCCGGTTTTTGCTGACATTCCTTGTATTTGAATGAATTCCTCAGAGGCGGGAAGCGGCTTAAGATTTTCCGCCCGGGAAAACCAGATCCTCGTGTGTGGCGTCCTTTACAATGATGAAGGGCAATAAAGATACTATGTCCCCTGTCGAGTGTGTGGCCTTGCTGCACACGGTGTCACCGCGTCAAGGTTTAAAGCCCAGGTCCTGCTTTTGGAGCAGGCAGTTCTCCGGAGCCGTTCATGAAGAAGTGTCGCCGTTGCTCAAAACCAGCAACATTGCACATCACCGAAATCCACGATGGCCATGCCGTCGCCGTGCATCTGTGTGAGACCTGTGCGCACGAATACCTGGAAAATGAAGGCGATGACGAAGTCAGCAACCCCGCTGCCGAACTCGCTGCCAAGCTGGAAGCACTGGTTTCTGATGACGATGAGGAATCACAGGCATGCTGTTCCAATTGTGGAATTTCGTTTTCAGAATTTCGGGCACAGGGACGTCTGGGCTGCCCCAACTGCTATGTTGAGTTTCGTCATGATCTGATGCCGCTGTTGGAGAACATTCATGAAGAAGCCGTTCACCAGGGGAAGAGACCACTCAGGTCCCCTGGCCAGAGTGAAGACCAGGCTCGACTGATCCATCTTAGGACCGAACAACGCGACGCCATCGGCCGTGAAGACTACGAAGCAGCCGCTGAGCTACGCGATGCGATTGCAAACATAGAAGCGACACTGCTGCGAAGTTGCAGGCAGAGAAACACGGATGAATAAAGCACCGATGTCGGGGGCGTGGCAGTCGCCCCCCAGCTTGGCTTTCTGTGAGATATTCTGCCGCCTATAATAGGAGTCTCCGTTCGTTCTTCACAATTACCCGAGAGATCAATACATCGATGTCCAATGGCGACGATAAGTCACTTTGCCTTGAAGAACTGGCACGCACCGGAGGACGCTGGCTGTCCGGCGAAGGTCCCGAATCAGACATCGTTGTGTCCACTCGAATCCGCCTGGCCAGGAATCTTGTCGGCTATCCGTTCATGTCCTGCGCGGATGATGAAATACGCCAGCAACTGGTCGATTCCCTGAGAAAAACGATTTCCACCACGGAGGTGGGACGTGACTTTCAATTCATAGACGTCGCCGCACTGGATGAAATGGATACCCAGTTACTGGTTGAACGCCAACTGATCAGTCGTGAACTGGCGCAATCCGAAGGGCCACGAGGAGTTATCATCGGAAATGGCGAGCGCGTCAGCATTATGCTGAACGAAGAGGACCACGTCCGCATGCAGCTGCTGGGCAGTGGATTTTCGCTGCAACAGTGCTGGGAACAGATTAACGAGCTGGACGATGCGCTGGAGGATCGGGCGTCCTTCGCCTTTGACGAATCACTGGGATACCTGACGGCGTGTCCGACTAACGTTGGCACAGGCATTCGAATCAGCGTGATGCTGCACCTGCCGGGCCTCAGAATAACCGGCGAAATCCAGAAGGTGCATCAGGCCGCTCAGAAAATCAATCTGGCCGTTCGGGGTCTGTACGGTGAAGGCAGTCAGGCGATGGGCGACTTCTACCAAATTTCGAATCAGGTGACGCTCGGTTGCAGCGAACAGCATCTGCTCGACAATCTCACGGAAGTTGTCCCCAACATCCTGGGCTATGAACGCCGGGTTCGTGATCTGTTGTGTCGAGACAACCGCGCCAACCTGGATGATCAGATTTCGCGGGCAATGGGAATCCTGACGAGCGCGCGCACCATCAGTTCCACGGAAACAATGCGCTTGCTGTCGCTGGTGCGACTGGGAATTAATCTGGGCATGATCAGCGACGTAAGCATTTCCGTTGCTAATGAACTGTTTCTTCATACTCAGCCATCGCATCTGCAGAAGCTCAGCGGCGGCCCGCTGAAGACTCCGGAACGCAACGAAGCACGAGCAACCCATATTCGAGAGAAACTGCAGGTACCGTAACCTCTGCGTGAATTCCTTCAGAGCGTGTGAGGCTGAACCCCTGATCCTGCTGTTGAGACGACGCACCGGTCCGTCAGGAACCTGCAAAACCTGCCGGTTTGAACGGAACACGATGCCGCTGATGTTGTCGTCCACAATTGCCCGGCAGATCTGACCTTGTTGCCAGAATCGGTTCACCAGTAGAACATCAACTTCGAGCGGTTTCGCGCGCCGAGACGTATTGGCGCAGATCAACCGGCATTCTTTGATTCGGCGATATCGCCAGCTGGCTTCGAAAGTGCGGCATGTTGTGTCCTCACTGTAAATCTGAAACAAGAGGTTTCAGCCACACCTCAATGGACAGCCTGCGCTGCAGGAACTGCGGGAAGTCTATGGAGCGGGAAACGAGTACCGGTCATTCCCTGCAGCAGGCAAAAGACATCCTTGCCAAATGGTCATCAAGCGACCTGCTGGACAGGATTTCGTCGCTGCCGGAACTCCCTGCGATTCCATCGCCTCATTTTTCAAGTATCCCTAAATCCCCTGAGCAGCCTGCAGGTAACGACGAAATTCAGGCGGCAAACGGGACGAAGTCTGAAGTGGCCCCGGAAATCAACGCCGCAGAACCGGATGGAGAGTCACGAGAGGTTGTCGCAGGACAGCCAGGCGAAGACCAGTCGGCCTCCGGCGGGGAAATGATCGCTGAAGCTGAGACCGTTCCCGAACCCGGCGCTGAGCCGCATGCCGAGGCGTCCATACAGAATCCGCCCCACGGTACGAGGGACAGTTCCCCGGTTGGCCCCGCAGATTCCCACGACGTTTTGAATTCAACACCACAAACAGAAGACACGTTGCCTGCGTCCACGTCCGTCTCAGCCGTGATTCCGCCGGAGCCAGCCTTCCGCGGTGACAAAATTCCCGAACAGTCGGATGCCGGAACCCTGGCATCATCGCTCGCTCACGATGGTACAGAACGGTCGGAACCGAAGTCTCCACAACGAAGAAAACAGGAACGTACCGCACAGCACCGACAACATCAGAATCGCAAGCAAAGTGCCGCCGTTTCCAGCAAAGGACCGAGTGCTGTGACAAAGAAGTTTCGATTTGACATTCCAGGCGACGGTTCTGACAACGTAGATGCGGAATCGACAATAGCCCCTCCCGGGACATCCATCCGCAGCAACTCCAGTGGCAGCGGGCTGCGACACCGCATTGATTCCGGGGAGTCCGTGGCAGAAACTGTCGAATCCGGTGGCTATCGTGCCCGCACACACGGGCCCGCGCGCCGCCGTTACATTGATGAGCCGCATGGTTCAGCCGTGCGCGGCCCGCATTTCCAGGTAACGGTCCCCAGACGATCCAGTATCACATCAATTACCGGCCAATTTCTGGCCTATGCAGGCGTGCTGGGTTTGACGATCGGGACCGCCATGGTGATCTACGGCCACTTTGGTGGATATTCGGAATACACACCCACCGGCTGGCTGGTAACAACCGTAGCCCAGATGATGCTGTTTCTGGGAGTCATCAACCTTGTGTCCGGCGGCATCGAACAGACAAACGATGATGTGTCTCAGCGAATCAACGTACTTGGTGAACAGCTGAGACGAATCGAACAGGTGACCGAAGAGGCCCTGCGGGGGCCGAAAATCCCGGCCCACAGGTACGTCACCCCGGACGCTGTGGAGTCAGATCGAGATCTGGTTCCCGCCGATGAACACGTCTAGATACTTCCGGCAGAGATATCATGGCGTCTAGCCATGAAAGCGGGTGATACCCGCCGAAACGGAATCTCATCCTGGCGCCGCCAGAATAAGTATCGTGCAATTTCGGTTGATCTTTCGCAATCCGAAATGCTTCTCGGTGCGGCCGGACCGCAATACAGAGTCGATCTGGCGAAATGTTCTGCGAACTACGGCCGGGCGAATCGTCTTCGTCCATTTGAGGCCGGGAAAAGTCAGATAATAAACGATGCCACTGTGCATGCTGCTTCCCATCTCATGTCGCCCTACACACTGTCATCACATGAAACACCTGCATTCGCTCGTCGCCGCCTTCGCCGCAACAATACTGCTATGATCGGCAGCCACAGCTCAAAGCCGTTACAGGACATCGTAAAGCACAGCCCGGGGCGGCCCTGGCAGGGTCGCTGTGCATCAGAACATCGACGGGCGAATGATTCGTGGAACACCGGTTGTTCGCAAAGTCACCACAACGACTGGACTGCCAACGGAGATGGTCCAGGGCCGTGGCAGAGTAATTTTGAATTCCCCCATCCGGTACAGTGGTTGGCGAAAACGATGGTACACGCTCACTTACAAAAGTCAGTCACAGCATAATATGTTGTCCGAATCGACCACCACTGACGCCGGTGACCGCAGGCTGGTTCCTCCCCCGGCCCCAAATCGGCTTACTGCCATAACTGCCTCACGTCATTGATCCGGACAGTCATGGAGGTCGTGGACGAAAGTTCACAGAACGACGCACACGCACCCCAGCCGACACACGGAGCACACAGAACATGTACGACTAGACGCTGTTAACAGTTGTGTGAGACAGCCATACTGTGTCGTGAAATCTCTGCTCTCTGTTCGTACTGCTCCGGACTCAGGCTGCCCAGCGCAGAATGACGTCGAACACGGTTATAGAACACTTCGATGTATTCAAAAATGCTCGCCCGAGCCGTCTCTGGATCTGCGGGCACGAACTGATGCACAAGAATGCCCCGGCTTCTCACAGATCCGATGTCGATTTCAGATCAGTCATTCACCGACTCAAGCGATGTCCTGCCCGGCTGTCAAATCCTGACGCATCTATCTAGAATGGGGCAGAGATTGGCCTGGTCGTTGGGGTACTGCTGCTCCAGCAACCCATTTCGAAACCTACAGCGAGAAAAGATCGCTTGCATTGACTGCCGGGAACGCCACGCACGAGTTTCGAATTGTTCGTTTCATGTTTTGCATGGGCGTCATAACTGTGATTCCCATTGCCGGAATCTGGTTGTTCTATGACAGAATGGCGGCCGAAAAAATTGCCACATCACTGGCGATGCCGTGTGGAATCATCTGGTACCTGCTGTCGTGCAGCATCTTTATGGCCCGGGCAGCAGGGGTTCCGAAGCTCACCTGGTCTCTGATTGTCATCTGGCTGATCTTTACGGGACTGGGCAACAGCTCTCTGGCAAAACTAGTGTCGTACAGTCTCGAGGAACCATATGCGAAGATCAACCCGCTGGAACAGCAGCCATTTGGTTATGTCATCGTTCTGGGAGGTGGCGCGTCAGAAGGAGCGAATTATCGAAACCAGGGCAACGGCTCCGGAGACCGCCTGATTCTGGCGGCCCAACTCTATCATGCTGGTGTGACCCGGAAGCTCATCTGTACCGGCCAGAGAATCATCTCGATGGATGCATCATCGATGGACACGTCCGAACGATCCCGGGATATACTGATCCGACTGGGCGTCCCGCAGACAGCAATTGAAATCTGTGGCGGACGCAACACGTCCGAAGAAATGCAGTCGCTGGGAAAGCGTTTCTTCAGCTCCGCAGAGCGCGTCGGGCTGGTCACTTCGGCGTGGCACATGACTCGAGTCTTACGTCTGGCCGAACGCTGCAATTTTTCGCCTCTGCCTCTGCCGGCAGATTTCACAATTCGCCCGATGTCGACCGAAGTCACCGTCGGAGAATTCATCCAGGGACTGATCCCACAGAGTGGCAACTTCGCTACTTTCACTACCCTGGCCCGTGAATACCTGGGGATACTGGCCGGACGTTGACAGCGCAGTGACTGTGAGAGCGTACCGGCAAACGGTGGCCTCCATTTACGCTGCGACAGACTTCGAAAGCCTGTTACAACTTGAGAACCAATGAGAATGTGCCTACTATCCGCAGCAGGTCATTATCATCAGAGAATGCAACACAACGGCAACGAACCATGAGCACCGGAAAAGTTGAAGGCAAAGTCCACGTCATCGAGGAAACAAAGACATACGGGCAAAAAGGTTTTCGAAAACGACTGGTTGTTCTTGAGCAGGACAACGGTCGCTTTACGAACTACCTGCCCATGGAATTCATACAGGATGCGTGTGACGATGCTGACCAGCTGTCGGTCGGTGCCGAAGTCGAAGTCTCGTATCGGCTCAGTGGTCGAAAATGGCAACGTGATGAGCAGAGTGAAGTAAAGTTCTTTCTGAGTGCAGAAGCGACAGGCTTTCGGATCCTGAATGCCGCCAGCGACGAACCGAACGTGGCCGATGTCCCGTACGGCGAAACTTTCACGTCTGACGATGATCCGCCGTTTTAGGATCTGCGGCGTCGTGCCCGCACTGCGTAGACCTGACGGCGTCCGAACCGGTTAGTTCTGCAGGCCGCGACTGCGAGCAAATAAGATTTCCAGTGAGGAGTCTGTTTTTTGCACGTTGGAGTTGTCGAATCGGCAGACTCACAGTGATAATGTGTGTGGGCTGCCGCCGGACGGCCTTTGCGCAGGAAAACGATACCAGGTCGACGAAGCCGGGGCCGATGCGATGCGGCTGGTCACTGCCGGTTTGTTCGAAACAGCAGACAAACCCGTGATTCTGGCGCAGGATTCCTGAATGCCTGGTGAAATAATCGACCTACTGAATACTGACCGTCAGTGTGACTTGCAGTACGGCCCCGTTCCCGCAGAATCAGAAAAAGCCAGCTGTTGTCCAGGGGTCACAGGATGTCTTCCATTACGTGATCGCGTGCTGACACCTTTATCGACGAGGGTTCTGTTTCAGAGTTATTGTCGTGACTGATCTGCCACGGTAGAAAGCACAACGGCACATGCCACTAATCGCAACTTAAAGGGTATGTCTCATGCCTCAGCGCCACAGGGCGTTCCATCGCCACGGGTTTACATTGATCGAGTTGCTGGTCGTCATCGCGATCATCGCAATCCTCATCGCTTTGCTGTTGCCTGCCGTACAGCAGGCTCGTGAAGCTGCACGACGAACTCAATGTAATAACAATCTGAAACAGATTGGACTCGCGCTGCACAATTATCATGATGTGCACAAGACATTCCCGCCCGGATGGGTGGATCAGACGTTCGGAACGTCGTCGAACTGGGGATGGGCTGTTTATCTGCTTCCTCAGATCGAGCAGGCAAATCTTTATGGTCGTCTGCAGGTAGGAAACCCACACAGTCTGGGCATTGCATTAGACGATCCTCAGAAACTTAAATTGATGCAGACTCCGATTACAGCATTTCGCTGCCCGTCGGATACGGCTCCGGAAATCAATGACCGCCACACGCTCGTCTCGGATCGACAGCTCGAAATCAGCGTGGCCACGTCCAATCTTGTCGCCGCCGCGGGCGGCGGCGACTGGACCGTGGCGGGCAAGCTGACCGGTTCGTTCGGAAAGAACAGCCGAGTCAATCTGCGAGACATAACGGACGGATCAAGCAATACCATCGTCGTGGGTGAACGTGCGTGGCAGCTTTTTCTGCCTACTGGCGGTGCAGTCCAGTGCGGCGCCGCGACGGTGTTTGGCATGAGCGCAGGGTCAGTAAATGGAATTATGCCACGGATGACGCTCGCCAAAGGGCGTTTTGGAATCAACGAAACATCGGACGACACAATGTCTCAGCCGGTCATTGATCGATGTAGTCGAGCGTTCTCAAGTCGACATGTGGGAGGAGCCCAGTTTCTTCTGGGAGATGGTTCCTGCAGATTCATCAGCGAAAATATCGAGAGAGATCAGGCTGCCACGAACGGCAACTTTGTATTTCAGAACCTGCTGAATATTGCAGATGGGAATACTATCGGAGAATTCTGAAGGCGGTGCACGCCAGCGCGGCGAATTCCCGCAACAAAAGGACTTTCAGAAGTCGGCCGCGCGACACTGCCGGGGCCCGTCGCCGTCAGGGACTTAGTCGGCGCAGCGTTACAGAAACCGTTGGTCGTTTGATCGTCGGTGAGATCCATGGCTGGGCCACAGCGGTTATGCGTCGTTCCTGATTGGGCGCAACTCGCAGTAAACTGACAGCCTCTTTGTGGATTCGCTGAGACTGAGACAACGCCCGATTCCAGGCACTTTGCGACGGTGTCGTAGTCCAGACCGTGATTTCAACAGCGTAATCATCGCGCCGCAGCATTGGCCCCACGCCTGCCAGGGCTGCCTTTAACTCATCGTTGATCAGCGTTCCGGCAGACCGAGGTGGAAACGGCGCCAGGACATCAAACGTCACTTCTCCCTTTACGTCCCGATCCTTTTTCAGAGCATTCACCCGACGCAACTGCTGCAGGAAACGCTCATATTCGTCCCTGGTGCGGTCAAGGACACGAAGGTTATCAGGATCATCGTCAGGCCCCGCAGCCCCCGGTTCTTCCGGACGGTCCTCCTCGTCCGGAACAACATACTTGGGGGCCAACTCATCCATCTGAAACGCCTGAGCTGACAGTTTACTGCTTACTTTTCCGGCAAGCCCAAACTTGTCGACTTTAGCCATAAACGACCCCGTCCCGGAGTGAAGATTGGCACCCGTTTGTTCTTCCGCCAGCGTGTTCAGAATGATGAAGAACGCCAGCAGCGCGGTCATCGTGTCTCCAAACGAAATCAGATACGTATTGTTCGGGCCGGACGGGCAAATTTTGCACTCTGCCATGACGAACTCCGATTCGTGTCTCGTGGAACAGGTATCCCGGACGCAACGACGCTACCTTGAGGATTGACTATGACTCAACACATACTGAATCCGCCCCCTTGGAACCAGAGTCGGAGCAGCCACACCCACGGCCACTCGACCCGGCACCTGCCCGGGAACAACACCCAGGCCATCGGCATCTGTAAGGATGGCCGCCATCTGAACACAAAAGTCAGCCTGTTCGATGTCAGAAACCAGAATCTGCAGCGTGAGTGGCTGAGCTTTCAGCTGTCGGGCAAGCATTCTGAGCTGTGTCACCGCCAGCTCTGTAATTTCTCCGTTCGCATCCTGCATCATGGACATGTTCGATTCGATCTTCACGCGGTGAGCATCTGCCAGCAGGTCCGGGTTTTCCAGCGATTTCAGGCCGCGTGACAACGACTCGTAGGCTGGGTCCACATGTAACGCCGGCGTTTCTGAACCGCGGATAGTGATCGCCGCACTATTAGGGCGTTCACGAAGTACGATTGCATCATCGTCCAGCATGGCATCAGCCTCGCCTGCGACGCCGCTTGAACCGCCCCCGCCAAACGTCACCACCTGCATCTTGGCAAAGAACTCAGGTTCATTGGTCGCGAATGTGAGCAACAGAATAAAAAACGTCATCATTAAAGTGATTACGTCGCTGTACGTCATGAACCACGCAGGGACCTGGCCCGTTGGTTTAGGGCATGTACACTTGTTAGCCATCGAATCGTCCCCCAGACATTTAAGCTGCTTCTTTCTGCGCGGCTTCACGGATCTTCGGTGACAGATGGGAAAGCAAACGTTCTTCCACGGCCCGTGGCGGCTGACCTTCCACCAGAGAAACCAGCCCTGCGATCATCAAGTCGCGAATCATAGTCTCCTCTTTCGCGCGCACTTCCAGCTTTCCGGCCAGAGGAATACAGAACATGTTGGCGATAATCGCTCCATACAGAGTGGTCAGCAGGGCTACCGCCATACCGCCCCCGATTTTGCTGGGGTCATCAAGAGACCTGAGCATCTGCACCAGTCCGATCAGTGTGCCGATCATCCCAAACGCGGGTGCTGCCGCCGCCATCGCGTCAAGAATCTGCTTGCCGTCAGCATGCCGTGAATTAATGGCATCCAGTTCAGTTTGGAGTGCAGCCGTCAGATCCTCCTTGGATGACCCGCCCACAAGCTGCTCCATGCCACGTTTCAGGAATTCATCGTCAACATTGTCGACCGCGTCTTCGAGGGCCAGCAGTCCGTCTCGTCGAGCGGTTGTCGCAAAATCACGAAACTGCACAATAACTTCCTGAGGAGTTGCGATCCTCACCATGAAGCACTTCTTGACCACACCGAAAGTGCCCAGCGCAACCTTCAGCTGAAAATTTATGAGGACCGCCGCAATCGATCCGCCAACCGTAATCATCAATGAGGGAAAATCGATGAAGGGGCCAAGTCCTCCACCCATTATGATTGAACCGAGTACCAGGCCGATTGCCAGCACCAGTCCTATGACTGTCGAAATGTCCATCAATACGCCTCTCTCCAATCAGCCTTTTCACGAACGAATTCGCTGCCCTTTGACTCGGTAGATCTGCCCCAGAATTTCCGCAACGGCGCGAAAAAACTCTGCCGGTATTTGCTGTCCCACATTTACACTGCGAAAAATCGCTCGTGTGAGCGGCGGTCTTTGAATCACCGGAATCCGATTCGTTCTGGCGATTTTCACGATATTCGCCGCAAACGATCCAGCTCCCTTGGCGACCAGTTTCGGGGCTGTCATTTTTCCTGGTACATACTGCAGCGCCACAGCAAAGTGAGTCGGGTTGGTCAGAATCACAGTCGCGTCCGGCACCGCTGCCACGGATTGATTCTTAAGAGCCTCCCGCTGTTTGCGCCGCACGGCCGCCCGAACTGTGGGATCCCCCAGCTCGTCTTTCTGTTCCTGTTTGATTTCCTGGTGACTCATTTTCAGCTTTTTCTCGTGCTGTATCCAGCGCGAGATGTAGTCCACAGCGGCCAGTGAAAATGACAGAAATGCCAGGGTCAGACAGATAGTCAGCCCGATGTTCCAGCCGAAACTGAACAATCCGCCAATCGTCGCAAAATTTGCCGCCGAAAGCTCTGCTCGGCGAAACCACAGAATGCTGCAGCTAAGCAGCAGCAGCAGCACGACCTTGCTGATGCCCAGCACACCTTTGATGGCGGACTCCATCGAGAACAGCCTCTTCCACCCTTTCATAGGTGAGATTTTCTGCAGATCCAGCTCCATCGGTTTCCATGAGATCATAAAGCCCGCCTGCGAGAAACCCACGAACAGGCTCACCAGAAACAGAATCAGCACCAGGCCTCCGCAGGCGCCCGCAATCTGCAGCGACAACCAGCGAGCACCCAGTTGAGTGTGCAGATTTGTCCACTCCGGTACCGGCGCGTCTATCAGCCAGACCTTGAACCCGCTGAGGAATCGTTGCCCCAGCGCCGCACCGGACCACAGCATGAACAGGCACCCCGCCAGGACTGCAGCCGCTGACGAAATGTCCGGACTGGCAACAACCTGCCCGTCTTTGCGCGCCTCTTCACGACGACGTGGTGTTGGTGCTTCTGTACCTTCATTTTCCTGTTCAGCCACGGACCCAGCTTTCCGACGTGATCTGGTTCAGAAACTGCTGCATCGCAGTAAACACATCAGGAAAGAAAAGAATCAGTCCACCGAGCCCTGCGACCAGACGAAGCGTCATGCCATATGTCATAAAATTGAACTGCGGAGCTGTTCTCATTGTGATCAAGAGAGTGATCGACAATACGAACATCAGAATTCCGATCGGGGCGATGATCAGAAATCCCTGGTGTTCCACTTTTGAAATGGAATACATCACAGTATCCCAGGTGGGCAGTGACCAGCGCCCGACAATGGGACGTGTGGCGAACGAACTACCAAGCATGAGGAACATGGCGTGGTGAAGATTCAGACCGAAGAACAACAGCACACCCAATGCATCAAACCCCTGTGATATCACGTTGGACTGCTGATCATCGGTGGCTGACGTCAACTGAGCCATTGTCAGTCCCATTTCCTGAGCGATGTAGGCACCGGCGATTCTTCCCGGAACCAGACACAGGCCGAACAGCCAGGCCAGCGATACGCCCACAGCAGTCTCGCGGGCCGCGAGCCAAGCTGTTTGCAGCCAGACACCTGCTTCTGCAGAACTAAGATGCAGTTGCATGGCCGTTACCCCCGCAAAACGAGGCGCGAAGACAAACGTCAGCGCGACCGCAAGACCAACCTTCACTGTCTTTGGTATCGTTCGCCCGGCAACGGGTGGCAGAAATGCCACAAACGCCGCATTGCGAAACAGCACCAGAGTGCAGGAAATGACAAGAGCTTCAACCAACGTCCACGTTTCCTTTGCTACTGAGTGACCAGAACCATTCGTTCCACCATTCGCATAGTGAACGATGACGTCAATGTCAGCATCCACGGCAGGGTCACCACCAGGACCACACCCACCGCTACAATGCGCGGAGCGAACGACAGCGTCTGCTCCTGAACACTGGTGACGGTTTGAAAAATACTGACAGCCAGCCCCACTAACAGACTGATAAACACGGGCGGACCGGCCAGCCACATGGCCGTCACCAGCAGATCCCGCCCAATTTCCACAACTTCAAGCACATCCATGATTCATCACCGTTTCTACTTCGTGGCTTTGACGGTGGTCTTTCGTTGCAACACCTGCTCGATGAACTCAGCACCCAGCTTGGGATCTTCGGTCATTAGAGCATCCAGGACAGCTGAAGCGGGGCGTTCTTCCAGCGTCGCCAGAAGTTCCACGGCACGCTCCATATCACCACTATTGGCAAAATCTCGCAGTACGACCGCCGCATTCTCGGCCTCCATTCCCGCTAACATCGTTGCCCCCTCTTTGACTCTCGCCTCGTAATCCACTTCGGTATTCTTCACACCTGCGGCGGCTGCCGGGTCGCGGGCGGCCTTCTGTTTTTCCAGTTCCTGTTTCTGCTTTGCGTCTTCCATCTGTTTCAGTAACTCTTCGCTCTTGGCTCTTTCCTGCTGAGCCTGAGTCAGCAGTTTTTCCGTCGCAAGACGCTGGTCGCGACCCTGGGCCACCAGACCTCCGATCTCCTTTTGCTCGCCGTCGATGTCGGCCAGCACAAGACGATACTGAGCTTCCGTACGCTGCAGAGATTCCTCCCGCGAGCGAATAAGGGCTTCACGAGTCTTCAGTCCCAGCCCGTAGCGGACGATTTCCTCGACGCTCATTTCCCCCGGTCGGACTGCGACCGGAAGATCATCTTCGGCTCCATCAGACAGTGGGCGGGTCACATCCACGGGAGACGCGAGCGCAGCTGTTGACTGTGTCAATGGATCCGTGGGTTCGCTGGCCGCATCATCTTTCGCCTTCTTATTCGAAACCAGAAACCACGACCCTCCGGCCGACGCACCAAGAATCAGTGCTCCATAGAGTCCAAGCATCAAAATCTTCTTCATCGCTTCACCTTCCCACGAATCTACTTCTTAATTCGGAAGCTGTTCAGTCGTGATATCGTCCGCCCGATACGGCGTCTGTCGAGTCGCACCGACACCGTTGTTCTGTCTCATTGATCGTTGTCGTCGCCGATTATTTGTATCCTGACGCGTGTTCTCTTCCTGACTTCTCTGCTCTTTCTGATATGTGATAAGTTCACGCTCACGAAAGTCATCCACAATATTCAGCTGCGTTTTTGCGTGAGCGACCACCGCCACGGCCTGAATGACCGCCTTGGCCGCCTGTTGTTGTATGTCCCGAGCGTGGTTTAATTCTGATTCTGCCAGCAGTGATGCGTTTGCCAGCGACTGCAGCATTGCGGCAGAAGTATTACCACCTGTTTCCTGAACGCTGCGGCCCTGTATCGACGCCAGTTGCTGATATAAAGATTCCACCTGACGGTCTGCTTTTGCCTGTTCGCCCTGGCATACGGCGGCTTCCAGCTTCGCCAGCTGTTCCGCCTGCTGCCGTACTTTTCGAAGTGACTCAATTCGTGACTGGAAACGTTTCATTTCTTAAAATGGCCACGCATCGGCCAGGTTCTGGATTTGTTCGAGTGTCTGTTCCCACGACGATTGTTCGTTCACCTCCTGCTGCAGAAACTTTTCGATCGCTGGTGCCAGCTGAATAGCTCGGTCCACCTTTGGCGATGTCCCGACCCGATAGGCGCCGATCTGAATGAGATCCTCCATCTCACGATAGGTCGCCATCATGTTTCGAACTTTTGTGGCAGCTGCCTGATGTCCCGGCACAGTGACGTCACGAAACAAACGACTGATACTTTCAAGAGCATCGACGGAAGGAAAATGCCCGGCAGTCGCCAGCTTTCGAGACAGCACGATGTGACCATCCAGAATCGATCGAGCTGCATCGGCAATGGGTTCATCCATGTCGTCACCTTCGACCAGAACAGTAATAAGCCCCGTGATTGTGCCCTGCACCCCGGCCCCCAAACGTTCCAGAACGCTGGCCATCAGCGACTGCACAGAGGGCGGATATCCACGACTTCCGGCCGGTTCATCCAGCAGCAGCCCCAGCTCCCGCTGTGCCATTGCCAGACGAGTCACACTGTCCAGAAAGAACAGCACATCCTTTCCGTCATCACGAAAACTTTCCGCGATGGTGACTGCCGTCAGCACGGACTTGATTCGCATCAGGGGCGTCTGATCCGATGTCGCAACGACCACGACCGACTGTTTTCGGCCCTCATCACCCAGACAGTCTTCGATGAACGGCCGCACTTCCCGACCTCGTTCACCCACCAGCACGATCACATTTACGTCAGCGTTGGCCCCCTTGGCTATTTCTCCCAGCAACGTGCTTTTTCCCACACCACTGCCGGCAAACAGTCCCACGCGCTGGCCACGGCCAATACTGATCAGTCCGTCGATCACGCGCTGTCCTGTGATGAGTGGTTCCTGAATACGATTGCGGTTCATAGCGGCAGGGACAGTCGCTTCCTCCGGCCGCGACTGTGCGCACAGAATCGGCCCCATGCCGTCAACAGGACGCCCCAGACCGTCCAGCACTCGCCCGAGAAGCTGGTCACCGACAGGCACACGACGTTTCTGACCGAGGGCGGTCACTTCAAGTCCAGGACGCAGGCCGACAGAGGCGTCGAAGCACATCAATTGAGATTCGTGGTCGTCAAAACCGACCACTTCCGCAGTCAGCATTTCACCACCGGGCAAACGCAGACGGCACGCCTCGCCAACCGCTGCCGGCAGCGACGCGCGCAGCAGTCCTCGAGCGCTACGCAGTGTGCCGACGGTCCGGAAAGCGGCGGAATCCCCGGCCAGCCGGGTCATCTGCTCGACGTTCAGTCTGAGTTTCATTTAGGTTCTCCATCCAGATCCGACGAATGTCCGCCAGTCGGTCATCAAGGTCTGTGATCAGTGTGGTTCGAGCCGATTGGACTCGGCAGTTTCCTCGTGTCAATTCGACGTCAGATGCAACTTCGACGTCCGCATCCACCAGTCGGTGCGCTTCTGAGTTTTCGATCAGCTGACTCAGCAATGACGCATCTTCCGGATTCAGGAAGATCCTCACGGGCTGCTCTTTGTGCAGATGTCGCACCATAGACTCCACAAGGTCGTCCACCGCAAAGACGTCCGCGTCGATGGCCGCCCCGACTATCCAGGAGGCCGCTGCAACGGAGAGTTCAACAGTCGTCTGCTGCATCTCCGTAAGCGATTCCCGATGCTGCTGCTGCAACTCTTCAATGGCTGTGCCAATATCGTTCAACAGCTCTTGAAGGTAGTTCAACTGCTCAGCAATCCGTTCCTCATTTGAAGGCCCGGCAGGTGCTGGTTCCTTTACCAGTCTTCCGATTACCGGTTGCGACGTGACCGTCACAATCCTTACAGAGACCGGTGACTGCGACAGAACGATGCGATAAGGTTGCTGCATAACCGCCCCCTACTCATTTTCCTGATCGGTTTTCGCGATCAGTTCTGACACTGTCTCGCGCGCCGCGGTGACCTTCGACTCAGGGACACGAGTCATGAACTCTAATTCCTCCTCAATGGTCAAACGGGCTCGCCGGGAAAGATTCTCCATGATTTTTTCTACGATTCTCTCATCCGCTTCGAACATCGCAGTTGTCAGTGTCGTACCATCGATTTCTCCCAGTATCTGCTGCACAATCTTCGGGTCCAGATCGACGATGTCGTCAAATCGGTACAGCCTCCTCATCAGCGCCTTGCTGAGATCCGCGTCTTCCTGTTCAATAGCTTCCATCATCGTTTTGCGATAGGACTTCGGCACGGCTCTCAGAACTTCTCCCAGTCGGTCAGCATGATCACGACGGTCCTTCGGCCCCGCAGGCAGCGTCACTCCACGCTGAACCGTCGCCCGAGCAATTCGATCCACCAGCAGCGGCGGAGCGTTTTGTTCTTTTGACAGCTGACGAGCAACGTTTTCCCGCAACTCATCAGCGAACAGACTCAACACATTGGCAGCCAGCTCAGGAGGAACATTGTTCAGCAGAATCGCGATGGTTCGCGGTTGTTCCGTCTCCAGTGCTCCGGACAGCTGATGAATGCTGAGCAGATGAATGTCCTTCATCGCGTTGCCGGTCAGTCGGATCTTCACCGTCGCTTCATCGTTCTCACCTTCCTGCTGATCAGCCGACTCGTCGTCAAAGACGTTCATGCTTCGCGGTGATGACTTCAGAGCGAAATCAAAGAACCATTCAAAGTCCTTCAGCAGAGCGCGTTTCTGTCTGGTTCTCATACCAGAGCCCGATTCGGCCCGGATCTGCGAACGAATATCGTCTGCATATTCAGAAGGCATGTGTGACAGCACCGCTTCGGCGGTGTCCTCGCCGAGCAATTTCAATAGTGCCACAGATTGTTGTTTTCGGTCAGTCACGACAATTTGTCAGAAGTTGATTTTGAACTGCGAATGTCTCCGTTGGCTCCCTGCCAGGCTGGTGTGTTCCTCATGCCGCCCTGGAAGCAGGCAACACCGAATCAGATGTCTCGGTCTGCTCCTCCTCCGCACCAACCCACGCCGCCAGTATCTTCGCCGCCACTTCGGGATTTGATTTTGCCTGATCCGACAGCGCCGCGAGTTGCTGCATTTCCTCTACCGTCAGCGTCTGTTCACCTGATGTATCATCGACCAACACGGGTTTCATCTTCTTCAGCAACAAGAAGCCCAGCAGAAATGCGATGCCGGCAATCAGTGACGTTACAACTGTCTGAATCAGAGGCTCGTACTGCTGGTACATGGTGAGGATATCAGGGGCAGCCTCGGCGGGCGGACCGCCCGCCAGAACAGCATTCACGACCTGAATTTCATCGCCACGAACCGCGTCGTAGCCAACAGCCTGCTTGATGATATCTTCAATCTGTGTGACGTTCACTGCCGCTGCGACTGGCGCCGGTGCAGCTGCACCAGGCACCGCTGCCGGCGGTGTCAGGTCAACGATAGCGGCAACCGTCAGTCGGATAATCTTTCCAGGGTTATCCCGAGTCACTTCTTCCGTGCTGGCATTGTCATAGTCTGCAGAAATGATTTCCTTCTTGTAGGATGCATCATCGGGAGCGGCGGCGCCACCGCCACCCAGTTGCCCCGTATTGGCAGCGATGCCGACTGCGCCCCCAGGCAGAACGCCGCCGGTCTGAGTTATTGTTTCAATGTTCTCTGTTCTCTTAACCTTGCCGTCCGGATCAAATGTCTGCTGAGTCGTTGTGGATTCCCGAAAGTCAATTTCCGCAGTCACCACAACATCAGACATTCCTTCTCCCAGCAGCAGTGTCAGCATCGAACGGGCCTTGGTAGCCAGTTTCGATTCCACACGCCGCGTGTATTCAAGGTGGCCGTCCATCGTCGAACCAATCCCGTTGGACACGTTAAACTGTCGACCGGCGGTGTCCATCAGCGAGATACTGTCAGGAGACAGACCTTCCACGGCGCTCGACACCATAGAGATAATACTATGCGCAGTAGCAGCCGTAATGCCGGAAGAAGCAGCATCGATAATGATGCTGGCTGTTGTCGGCGTCTGCTCGTCAACGAAAGGTGAAGGATCGGGCATGCCGATATGCACGGTCGCTGAGCGAACACCTCGTATCTGTGAAACGGACTTCGCGATTCGGGATTCCAGTTGTCGACGGCGTCGATCTTCCTCTTCACTGGGCGAACCGGGAAACGCTCCGGACATGGCGACACCGGACTCTCCGTCCGGTTCCCAGATATCGCTTAGCGCCAGTCGTGCCCGACTGACGTCACTGCGAGGGACTGAAATCGCTGAACCGGAAAAGTTCAGTTCAGTGTCGATCTGTGCAGTTTCCAGTACGCCCACCATCTCCGCAGCACGTTGCGGTGAAAGCCGGTCCAGCAGTACGACGTAGTCGGCTCGAGTTGCCCAGACAAACGTACCAATCACGCCAGCGACGCACGCAACTGCAGCTGCACTGATGCCAGCGCGTTGCGCGTTGGTCCAGCGACTCCAAAGGGTCTGAATCTGTTGTTTGAATGTATCGAACAATGCCATCTATTCTCACCCTACATCTGCATTCGCATGACTTCCTGATACGAAGCGATCAGACGGTCTCGAATCTCCATCACCAGACGAAATGCAAGGTCTGCCTGTGAAGCAGTCAGCACCACGTCATGAATACTGTCGGTTTCTCCCGTGATCAGCTGTTTGACGCTTTC